>ERZ772764.975-NODE-975-length-18602-cov-5.750202_pt1 | contig 18602 bp, 9 predicted proteins | sample MGYA00512163_ERZ772764 | MGnify/ENA primary metagenome ERZ772764 (study PRJEB29015, sample SAMEA2737903) | human oral metagenome | biome: human oral; feature: human-associated habitat; material: dental | place: China | collected 2094 ... | reverse complement strand
GGTCGGGGAGCTTGAAGCTCATGCCCAGAAAGTGCATGAGCAGCCGGTAGGAGGACTCGGACCTGTACTCGACGCCGAACTTGATCTGCACGACGTCCTTAAGGGCCGGGACGTCCCAGAAGCCGGCTTTGACGCCTGCCTCCGAGGGCGGTTTACCAAGAATCTCCTCCAGCTCCTCCTTCTGCGCCCGCTTGAGCCTCGCCGCGTTCTCGTTGCCGGCGTGACCGGTTACCACGGAGCCCAGCCTGGTCTGCCGCCATTCCGACAGCCACTCACGTACCGTCCCCTCGGCCCGCTCGACCATCTCCGCGATAATATCCAGGCCGACGCCGCGGGCAGCGTACACAATCGCCTCCGCCTTCATTCTCACCAGCCTGTAGGTGTCTGAACGCTTCTTCCACCTGATGAGGATGTCCCGTTCCTCGTCCGTCATGTCGATCCGTATGAAGCAATCCTGTACGAGATGCTCCGCAGACGCCAACCAGGAATCCCGCAGCAACTGCCCCAGAATGCCATTTTGTTTAATTCCAACCATAGTAAGAACGGATTTCGTGAGGCGCTTGCTCACGGGCGTCCCAGGGCGCGGGCGATGGTGGCTGCGGCGTCGTCGGGGGCCTCGTGCTCCCAGATGTGGATGACGGTCCAGCCGAGCGCCTCGAGCTTCTCGTCGGTGTCGCGGTCGCGGGCTTGGTTCTTCGCGATCTTCCACCGCCACCACTCGGAGTTGCGGCCCGGCATCGTGCCGTGCTCGGGGCAGCCGTGCCAGAAGCAGCCGTCGACCTGGACGGCGACCTTCCGGCGGGTGAAGGCGATGTCGACCTTTCGGCGGGGCAGGCCGGGCACCTTGTACTGCACGCGGTACCGCAGGCCCATGCGCCACAGCGCCCGGCGGAGCTCGACCTCCGGCGACGTGTCGCGCCGCGCCAGCGTCGAGTAGCGCCTGCTCACCCCGGCGTCGGCCGGCTTGGCCCGCTCGGGCTCGGGCGCGTGAAGCGCGTCGGCGCTCTCAGCCCTCTTAGCGCTCTCGCTGCTCATGGAACCGGACATGCCGCCTCACCTCGTGAACAGGGCCTGGACGGGACCGTCGGGGCTCTCGGGCGCGCCGTCCACGGCCGCGAGAATCCTCCGACCCGAGGCAGTCGACTCCAGAACGCTCCGGTCGCGCTCGCAGTGCATCTTGAGGATGTTCCAGACCGCGCCGACATTGACGCCGTTGCCCAGCTGCTTGTACGTCGTGGCGTCGGACTGCCCGGAGAAGGAGAATCCATCAGGGAAACCCTGGAGCCTGGCGGCCTCCCGCGGCGTGATCCGGCGCCTCCTCGGGCCGACGATGCTCGTCTGGGTAATAGCCACGAGCGCAGGCACGTAGGTCGGGGCCTTCGCGCGCAGGCCCGACGGCCGGAAGTGCATGAGGCAGTCCCACAGCGACCCGAGCTCCTGCGCCTGCCACTCCAGCTTGCGGCGGGACGGGGGGAACCCCTTCACGCCGGATCTCTTCACCCAGGCCCGGCACCAGGACTGGTTCGCCGTGAACAGCTCGGCGTTCTTGCGCAGGAAGCCCATCTTCCAGCGGGGGGTGCCGTCGAGCTCGCCGGAGTCGATCTGGGTCTCGAGCTCCTCCACGGTCTGCCAGGCGTCCACCCAGATCGGGAAACCGGGCAGCCTCGCCCCGGGGTTGTACTTCCGGAACCTCTGGACCCAGTCGTCCCAGGCCTCGATCCACCGGGTCTCGTCCGGGGTCAGGCCGTACCCCTCGACGTCGTCGGAGAGAACGCTCTCGATGCTCCAGCCGACGGCGCCCTCGCCGTAGAGCTCCCTGGACCTGGCGACGGGCGCCGGGGCGGGCCCGCCGAGCCCCTCGGGGTCGTGGGTCGCGGTGATGAAGACGCGCTCGCGCACCTGCGGGCGCCCGCCCCGCTCGGGCCCAAGCTGGTGGGGGGAGAGGATCGCCGGCGTGTCCGCCACCCGGTACCCCTCCTCCCGGAGCGTGCGGACGATGACCTCCCACTCGTGCCTGTGGCGCGGGCCGGCGAGGTTCCGGACGTTCTCGAGCAGCAGCACGGTGGGGTGGTGCCTGTGGACGACCTGAAGGATGTTGAAGTACAGGGTGCCGCGGACCTCGTCCATGCCCTTCTGCGCGCCCGACTTCGAGAACGGCTGGCAGGGGAACCCGGCCGCGAGGACGTCGTGGGGCCGCACCGTCGGGGCCACGCCGCCCTCTCCGGCGTCGGCCGTGATGTCGCCGAGCGGGTCGATGCCCCAGTTCTGCTCGTAGACGCGGGCGGCGGCCCTGTCGATCTCGACGGCGTACACGCACTCCCCGCCCATCGCGGACAGGGCGGCGTGGAAGCCGCCGATCCCGGCGAAGAGGTCGGAGTAGGTGAACGCTGCGGGCACGGACCAAGCTAAACACATGTTCGAGCCGAGGGGAAGCTCCGCGTGCTGAGCTCTGGGTCACGCCGCGCCGACGGCCCGGGAGGCCATGACGTAGCCTTTCTCGCGGCCGCGCCGCAGGTCGAGCTTGAGTTTGGGCCTTCGTGCGGCCCCGCTGGGCTGGCGCCCCTGCCGGAAGCTGATGAGGACCCTCTGCTCGAGCGCTTCCTCCACGGCCGTCGCCCCCTGGAAGACGTAGGCGTCCACCGTCACCGGGCGGAAGGCCGCCTTGAGCGCCCGGGACCCGGCGCCGCGCTGCCTGGTCGAGCCGCGCATCCTCCTGTGCCACGCGTCGAAGGCGCCGTCGGCGTCCGGCACAAAGGCGCCCGAGAGCACGAGGAAGCCGATCGACCGCGACTCCCGGGCGCACCGGAGGATCGCGTCGCGGTCGTTGAGCGGGGCCTGCCCGACGACGTCGTGGGGCGCGGCCAGTCCTTCCTGTGCGTGGGTCTTGAGGTCCCAGACGAAGGAGCGCACGTAGTCGAACTCGGTCGCGCCGATCTGGCGGGGGCCGCCCCCGTAGGCGTTGACGAGCGCCGGCAGCCCGACGAACTCGAAGTACCAGCCGACCCACTCGGTCTGCCGAGCCCTGCTGTACTCGGCCGTCAGCATCTCCTCGACGCACGGGCGGCCCTCCCAGCGGCGCGGGCACGACTGGGCGAGGGCCTCGACCAGCAGCTCGGCCTCCTGTCGTAGCCGGTCGCCGACGGCGGCGCGCCCGCGGAGCGCGCGCTGCTCGGCGCCCGCCAGGACCGCGTTGAGGCCGTCGAGCGTCACGGTCTGGCCGGAGGACCGGCACGTCATCGTCCAGGGCATCCCCAGGTGCCTCGCGATCCGCCCGGCGAGCTCGTCCTTCCTCAGGGCCGGGTCGATCGGCAGGCCGAGGTTCTGGACGAGGTCGGTCAGGACCGACTTGCGCTCCTTGCTGCCCGGGCCGAGGTCCTGCGGGCGCCCGCCCGTGATGGAGGAGATGCGGCGGACCGCCTCGAGCTTGTCTCGCGCGGGGGCGAACCAGTCCGGCAGCGCCGGGCCGCTCCGGCGCAGCTCGCGGGCCGCCCGGCGCCCGAGCTCGGCCTGTACGGCGGACAGGATGGCGTTCAGGCCGCTCAGGGTGATGGTCTGACCGGTGGAGGCGTAGGCGGGGTCCCACGGCGCGTGGAGGGCCTGGAGGATCTGCCGGGCGAGGATGTCCTTGGGGGTGGTCGTGTCGACTGGGAGCGAGAGCCGGTCCGCCGTCCTGGTGAGGACGGACTTCTTCTCCTTGCTGCCGGGGCCGAGGGACTCGGCGGGCGCCTGCGCCGCGGCGTAGAGCCGGGCCACGGCCTCGAGCTTGGACCTGGCGGGGACGAACGGCGTCGGCGTCATGATCGGATGGTACGCGGGGGCCGGGGGCCGGCGCGTAGAAATTGGGTGGCGGCGGTTGCCCTACTGCGTCAGATCCAGTAGACGTGGCCTAGTGCCCGGGCGGGAAAGAACATGGAGAGAATGATTGCTGCCATCCGTCATCATGAGCGCGGTTCGGCATCTGTAAGTCTGCGCATGAGATGAGAGAGGAGGCTTAGCGCATCGAGGCAGTCCTCGTAAGTGAGTGCTCCGGTGCGCTGAAGTTCTGCGCCCTCCTCGTGATCTACTGGATTGCGAAAGGCCGCTAGGAGTCCGAGCGATAGTTGCTGCTGGCCACACTCTACATTCTTTGCCGTCTGTTCGCTGAACGCCCCCGTCCTCTGATATTTCGCGAACACCGACAGGCGGCCTTTTTCGGCGCCGAAACTCTTGGCCAAGAGTTTGTGCGGCTCGTTTCTGGAGATTCCTGTCTTTTTAACCGTGATGCGTATGTATCGTTTCATTGCTTCGTCGATGGCGTGGAAGTAATCCCCGTTCTCGTAGAACGAGCGGGCGGCGTCCTTGATCTCGGGGTGGAGGCGACGCCAGACATATTCGGCGTGGGGAGGGGCCAGGCGGTCGATGTCCTTGAGCAGAAGGCTCTCCTGCTCGGTGGTGAGATCGAGTTCTTCCGAAGTGATGCGATCGAGGACGGCGCGGAGGGCATTTTTGTCCTCGGCCGAACGGATAGAGTCGATCCAGCCGTCGATCGAGCGTCCGAGATTCCTTTCCCTCTTATTCTGCTTCTTGGCTGAGCGTTGATGTCTCCAGTCTTGCCCGATTCTGGTCATGAGATCGGCAAGAGACTTTCGCAGTTGTCCAGTGGTCTCATTTTCCCATACGATCGCCCGTCGGTCTGTTGCGATGACGTCCTCGTCAAGTTCGTCGACGAAGTCGATGTTGAGAAATCCGGTAAGGTAGGAGTATGCGTAACTGGACTCGGAACTGCCGAAGAACTCCGCCTCGTTGGCAAGGCGCCCGTTCGCATAGAGGGTGATGCCGCGAAGGCCGCTGGACAACGGCTTCTCGGCGGAGATGATTTTTCCGGACACATTGTGGTTGCGGAGGAAGTCGTCGTCGGCGAAGTCATCCGGAAATATCCATGCAAATTCCTCGTTGATCGATGCGAGCCGCATATCTGAATTAACTCGGTGTATTGTGCCGTTCGGAGAGATGATGCGCACTTCGAAATCCGAGTCCATATAATTGAAGAGACGTGCAAGGCTCGTCGCCAACTTATTGCAGTCAATCCTGGTTTTGCGCTTGAGGTTGGTCAAGGCCACGGTAGTGCCGTGTGCCTCGGTATCGCAGGGAGTCTTTTCCTCTTTCGGAGTGTACTCGCCATGAGTCTCCATGAGGTTATCGTACGACATATGAATCTGCGTCGATACCGAGGCGCCCGTGCGGGTCGTCCGCAGCGTGACGTCCTTACCGATGCCGAATAGCGCGAGTTTACCAAGACCTTTCTTCCCGGACACTCGGCGCTTGCCGCTCTCAGTCTGCGCAGACTGCTCTTCGGCTCGACGATTTCTGCCAATGTGAAGGTACTTGTCTCCGATCTCTGCGCGAGACATGCCATGCCCGTCGTCGATAACCCTTACGGAGGAGTCCTTGCCCACTTCGATGCGGACCTGATGCGCATCTGCGTCGTAGGCGTTGGCGATGAGTTCGGCGATGGCGTTGGGCAAGTGGGAGTACATGCGAGAGCCGAGATGGTCGACCGTTTGCGGATCGAACTTGAGGGTGAGTGGCTTGAGTGTCATCGCGTTAACCTTGAAGAGGTGTTGGAGGGTGTTGGATCCGCTGGGTTCCTGACACGAGTTAACTGTCTCGCACTCGAAGGATACTCAGTGCGGCGTTGTTGCGGGTCGTGGTGGTTGTCGTTGTCAAAGCGTTACGAGCAGCTGCTCGGCGATCGCCCTGGCCAGTGGGACAGGGACGGCGTTGCCGATCTGCTTGGCGATGGCGGTGCGGGAGCCGACGAAGCGGTGGGTCTCGGGGAAGCCCTGGAGCAGGGCGGCCTCGTAGTGGGTGATGGCCCGATTCTCGCTCGGGTGCAGGTAGCGGCCCTTCTCCGGCTTGAAGAACTCGGTGCGGATGGTCACGGACGGGCGGTCCCAGTAAAGACGCCCCATGACGTCCATGGATCCGGTCGTGTGTTTGAGCCAGCAGGGCGCCTTGAGGTTGTCGGGAAGATTGGTTCGGTTGCCGCCCGCGGGGATATTCTTGAAGCGCTCCACTGATATCCTTCTGTAGTTTCTACTCCAGTGGAGCTCCCGGATGCAGAAGGCGCCCGGCACCGCACGGTTCCCGACCAGCGTGCGGACCTCGTTAAAGCGTTCGTCCATGTCGGGCTTGAGAGGGACGCCCAGCAGCGCCTCGCGGACGGTCCTGTACGGGAGCAGGCTGCCGGATTCCTCCGGCCCGTGCGTCACCTCGGGAAAGCCTGGAGCCTCTAGGTCCCGGTGGTGCCCGATAATGACGGTGCGCTTGCGCGCCTGGGCCGCCCCGTAGTCCGCAGAATTGAGGACCTTGTACGTGAAAGTGTATTCCTGGAGGAATCCTTTTGGCAAGGTCGCCGCAAAGAAGGCCTCATATTGCTGGGACCTGACGAACGCGGGGACGTTCTCGACCACAAAGTACCTGGGTTGAACCCGTCTGAGCACCTCGGCGTACTGCCTCCACAGGAGATTGCGTTTATCCTCCGCGTCGCGCTTGCCCAGGTTGCTGAAGCCCTGGCACGGCGGCCCGCCGACGACAATATCGATGTCGGTGGGCATCTCCGCACACTCGATCCACTCCTGGATGGGACCCGCAAAGACGTCCGCCTCCGCGAAGGTCTCGGCGTAGGAGGCGGCGGCCTGGGGGTCTATCTCGACCGCGGCGACGCTGCAGAAGCGGTCGGACGCCTGGTGAAAGCCCGCAGTCAGCCCACCGGCCCCAGCGAAGAGGTCGAGGACGCGGATGGGCTGGCTACTCATGCCCCTAGATTAGCTGGCACCGCCGACAGGAGACAGGATCCGGTGGGGAGAAGAGTCTCCCGGGCGGCAGCTCCCCGGGCGGAGGGTGCACAGCTACAGGCCATGGACGCCGCGGGGCGCGAGGAGGGAGGTGGCTCCCCGGACGGAAGGTGGTGGGGACAGCGGGGACGGTGCACAAGGACGATGGCCCCTGGCGGCTCCCCTGGTGGAGGGCATGTGGTCGCCACGTGGTGGCGTGGGTTGACGAGCCGGGCAGCTCCCCGGGCGGAGGGCATGTGGGGACCGCGGCCGGGACCGAGCCGGGGGTGCCGTGGGAGCTGAGCGGGGGTGCGCCAGGCGGCGGAGCTCGTGCGTCGGGCACGCAGCGGTGAGTAGACTGCCGACCACGACGGCGCCGACGCCCGGCCCGCCAGCTCGCACCCTGCTCGGAAGGACGCCCGTGTCGAAGAGGAAGCTCATTGAGGTCGCGCTCCCCCTCGACGCCATTAATGCGCAGTCCGCCCGCGAGAAGTCGATCCGCAAGGGCCACCCGTCAACACTCCACCTGTGGTGGGCGAGGCGACCCCTGGCCACGGCGCGGGCGGTCCTCTTCTCCCAGCTGGTGGACGACCCCTCGGAGCGCTACGAGGAGTTCCGCGAGGCGGCGGCCGCCCGCGGCGAGGCCGACCCGGACGCGGCGGCCCGGAGCACGGTGCTCTCCGAGCGGCAGCGGCTGTTCACCCTCATCACCCGCCTGGTGGACTGGGACAGCATCGGGGACGAGCACCTGCTGCGGGAGGCCCGGGAGGAGATCCTCCGTTCGACGGACGGCGAGCCCCCGGCGATCCTCGACCCCTTCGCGGGAGGCGGATCGATCCCCCTGGAGGCGCAGCGCCTCGGCCTCGAGGCCCGGGCCTCGGACCTCAACCCCGTGGCCGTCCTCATTAACAAGGCGCTCATTGAGATCCCGCCGCGCTTCGCCGGGCGCCCGCCCGTGTTCCCCGGCGCCGACGACGGCACTCGCCCCTGGCCGGGCGCCCACGGCCTGGCCGAGGACGTGCGCCGCTACGGGGAGTGGATGCGCCAGGAGGCCTACCGTCGCATTGGCCACCTCTACCCCAAGGCCCAGCTCCCCGACGGCAGCGAGGCGACCGTTATCGCGTGGATCTGGGCCCGGACGGTGATCTGCCCGAACCCGGCCTGCGCTATTGAGATGCCGCTCGTGCGCTCCTGGTGGCTGGGGAAGAAGAAGGGCAAGGAGGCCTACATCGTCCCGACGGTCATGGACGACCACATTGAGTACTCCATAGGACACGACCCCAAGGAGGCGCCGACGGCCGGAACGATCGCGGGCGGCAAAGGGACCTGCCTAGCATGCGGATCAATGATCGAGAATCGATACATACGCGGTCAGGCTACTTCATGCGGACTCGGATCAACCCTTATCGCTATTGTCGCGGAGGGAGGACGCCGGCGCGTCTACCTACCGCCGACGGACGAGCACAGCCACGCCGCTACGAGAATCGAACGTCCTGCTGACGCCCCCACCCAACTGGTTCCGACAAGGAACCACGACGTCGACCGACTGCCCATGTACGGTATGAGGCGGTGGAGCGATGCCTTCACCGCCCGTCAGCTGACGGCGCTCACCACCTTCTCCGACCTGGTGGGGGAGGCGCGTGAGCGGGTGCTCGCCGACGCGCTCGCCGCCGGGCTCCCCGAGGGGGAGCGCCTGGAGGAGGGCGGGTCGGGCGCCGCCGCCTACGCGGACGCGGTGGCGACGTACCTGGGTTTCGTTGTCTCCCGTCTTTCCGACTATTCTTCCTCTCTCAATACCTGGGCAAGCAACCCGCAGATGGAGATCCTGAGGAACGTCTTCGCACGCCAGGCGCTGCCCATGGCGTGGGATTTTGCGGAAGGGAACCCCTTCGCCGCGTCGTCGGGGAGCTTGGCCATTATGGTCCGCGCAGTGTCGCAGTCCATCGAGAAAGTTCCTGCGAAGGGTAGCTATGCGGTCGAGCAGGCCGACGCCGCCTCCCGTGGCTACTCGAACGCCGTCATATCGACCGACCCTCCCTACTACGACAATATTGGCTACTCGGACCTGTCCGACTTCTTCTACGTGTGGCTCCGCCGCTCCCTGCGCAATATCCACCCGCACCTGCTCTCCACGGTGCTCGTACCCAAGGAGGAGGAGCTCGTCGCCAACCCCTACCGCCACGGCGGCAAGGAGGGCGCCCGCGAGTTCTTCGAGCACGGCTTCGAGGACGTCTTCGCCCGTGCGCGCCAGGGCGCGAACCCGGACTACCCCGTCACCGTCTACTACGCCTTCAAGCAGTCCGAGACCTCGAAGGCGGGCCGCACCTCCACCGGCTGGGCCACCATCCTCAGCGCCATTATCCGCTCCGGGTGGACCATTACCGCCACCTGGCCCATGCGCTCCGAGCGCGGCGGGCGCATGACGAGCGTAGGCACCAACGCCCTGGCCTCCTCCATAGTCCTCGTCCTGCGGCCCCGCCCCGAGGACGCCCCGGCCACCGACCGGCGCGCCCTGGTGCGCGAGCTGCGCTCCACCCTCCCCGAGGCCGTGGAGACGCTGCGCTCCGGGGGCGTCGCCCCCGTGGACCTCGCCCAGGCGGCCATCGGCCCCGGCATGAGGGTCTTCTCCGGGTACACGCGCGTCATCAGCCCGGACGGGACCGACATGAGCGTCGACGACGCCCTCGCCCAGATCAACGCCGTCCTCGACGAGGTCCTCACCGACCAGGACGACGACCTCGACCCCGACACCCGCTGGTGCCTCGCCTGGTACGAGGACCACGGCTTCGACGCGGGCCCCTACGGAGAGGCCGAGACCCTCGCCTCGGCGCGCAACGCCTCCATCGACGGTCTGCGCCGCGCCGGCGTCCTCACCGCGGGCGGCGGCCGCGTCCACCTCATCGACCCCCAGTCCCTCCCCACGGACTACGACCCCCGGACCGACGACCGCGTCTCCTGCTGGGAGGTCGTCCTCCACCTCGCCCGGGCCCTGGAGGCCACCGGCCTCGACGGGGCCGGGCGGCTGCTCGCGGCGGCCCGCGAGCGCGGCCTCGACGGCGAGGTGCTGCGCTCGCTGGCCTACCGCCTCTACTCCTTGGCGGAGCAGGGAGGCAGGACGGAGTCCGGCGTCCTGTTCAACGCGCTCGGCAGCTCCTGGCCGGAGATCGAGGCTGCCGCCCGCCCCACCACGACAGCCCCCGGCGGCCAGACCGCCATCGACCTCGGCGCCCTCGAGGAGTACTGACATGCCCGCGCCCTCCAACCACGCCCGCGTCGGCGAGGCCATCGTGATCCTGGCCAAAGCGCTCGGCCCCTGGATCACCCAGGTCCTCCGAGGCCGGATCCCGGCGAGCACGACGTGGCCGGAGCTCCTGGAGGCCAAGGACGGCTACCCCTCCGGCAGGCGGTACAGCGCGGGCGACCTGCAGTGCCAGCTGCGGATCATTACCGAGCGCGTCGGCGGCCTCGGCTTCCTCTTCAGCGGGATCCTCTCCCGCGGCGAGCAGAACCTGGCCGGGGAGCTGCGCGAGGTCCGCAACACCTGGGCACACTCCACCCAGTTCAGCGCCGACGACGCCTACCGCGCCCTGGACACCGCGGAGCGGCTCCTCAAGGCCGTCAGCGCCCCGCAGGCCGCCGCTCGCATCCGCCAGCTGCGCCTCGACGTCCAACGCAGCACCTACGAGGCGGCCGCGCGCCGTGACACGCGCGCCGCCGCCGTCGCCATGCCCGGCCTCGGGGAGGACGGGCTCGCCCCCTGGCGCGAGGTGGTCCGCCCCCACCACGACATCGTGTCCGGGGACTTCGGGCAGGCCGAGTTCGCCGCCGACCTGCACCAGGTCGCCCAGGGCGAGGGCGCTGAGGAGTACGTGTCCCCGACCCGCTTCTACGAGCGCACCTACCTCACCGAGGGCCTCAAGACCCTCCTGCGGATGAGCGCCAGGCGCCTGGGCGGGGACCGCAACGCCCAGGCGGTCATTAACCTGCAGACGACCTTCGGGGGCGGCAAGACCCACTCCATGCTCGCCGCCTGGCACCTGGCGGGCGGCACACCGCTGAGGGAGCTCCCGCAGGAGGTGCAGGACCTCCTTGAGGGCCATCCGCTGCCCGACCACGTCAACCGGGTCGCCGTGGTCGGCAGCGAGATCTCCCCCGGCCAGCCCTCCACCAAGCCCGACGGGACGGTCGTCAGCACCCTGTGGGGCGAGCTCGCCTGGCAGCTCGGCGGCGCCGAGGCGTACGCGACCCTCGCCCAGGCCGACCGCACCGGCACCAATCCGGGTCGCGCTCTGCGGACCCTCCTGGCCCGCTACGCCCCCGCCCTCATCCTCATCGACGAGTGGGTCGCCTACGCGCGGGGCCTGTACCGGCGTGACGACCTCGTCGGGGGGAGCTTCGACACCCAGTTCACCTTCGCCCAGGAGCTCACCGCCGCCGTCCAGGGGACGCCCGGGGCCCTCCTGCTGGTGTCCATACCCGCCTCCGACGTCCGCGACGGCACCATGACCCGGGCCTCCGAGCTGGAGATCGGCGGGGAGGGCGGGCGCGAGGCGCTCCAGCGCCTCCAGCACGTCGTCGCCCGTGTTGCCCACAACTGGAGCCCGGCCACCTCCGGGGAGAGCTTCGAGATCGTCCGCCGCCGACTCTTCGCGGATCTCGACGCCGAGGCCACCCGCAGGCGCGACGCCACCGTCAAGCACTTTATGACCTACTACAGGCACCAGCGCGGCGAGCTGCCCCGGGAGACCTTCGAGATCGACTACGAGAGGCGCCTGCGCGCCGCCTACCCGATCCACCCCGAGCTCTTCGACAGGCTCTACGGGGACTGGTCCTCCCTGGAGCGCTTCCAGCGCACCCGCGGCGTCCTGCGCCTCATGAGCGCCGTCGTCCACTCCCTGGTCCGGTCCGGCGACGACTCCCCGCTCATTATGCCCGGCTCCGTGCCCCTCGACGACGCCGCGGTCCGCGACGAGATCGCCGGCTACCTGGACGACGCCTGGCGCACCATTATCGAGAAGGACGTCGACGGGGAGAGGGCCACGCCGCTGCAGATCGACCGCGACCGCCCGCTCTTCGGCAAGCGGGCCCTGACCCGCCGTATCGCCCGGGCGCTGTTCCTCGGCTCGGCGGCCACGCTCGACTCCGCCCACAAGGGGATCGAGCGGGAGCAGCTCTTCCTCGGCGTGGCCATGCCGGGTGACACGCTGGGGAACTTCGGCTCCTCGCTCCAGCTCCTCACCGACCGGGCGACCTACGTCTACACCGAGGGGAGCCGCAGCTGGTACGACCGGCAGCCGTCGATCAACCGCATGGTCATCGACCGCGCCGACGCCCTCGAGGCGGAGGACGTCGCCCAGGCCGGGGTCGAGGTGCTCCGGGGCCTGGCCGGGACCGCCCCGGAGTTCAGCGCCGTGGACGTCGCCCCCACCTCCACCGGGGACGTGCCCGACTCGCCCAGCACCAGGCTCGTCCTCCTCCACCCGCGGCACACGGTCGGCGGGAGGGCGACCGCCCTGACCGGCCCCGGCACGGAGTTCGCCCGTGAGCTCCTCGGTCGGCGGGCCTCCGCCCCCAGGGTGAACACGAACGCCCTCGTCCTGCTCGCCCCGGACAAGGAGCGCTGGAACGACGCCGACCACGCCCTGCGCCTCTACCTGGCGTGGTCGGAGATGGCCGGCCCCGACTCCGTGCGCGCGCACGACCTCACCCAGAGCCAGGCGGCGCAGGCCCGCGGCAAGGCGGACGAGGCGCGTGCCGCCGCGGAGCGGGCCGTCTCCGCCGCGTGGCTCTGGGCCCTCTACCCCGTCCAGCCCGACGGCTCCCGCCCCTTCACCATTGAGGGGACGCGCGTGGACGGCTCCGAGCCGCGTGCGGCCGTGCGCGCCGGGACCAGGCTCGGCAAGGAGGACGTCGTCCTCACCTCGGCCACGGCCACGACCGTCGCCCTCCAGCTCAACGGCCCCAACCTGCGGGCGAGGTGGAACGAGGGGAGGATCACCGCCGCCGAGCTGTGGGGCATCTTCACCCGCTACCCCTACATGCCCCGCCTGCGTGACGAGAGGGTCTTCCTCGCCGCGGTGTCGAGCGTCATGGACGACATAGGCTGGGAGACCACGGGACTCGGGTTCGCCCTGGCCGGCGGGTACGACCCCGAGCACGGCGACTTCACGGACCTGCGCATCCCCCTGGAGGACGAGACCCCGCAGGTCACCGGACAGACGGTCCTGGTCTCCCCCGCCCTGGCCCGCGCCCAGCGCAGGCGGGAGGAGGCCGAGCGGGCGCGTCCCCAGGAGCAGACCGGCCGGGACCCGGCGACGTCCGCTGACGCGGAGGGGCCCCGCACCCCGCGCCCCGGTCCTGGGGGCCGGTCCGCCCGTCCGGGACCGGGGCGGGCCAGCGCGGACGGCACCCGGTTCAGGGGCGCCGCCGAGCTGGACCCGACCGGCGACGTCGCCGCCCAGCTCACCACCCTGGCCGAGGAGATCCTCGTGCACCTCCAGCGCGGGGCGGACAGCCTCGAGATCGCCGTGAGCATTGACGCGACCCGCCGCGGGGGGTTCGACCGGGACACCGTCCGCACCGTCACCGAGAACGCGCGCGTGCTCGGCCTCAAGCCGGGACGGTTCACGGAGGGCTGATGGACCCCATTGCCGTCGTCTCCCACAGGGACGTGCCTCCCGACCCGTCGATCGCGGACGCCGTCGGCACCCACCATGATCTGCCCACGGCGCTGGCGGACCTGGTCGACAACGCGATCGATGCCGGTGCCGGCCGCGTGCACATACGCTTCCTCACCAGCGGCGGGGCCCTGACCGGCCTGCTCGTCATCGACGACGGGCGGGGAATGGACGCGGCGGTCATCGACGCCGCCATGACCTTCGCCCGCAGACGCAACTACGGTGAGCGGGACCTCGGCCACTACGGCCTCGGCCTCAAGGCCGCCTCGCTCAGCCAGGCCGACGTCCTGGACGTGCTCAGCCGCGCCGTCGGCGGCGTGCCCGTGGGGCGGCGCATTGCGAAGGACCGCCCCACCCGTGTGGAGACGCTCGACCCCCGGCAGGTGGGGGAGTCCCTGGCCGCGCCCCTCTCCCGGATCCCCGGGGCGTCCCCGTCCCACGGCACCGTCGTCCGCTGGCACGGCGTGCGTACTGCACTCAGTTCCCCCGATCCGGATGAGCGCGCGGAGTGGCTAAGCGGGTGCATCGAGGAGGTCCGCGCGCACCTGGGGCTCGTCTTCCACAGGATCCTCGAGCGGTCCGCGATTGAGGTCAGTGTTGACGAGTTCGACCTCGATATCGGAGAGGCCGGCGCCATGCGGCGAGTGCGGGTCCTCGACCCGCTGGCCCGCGGCGTCACCGGGGTGCGGCCCATTCCGCTCGACGGCGCCGTGAACGGCCGGCCCTTCGAACTGACCGGCGTGGTCCTCACCGAGCGCGCGCTCCAGGACCCCGCCATCCTGGCATCGGCCCGGGGGTCCGCGGCGGCGAACGGGCAAGGCCTCTACATCTACCGCAGGGACCGCCTCCTTCAGATCGGGGGGTGGGACTCTATCATCCGCGAGGGACGGAACTGGGAGTACCTGCGAATCTCCCTCGACATCGACGACGCACTGCTGGACGTGGTCCAGGTCAACCCGGAGAAGAGCGGGGTCGTCCTCGACGCGGATATGCGCCGGGCAGTGCATTCCGCGGTCGACGGGGACGGGCAAAGCTTCGCCGACCTCCTCGACCGGGCCCGCTCGGCGGCGTCGGAGGCCCGCAGGCGCACCAGGCGCCCCATCGCCCTCGTGGAGCCCGGCCGGGGCCTGAGCCGCCAGATGTACGACGCCGTCGCCGACGCCGTCGAGTTCGCCGAGGCCGACCCCGTCGATATCCGCTGGCGGCGCCTGCCCGGCACGTCCCTCGTCGACGTCGATGTCGAGCAGCGCACGCTCTGGCTCAACGACCTCTACCGGCCGGTCCTCTCCGGGTCCTCGCACCCCGAGGACGCGCCCCTGCTCAAGACCCTGCTCCTGCTCCTTCATTCTCATCTTTTCGAGGGCTTCTACCTCGGCGAGCGCGGGAAGCGCGAGCTGAGGGCGTGGGACTCCATTATTCGCGCGGCGCTCGACGAGGAGCTCGAACGCCGCACAGCCGAGGAAGGACGGACCCATGGATGATCATACCGGCGGGTACTCGACCGCCTTCACCCCCGAGACGCTCGCCGCCTACATCTCCTCCGGAGTCCCCAGCGAGCGGCGGGTCGGCGACGCCCCGCCCTGCATCCTCGGCATTGATCCTGCCCGTGAAGAGTTGACCCTGCGGACCCCCGCTACAGATTCGGACGTCGATGTCTCCCCCTACCGGATCATCCATGCGGACCTCTTCGAGGAGCTGGGCGAGGAGACCGTCTGGTTCCGTCTGACCATTGATGCTGGCGGTATTGAGTACGAGGCCTACTCGCTCCTGCAGTCAGTGGCGGACCAGCTTCAGCGGGGCGACGACATGGAGCGCGCGCTCCACGTCGCCCTGGAGAGTTACCACGACCTTCTCGCTCGGGCGCCCCGGTTTAGCGAGGACCAGGAGATCGGGTTGTTCGGCGAGCTCATCGCCCTTGAACGGGCCATCGGAAACCTCGGAGAGACCGCCGCCCTGGCCGCATGGCTCGGACCGCAGTCCGAGGAGCACGACTTCGTCCTGCCCGAGGGGGACGTCGAGGTCAAGACCACGAGGACCGAGCGGCGGATCCACGTCATTCACGGCGCCGACCAGCTCGCTCCCGCGCCCGGCCGTACTCTTCGGCTCATGTCCATCCAGGTCACGCGCGCAGGGGCCTCGGCCGAGGGGCGCACCCTGCCGGAAGCCATCGAAACGCTCCGAGGCCGACTGCAGAGAGGAAGAACCGCTTTCGACGACAGGCTCGAATCGCTGGGGTGGAGCGACCACAGGGCGGAGAGCCTCTACACGGCGCGATTCCTCCTGCGCAGCGAACCCGCCTTCTACACAGTGGATGACTCATTCCCCGCCATCACCACCGGCGGGTTGGCACGGATCCTCGCCCGTCCCGATCTCGTTCGCCTCGTGGACTACCGCATCGACGTGACGACACTCGACCCCTGCGGTCCGCCCGCTTCCCTCGTGGACGACTCCGCAGATGATGAGAAGGAGAACTGACACATGTCTACCGACGCCTACGGCCAGGCGCTCGAGCAGACCCTGCTTGGAATGACCCGCGGGCCCGTGCTGCTGCATCCCATCGTCTCCGCCTTCCTCGCTTCGTCCGGAGGGACGATCGCATCGGAGGAGATCCCTGACCTCGTCCTCGACGCCGATACCAACGCCCCTGAGCGCATTCGGTTCCATATCCGGATCAGTGAGTGGGACGCGGAGAAGGACGTGAGCTGGGCCGAGGGCACGGCTCCCGGGACCAGCGAGCGCCGGAGCCTGGTCCTGGAGCTTCTGGGCCTGAGCGGCGCCGCGGACAGGATCAACTCCGCCTGGCCGCCTGTCCCCGACAGGACGGCCATGATCGTCCGCCCGAACTGGGAGCCCTGGTACGACGAGGATCGCCGTCGCGGGCACCACTTCTACTGGGACGACTACCGCAAGATCTTGGAGCGAAAAATGAGCCCCGAGGCCGTCGCCTCCATCGACTCGGCGACGACCGACATCGTCTCACGACTGGCCGATCCCTCCAGCAGCATTCCCTACCAGTCCAAGGGACTGGTCGTCGGGCACGTCCAGAGCGGGAAGACCGCCAACTTCACCGGCGTCATCGCCAAGGCCATTGACGCCGGCTACAGGCTGGTCATTGTCCTCACCGGTACGGTCGAGCTCCTGAGGGCCCAGACCCAGCGGCGCCTCGACATGGAGCTCATCGGAACCGAGAACATCCTCGGCGGAATTAACCCGGGTGACGAGGACCTCCTGGCCGACGTCGACTACGCCGGTACGGACGACGTCGACTGGAAGGACGGGAGGTTCGTCTCCCACGGGGACTTCACGGCCGCAGGTGTCCCCACCATCAGGCGGCTCACCCGCGCGAAGGACGACTACAAGCTGCTCAGGGCGGGCCTGGATACGCTTGATCCGCGCTCCGGCAACGAATTGAAATATCCTGAGAAGCCGGTCTGGCACCCTGACAACATCCACAGCACCGACGCCAGGATCGCCGTCGTCAAGAAGAACAAGGCCGTGCTCACGAAGCTCGTCAATGATCTTCGACGCATCAGGGCGCCCCTGAGCGAGATCCCTGCGCTCATTATCGACGACGAGGCCGACCAGGCCTCGGTGAACACGATCAACCCGGAAAGGGCAGCCACGGATCGTAAGCGCACGGCGATCAATAAGCTCATCGCTGAGCTTCTCGGGCACCTCGACCGGGCTCAGTACGTCGGCTACACGGCGACACCCTTCGCCAATGTCTTCGTGTCCCCCGAGGACGCGGAGGACATATTTCCTCGGGACTTCATCCTCAGCCTCAGCGCTCCCTCCGGGTACCGGGGTGGACGGGCCTACCACGACTTCGAAGAGCTCACTGATGAGGAGAGGAATGACCCGGCTGTGTCCAATGAGCGGGCCTTCGTACGCGACCTGAGGGCCTCCGCTGACGACTCCGATGCGATCGACGATGAACTGCAGGGCGCGCTGGAGTCCTTCGTCCTCACCGGGGCCATCAAGCTCTGGCGGGCCTCGGTCTCCCCAGGTCTGTCTGGGGCCTTCCGGCACCACACAATGCTCGTCCACGAGTCTGTCGCGCAGAAGGAGCACGCGGATCTCGCCGACAGAATCAGGCGCCTGTGGCGAGCGGCGGGATTCGGGTCTCCCCAGGCCAGTGCTCGCCTGCGAAGGCTGTTCGACGAGGACTTCAAGGTGGTCACAGCATCCAGGCAGTGGGAGAGCGGTCTGCCGAGGGCCGCGACCTTCGACGAGGTCTCACCCTTCATCGGAGAGGTGCTCGACCGAGTTCTCGTGAGCGGCGGCGATCCCGTCGTCGTCGTCAACGGCGACAAGGATCAGCAGTACAACCAGGTCGACTTCCAGCGGGACCGCGTGTGGCGGATCATGGTCGGCGGGGCGAAGCTCAGCCGCGGATTCACCCTCGAGGGCCTGACCATCACCTATTTCAAGCGGAAGGCGATGCAGGCCGACAGTCTCATGCAGATGGGCCGCTGGTTCGGATACAGGCACGGCTACCCCGACCTCGTCCGCCTCTTCATGGCGCGCGAGGTCAGGGGGCGCGGACGGCAGGTCTACGACCTCTATGAGGCCTTCGGAGCGATCATGAAGGACGAGGAGGACTTCCGTGCCCAGTTGGAGACCTTCGCGCAGCTGGAGGAGGACGGCGCGCCCGCGATGAGGCCGATCGACGTTCCCCCTCTCGTCTTCCAGCAGCTGCCCTGGCTGCGCCCGACCAGTAGGAACAAGATGTACAACGCCAGGCTCGACTACTCCGGGATCGGCGGACAGCTCCAGGACTTCCCGCGGCAGCCGGAGCGGGGTGACGGTTCTGTCAACACCGAGCACTTCGGCCTCGTGCGTCCCTGGCTCGAGACGGGGAGATTCGGGCCAGTGGAGGACTTCGGGTACTGGGATGACAGAACGGGAAGAGCGGGTTCATTCAAGGGCCGGGTCGCGATTGTTACGGCGGACGAGATGCGGCGGGTCCTCCAGGGGTTCCACTGGGTGGAGAAGTTCGACTTCGGGCCGACACTCAGGATGATCGGCCAGGCCGAGGCCGAGGGGAAGCTGGAGGACTGGGCCGTCCTCCTGCCGGAACTGAGTGGCAGCACGGTGAAGACCGTTGACG
>ERZ772764.971-NODE-971-length-18631-cov-11.419358_pt1 | contig 18631 bp, 21 predicted proteins | sample MGYA00512163_ERZ772764 | MGnify/ENA primary metagenome ERZ772764 (study PRJEB29015, sample SAMEA2737903) | human oral metagenome | biome: human oral; feature: human-associated habitat; material: dental | place: China | collected 2094 ... | reverse complement strand
GTGACCAAATATTCACTCATCCAACGGTGAGTGAGGCATTGAACGATTTATTTGCGTAAAGGAGGAGTATGAATCACACAATTTTCGACAAGGCAGTCTGGACTATGGAGAGCGTGTGGATAAGCACATGACGGAGGTGATACGGCGCATACCAAAAGTGGTGCTACACGACCATCTGGATGGCGGCTTGCGCCCAACGACCATCATTGAGCTTGCCGAAGCAGCTGGCTATGATAATTTACCGACGCATAATCCCGATGCACTCAAACGATGGTTTTTTGATGCTGCTAATGCTGGGTCATTGCCACAATACATTTCCACATTTGAGCATACCGTTGGCGTGATGCAGACGACCGCTGCACTCGGTCGAGTAGCGCGTGAAGCAGTTATTGATCTGGCGGAAGATAACGTTATATATGCTGAGCTACGCTTTGCGCCAGAATTACACCAACGACAAGGACTTCATTTGCAGGCAATTGTTGATGCTGTGGCTGATGGATGTCGCCAGGGAGAGAAGCTTGCTCATCAGCAAGGTAAGGAAATTCATGCGCGGCTTTTGTTGTGCGCCATGCGTGATGGAAACCGTAGCGAAGAAATTGCTCGACTGGTGGTTGATAATTATGGCACCAATTCGACAGTTGTAGGGTTTGATATCGCTGGTCCAGAAGCTGGCTATCCGCCAGAAATCCACGCCGCTGCGTTTAGTATATTGCGCGAAAATTCTATACCATTTACGATTCATGCTGGCGAGGCTGATGGTGTACAATCCGTCAAAAGTGCGGTGTCGCAAGGAGCAAAACGGCTGGGGCATGGTGTGCGTATCATTGAAGATGTGGCAAACGATGGAACGCTTGGCGCGGTTGCACGGTCTGTTCGCAACGGACGCGTTGTGCTTGAATGTTGCCCAAGGTCAAATGTGCAGACTGGTGCTGTAACTAAGCTCTCAGAACACCCACTACCGCAATTGGAGAAGCTAGGGTTTGCCTGTACAGTAAATCCGGACAATCGGCTGGTGTCTGGTACGTCGATGAGCGGAGAAATGGGTGTCTTGTCGAACGAATTTGGCTACACGTTACAGCAATTACGCAAATTAACAGTGACAGCCATGCAGGCTGCGTTTATCGATGAAGCACGGAAGCGGGATATCACAGAGAGGCTGATTATACCTGGATATGAGAATGGTATAATGGGTATATGAATCACACAATTTTCGACGACATCGTATCAGGTAACATGAAATCTTGGAAAGTTTGGGAGGACGAGAAGTTTTTGGCATTTTTGACGCCATTTCCAAATACGCCAGGTTTTATTGTGGTGATACCAAAACAAAATCCAGGCGATTATGTCTTTTCTTTGGATGACGAATTGTATACTGAAATGATGGTGGCGGTGAAAAAGGTCGCGAATATTTTGGAGCAGGCCTTTGATACGCCGCGCGTGGCACTGATTTTTGAAGGTACGGGCGTGGCGCATGTGCATGCTAAGTTGGTGCCGCTGCATGGTGATTTGGCGAAGGGAATTGGTTCGGCAGTGTCACATGAGCAGGCATTTTACGCAGAATATCCGGGTTGGCTGACCACTGCTGATGGTCCAAAAATGGACGACGCTCAGCTGGACGAGATTCAGGCGCGGATTTTGGCGGCGCAGGAAGCAAAATAACGATCCGTTGATTGGAGCAAGGAGGTTTCATGGCAGTACGTGGTAAAGCGCTGGTGATAACAATAGCCGGTGTCGTGGTGGTGCTGGTCGCAGTGTCTGTTGCTTGGGTGTTCCTGTGCCCAAGTCGTAGTGCTGACCTGCAAAAGGCTCACATTCAGTGGCGTGATTATGACCAGTCGGTGAAGGACATTCAAAAGGTCATTGCTGATGATGCGGCTAATGGCGAGGTGCGTCCAGAATCTCGCCCAATTCTGAAAACTCACGGCAAGAAAACTGCGCGGGCGGTGATGATTTTTCATGGTGTCAGCGGCGAGCCGTCGGCGATGGCGGAGTTGGTGGATTGGTTCTATCAGGCGGGATACAATGTGTACGTGCCACGAGCACCACATCACGGTCTAAAAGACGGCAAGTTACACGGGCAGGTGCGCGCCAGTGAATTGGTGCAGTTTATGAGTAATAGCGCTGGGCTGGTCAATGGGTTGGGCGATGAGCTGGGCGTGATTGGTCATTCGGGCGGTGGCACGCTGGCGACGTGGTTGGCACAATATGGCGATGGATTGTTTTCGCGGGTGCTGCTACTTTCGCCGTACTATGAGCCGGATGCTTCTCAGGTGCCAAAGTGGCAAGTGGCGCTGCTGCGCAATGTCTACGGCAATCATCTGCTGCCAGACCAGTTCTTTGACGGTGCTTTGTCATACCGGGCATTGGCAAATTATGTCATCATCAAGCAGAATTATCGCAGCGATTTGAAAGCTCAAGGGTTAAAGCACGTTGGTTTGATCATCGGTAGCGAGGACCGTTTGATTGACGGTGCCATGGCAAGGGACATTGCAGAAAAGATGGCTAAAAACAGTGGCGCCACGTTTACAAATGAAACGACGCCAGCACACATGGGCATTGGTCATGAATTGATATGGCCGGGAGATAAGTCTGTGAAGCAATACAAAAAAGAGCTGTACGACATGTACGTACGGGTGTACGAGCGGTGAACATCCTCCTTGTTGAAGACGAACCGGCAGTTCGCACTGGCACCGAGCAGTTCCTTCGCCAGCGCGGTTTTACGGTGGTGACAGCGACCAGTGGCGAGGAGGCGCTAAAGAAATTTACTCGGGCAGATGTGATTGTCCTGGATATTATGCTACCAGGGATGAGCGGCATTGAAGTATTGCACCAAATTCGCCAGACCAGCGACGTGCCGGTATTGATGCTGACAGCGCTGCATGATGAGCCGACGCAAGTTGCGAGTTTTGACGAGCTGGCGGATGATTATATGAGTAAGCCATTTTCGCTGGTGATTTTAGAAAAGCGAATCAGAGCGCTACTTCGCCGTCAGCAACCCGCCACAACCTTGTGGCGCCATGGTCTGGCTTCGGTGGATTTTATGGCCTATCAGGGATTTTATGATGATACTGACGCGCACCTCAAGCCCAAGGAAGTGCAACTGCTCAAGCTGCTGGTAGACAATCCAAACATAGTCTGGAGCCGGCAAGCTATCATTGACAAGTTGTGGCGTGATGACGAGGTGCCGTTCGACCGAGTAATCGACGTCTACATCAAAAACTTACGCAAGAAATTGCACCTGGACTGCATCATCACGGTGAAGGGAGTGGGCTATCGCTATGAAGCGGCTTAAATTATTTCCCAAAACATTTTTGGTGTCAATTGGCTTGTTCGCGGCGTTGATCATCCTGGTGCATGCGTTGGTTTACACCTTGATGCCGCAATTTTATTTGCAGCAAAAAGAGCGCGAGGCGGCGGACAATCTCACGGCACTCGTGGCTGAACTACGCGGCAAATCGGCCGAAGAAATGCGCCAGATCAGCCAAGAGTTCGCTCAGATGAAAAATGTGAACATCACGCTGACAATCGACGGGCGCGACCAGTATTTTCAAGGGTTTCAGTCGATCAATATCGTGACGGATAGCGGTAAATCGGTCGACACTAGCGTGGTGAAAATCGCTGATGGGCAGACTGTCGATCCGCGTTCGGTGATTTTGCGGCAGGGTAGTGTGACGGATAAACAGGGGCGAGCGATTACGGTCAAGCTGCTGGCCGACGTGGCGCCCGTTACTCAGGCCAAACTCGCCACGCTACACGTATTGCCATACACCATGCTCGGTTCGCTGTTGGTGGCGCTGCTGTTTTCGTACATCTATAGCCGTTTTGTGACGCGGCCGATTCGTCAGATGGCAGCAGTGACGACGACGATGCAGCAGCTGGAAAAGGGTGCGCGTTATCCAGTGAATAGCCGTGATGAAATCGGTGTGCTGGGGCAAAATATTAATGAACTCTATCAAAATCTGTGGCAAACGATTCGTTCGCTGGAGCATGAAAATAAGCGGATTACTCAGCTGGAGAAAGAGAAAATCGCCTTCCTCCGCGCGGCCTCGCACGAGCTAAAAACGCCACTAGCAGCCCTCCGGATCATGCTCGAGAACATGCAACTCAACATCGGCGAGTATAAAAATCGCGATCAGTACCTGGAAGAATCGGTGGCGCAGGTTGACCGCTTGGCGGCAATGGTGAATGATGTGTTGCATTCTGGCAGTGTCGCCGAGCAGGCTTTACGTCAAGAAAAACGGCTGAGGATTGATAAGCTAGTCGCTGAAGTAGTTGACGATTACCGCCTGCTAGCGAAAACGCGCGGCATGACTTTCGAGGTTAATACAGAGCCGACGACCATTCGTGCCAACCGCGACATGATGCGCCACGTCATCTCGAACCTGGCGTCAAACGCGGTGCGCCACGGCGACGCCGGGAGTGTGATAAAACTTACTTGCAACCAGCGTGAACTAGCCATCGAAAACGCCTGCAAACCACTCACCAAGCAGCAACTCCAGCACATCTTTGATCCGTTTTATCGAAGCAGTGCCGCCACGAAGCAACACACCGACAGCAGTGGTATCGGCCTCTACACCGTGAAAATGCTACTCGACGCCAAAGGTCTAGACTACGACTTCACGCCACACGGGCAGGGTATGCGGTTTATAGTGAAGTTATAAAGCTATATCATTTTATTAACTATTACCAAGATACTTTTTATATTATAGAATGATAAAGTTACAGCAACCGCTGTAACTTCGCTCCTTTACAGGAAGGATGAGGTTATGTACCTCCAAGACGCCGAGCTTTATCGTTTACGTTCAGCTCGTGATGCTGCAAAACAACGGCAGCAAACAGCCTGGCAAACTCAGCAATCAGCCTATGAGCGTCGCTCTTCAGCTAATGCTATCATATGAATCAAGCCTATGAGACTCAACAGACTGCCTATGCAAATCAGCAAGCAGCCTGGGATGCTTACATGTCCGTTAAACAGGCCAATGGTCCACGAATTGATAGTCTGAATTCTCAGCAAGAACGAGCATATCATAACATGATATCAGCTTTTGAATCAGCTTCGTCAGCCTACTATGCACATGACGGCGCCAGCGCACGCATGTACGCAGACCAGGGACACGCTTACAAAGCAGAATCTTAAGCTTGTATTACTGAACGGCGCCAGCTTGTCGCTAAAATTCGCACTACTCGTGAACAGTTTGAGGCTGTCAGGCCAGCTTTTCAAAGGGCTAAAAGCGAGTATACTCAAGCTCGACAGGAATTTTTATCTGCTAAAGCAGAGTATAAACGTGCTCAAGCTGAATTTAAGAAGGCTAAGGCTGAGTTTGATGCTTGTGTTAAGGCATTTAAGACAAAGCTAGAGCAAGTACGGGCTAGCGGTAAAAAACGGCGTGAAGACAAAAAATCGATCGCCGCCAGGGCTGGCGTTCCGCTTCAATACCAAGACAATGTCTGGATTTCGAAAGAGTCAGATGGTAATATCAATATCTACTTCGGTGGTATTGGTAAGCCTGATGGTCCTGGTCACGGTCACTATGTCATGGATCAAAATGGGAACGTAACGTATAGGCGCGATCCGTTTGACCCGCATGGTGCACAGAATTTTGAGAAGTCTGACTTGTACATACGTAGCACACGTCGAAATTATGAGCCGATTGGAACCAATGAGTATAGTGGAGTATTCTATCGACGCGGTGATTCTGGCGGCACAATCTTGCATGTGACTCAGCATTTCGTTTCGTAGCACCTCCCGACGCACTCTTCACTTAAGGAAGGAGTGAGTCTCCTATTGCCTTGGTACTAGGGGGATTTCTCTATATAATAAGATTATGAAGCAAGATAAACAGGCAATTCTAGCACGTGATATGATTCAAATGATTCGTGAAAATGCCGATAATTCAGATGTCCTTGAATATCTTGATAGCTTTGCGTTCTCGTTGGCACGCGGTCTCGAGGACTCGTCTGTTGTGTCGTGGGATGATCTCGCTAGTGTATGCGACCAGAGGTATTATTCTTTAAACAACAATAATCCAGTGCCGCTTAATATCGAACTGCTTAATCAGTGTGAGCGATCTATTCAGAAATTCTTACCATCACAGAGTTAAATATTAAGCTTTTTTACCCGGGTTATTCCATGCTATAATTCGGTCCATGGATCCGAAACAAAGATTAATCAAATTTCTAGATGAAGAAATATTACCAGCAGAGAAAACTGAATCCAGAGAAACCCTAGCTGCCTACATAGTTGGTGAGCTTATATGCGATTATGATGATATATATGAAGAGCTTATAGAGAATAATTTTAAAGTCCAGCAAATATCTGATCTTGCAAGCGATCTAGAGTGGTCAAATGGTTCTGAAGTACAGCTAGAATATATGTGGCGAGAATTAAAAAATCTTATAGAAGAGCTTAAAAATGAATGATTCTTAGTTTTAGGTTTTTGTCGAGATTATGTAAACTTAGTATTTGATATTAAATATTAAGGTCAAGATATATTAGAAAATAAACTCTATAATGAATTATTTGATCCGTGTATTTTTGCATAGAGGATAGCTTATAAGATAATAAACAGGCAGAATTAAATCACCATATTCCGCCAGAAGTATTTGATAACTAAAAGGAGGTAGTTATCTCGGACTACTCATTAATTATTAGTCTGGGATTTTTTCATGTTATATAATAACAAATATGAACAATAAAAAGAGTCAATACCCTCAAATGACCTACAAACAAGCAGTTGAGCACTGCAAGTACTGGGCGGACCAAATTAGACATGATGGGCTTGACCTATTGACTACTGATTATGGTGCGGCTATTGGAGTTTCTGACCAGTTAGCGTATCCACTAGATATGCAGGAATGGATCTCAGCCCAAAGACATCCAAATATTTATGCTATAAGGTATTATGCTGACGTTGTCGACCGCGACCACACCGACAGATCTTCATGGGAGAAGTTGCTTGAGCTAATTGATAGATTAGCAAGCATTTACCAATAGCAATTACTGCGCTTGAGGATAATTTAAGCGAGTAAAAGAATATGTAGTCCATGATCGAAATTGATTCGGCTTTCTCATATAAAGATGTGCTAAAATGTTATTGATTCAGAAACTGGTGAATTACAGCACAGTTTGATGACGCTCAAAGTCGAAGAGCAAGTGAGAAACTAGCTTCTGACGAGTACGAATTCACGGTTGATGATGGCATGGTGGTGCGAAAACTAAAGATTACACAATTTGCATTGATGAAGTTACTGGATTGGGCTTATTTATTGAGTTAGACATATTGACTAAGGGCGGAGCTGACGCCAAACATATCCAGTAGCACAAATGCGCGATTTTCTAAGGAGTTTGAATATTGACGGCGAGTAGTGGAACTTTCCATGCAATACTAGCATTCGGAATCTGCAAAATCGCCAACAATAAATTATACTAAATACTATAATATCCCATACGAATCCAATCCACCTCGTCACCTCCAACCAAAAGAATTTCACCAGCCTTCAGAAACTCCTCCAACCGCTTGGCATTGAGTTGCGACGGCTTGACTACGATTTTGACGAGGGGCGGGGACTGGATATTTAAACGACCGCTAGATAACTCCAGTTATCCGGGTATTATCAAGCTAGTGTAGGACGAAAACGACCGCCGTGCTGTCTTCTCGTTTGAGGTTGGCTACTTTGACGGTGCAAAAGACCATAACTTTATCGCTAACGAAGAAGATTTTATTACTGACTAACCGCGCGGAGACAACTTGCGTGGCTGGACGGGACTGCTATATATCTACAGATATCCGAGCTTCCCTGGCCGTAGTTTGGCAGTAGTAATTCGATATATTCAACGGCACTCGGTCGATCACCCAGACCAGCAATAGCCTTGTTGTAACCAATAATCTTTGCTGGTTTTTACCAAAGTTTCAGGCAATATAGACAGTTTTATAACGTAACAAAAGACATCTGCTAGTTATAAAGAACTCATATCAGAATTTACTAAAACCACTATTCAGACTCCCTCACCTCCGCTAGATAGTAACGGTAATAGCTGATAGGATCTGGAATGGAAAATTGTTTATCCATCTCATCATTACTGCAAATTTCTATATATTTAACATTGGCGTACGGTTTAATGAGGTGTGTAAACTCAAACCCATATTCGCCAGAAATTTGTCTGAGCTCCTTGCTTTGAGCAATTGGATCAGGGTAATCTGTCATCACTAATACAAAATATTGCCCATTTTTATTAATAAAAAGATGGAATGCCGTATCAGGACAAAGCGGTACAAGCGATGCCAGCTGGCGAATATATGATGCATCGTATATAACCGGGAATGCTTCATAGACTATTTCTGGGAACCAGATATTTGAATAATTATTCATATAGTAACCCTAATTATATCAAGAAAAGTAGGCATATGACATATTCAAAACCTAGGGGATAATACCAGATTTCGATATATGGTCTGCGAACCACTTAGAACTAGAATCCAGTCGTCGGAGACAATATTAGCTGAGTTAATAATCTTCGCCATTATTGCCAGACGTCATACCAAAATCATCAACCAAACACGTTTGGAACAGTGATAGTTATTTTCTATTTTTCTTAGTAGCCATCTTTCTTGGTTGTATACACTCAGTATCTTCAACAGAGTCGTATAGTGAATATTACAGCCTGTAGCATAGTTCGCAAATTCGCTGTAGTTATAGTTTTTACTAGATCATCTCTAGTAAATGGCGAGATCATTTAGGCAGCTGGCGTGCGGCGCAGGGTCAAATGTTCGTAAATAGTTTTGCGCTACTTTGCCTGCATTTTGCCAATCGAAAGATTTTTTCACGGTGTAGGTTTGGCTAACCGAATTGCCGTCATGGTAGGCGGTGAATTCGCTATGGCTGGATGGATAGACTGGCGCTAGGTCAAAGCATGCACTGCGCACCAAGTCGAGTAGTATCGGGTACATGCAGAAAAAGGCGGCAGTTTCTTGGTCGCTGGCGTCGGGTATTTCAACCGTCAGCATAATATCTATAAAATCCTCTGGCTGATAGTCAGGGCGATGTATTCTCGAACTCAGAAGCTCTTGAACGGAGCTTTCTGAGTTGGCCAGAGAATAGCTATTCTCTGCTAGATGGGGAGTCTCAAGCCCGATCAATTCGGGCAAAACACTCGATGAAATGACCAATGAAGAGAAAGCGGAATTAGCAGCATCAGTTTGGCGGGAGTTGGCGGCATGGCTGCAAAAATAAAACTTCTCTTTATGAGTAGGTGTATAATTAGTACATAATAGATTAGACGGCAATGATAAAGGCGTTGTATCTATCAGGAAAAATAGAGATGGAGTAAATAATGAACAGAGCAAGCAAAGCATTAGCCGAGGAAATTACATCCCTTATCAATAAAAAGCAAGAGGGTGGGTACTGGGACTTTAAATTGGAGTGGCATGATAATAAAGCTGATTTACTACATGATATTATTTGTTTGGCAAATAATATGGAAAATCGTGATGCCTATCTAATATTTGGCGTAGAGGACAAAACGTGCCAAATAATTGGAATTAACGAAGACAATAGTAGGAACAGGCTAAATACTGTAAGGGTTGTAAATTTCCTTCGCGACAAAAAGTTTGTTGGTGGCATAAGGCCGATGGCTCGGGTGGAGACAATAGACATTGAAGGAAAAGATCTAGATATTTTGATAATCGAGAACAGTCGCTATACACCATTTCGACTAAGCCAAGATTTTAAATATAAATCTAAGAAGAGCAATGATAAAGATAAAGAAAGAACTGTAAAAGCTAATAATGTATATACGAGAATCCAAGATACTAATACGCCAATAAATGAGACTGCAGACCCAGACAAGGAAGAAAAACTTTGGCGAAAAAGATTCCATATAGATGAGCCAGCATATAATAGGGCTATGTACTATCTGGAAAATCCAGAAGATTGGGAAAAGGCCGAGAGAGATTCGAGTGATAGCTATATAGCTACTGACGAACTAAGATATCCCGGCCTGAAATTACATCGTCCAGCCTGGGATGATAGTTATTACTATAGGTACGCACCTGAATATTCAATTGAATTTACCTCGTATTGCTCCGGTACTAATAATAGGCATTTCTTGTGTTTACTATTTCCTGATCCAACTGGCACTTTAAGGGATGTTGTAGTGAAAGCAAGTAACCAGACTGTCTATAAATATTTTTATCTCGATCTCGATGGAGCAAAAGCAAGACTTATCTATCCTCGTAGTGATGTTATAGATTTTAATGGTAATCCATTTGATCGGGCATTTATTATGAGTTATGTGGTTAAAGGATCATTTGAGTGTATAGTTAATGAGTTCCTTATAGAAAAACAAAAACCTGACAGAATTTACAGTTATATAAAAAAATGGAAAGACTATGTCATTCAGTTTGAATCAGAATATGAGAAAGATGAATTTAAAAAATACATAGTGAATAAATATAATAAGGCAATGTATGATCAAGAAACTCAGAATACTAATGATATTCGGTTATCGGAGAAAATACCCTTTATATCCTCGGATTTGCTCAAATATCATAATAGAGTATATAAAGACGCGCAAGTTTTGATGAGAGAATACGAAACATGGAGAAACAGTCTAAATGCGCATTAAGATCTGTAAGTCTATAGCTATCCAACCTCCACCCCCTGCCGCAACAAAAACTCCCGTGCCTTATCGTCAAGCTGACAATTCACAAACCGCGAGCGTACAGCCAGCTTGCCACTGCCGTAAACGAACTTCGTTTCATCGTCATATTTCATACCGCGAAAATCACAGTTTTCAGCCTTAATAATCGCCGCGGCACTACGAAAATCCACATCGCGAACTGACGAGTTCTTGAAATAAATCGGCTGCCCGTATATATATTGGGCACCATCAAGCAAGCAATTATCAAACACAAAAAAGCCCATCGCGAACTTATCAAAATCCACATTAGAAAAATCTTCGCTGGTAAACCGCACAATCTCGCCGTCTGGAATAGCGGGGTAGCGCTGGCGCTGGTAAGCGGGAAGGTTGCCCGCGCGGATGGCGGCAGCTATTTTGTGGTTATCAGCTTTCTTCATAGTTCAAGGATAGAGCAGTTTTTTGTTTTATGTCAAGGGCGAGGGTAGGTGTGTGCTAGTGTATATGATTGATAATCTCGCGATACAAGTCATCAATTATCTGACGATTTGGGCGCTCTAGTTTCTTTTCAATTGCCGTATAATCTTGATCAAAATAATCAAACATATCATCCCAAATAGTCCTTTTGCCACCTTGTTCGAAAATTCGCGCCAGAGAGAAACAGATACAACTGAGAGACTCTATAATATCGGCAGAATCAGGTGTATCGTAATATAAATCAATAATTTCTCGTGCTGCAGTGTATTCGTCTCGTTGTTTATGCATAGGATTTTTTATCAAGGATAAGACATTTTTCAGGTCATGTCCAGAGGTTTTATCGATTATTATCGCTTTTGTGTAGAACAATATTCCGTAATGCGATTTTCTAGTTTGCGAGCGATTTCTTCTCGTTCGGAAGCCTTTTCGTCATCAAGATACTGCATCGCCAGGTTGAATATGCGACTCTCCTGGGAGCTGTCATCTAACAATGCTGAATCAAATTGATTATTAGTTGCAAAATAGCTAATAATATAGCGACTTAATTCGTTCAGGTCCTTAGAGGAATCTATTATTGATTTGAAGTCATTAAACCTTGCTTTCATAAGACTACTCTACAATAAAGATAAATCCATGTTGATATCGCTGAGAGGAGTGTTCATATAGAATAGTTATTTCTTCCAATCAGGGCGGTGAGCATACAGCTTTGTTATGACTCCATCTAACGAGGCGTTCTAGCAAATTTGATAAGGTAATATAGAAAATACGCTTCTGTCGATAAGAGGAAGCTTTTTAAAATAATTCATACAATCCCTATACAGGCATTGCTATAATTAGTAATAAATTGTAGAATATATAAAAATGTTGAATATAAATAATAATTCCAGCGAGGCTTTATCGCACTGTAACGAGGATCTGAGTTCATCGCAAAGTGTATATAAAATTGACACTAAATTTCTTGAGCAAGTTTCGTTGGACCCTAGTATAAAAGATCTTGCATCTAATGTAGATAAGTCTGACAGTTTGGTAACTGTTTCTAAAATTTATCACAGACTGTGTAAAACTTTACGTTACGATCAGGCTGCTTTTTTATCTTTGGGCAATGGTGCAAAATTAATACATGAAGTTGATAAACACAGAGACCCTAGATTTATTAGTCAAGTATCTATAGATAGAAACGAGGTAATATGTAATGATTTTTCTGTTATATTCGCTAAACTAGCTCTAAGCATGTTCCCCAACATGTTATTATCCATAAGAGAAACCTATACAGGAATGTCTAATGATGTAATGCATATTAGCAGTATTGTTGATGGTACAGATATAGGTCGTCTAGAAGCTGATCCTCTTGCTAGTTTTACGAGATCGGATTTTTTGCGCGCTCGTCTTGGGCTGTTACCAATAGGATTAAGAAGTGCAAATGCTTCAATATCCCCAGACGATACATACTACAAATATCATAACTGGAACGACCCCAGTAATCTTGATAAATTATTAGAAATTATTCAGGAAGACATACGGTCGTTTGAACTACCTGCTGTAGAAGCTGCGTCTTTTGCTAAGGGTGCTCTCAGAACAGCAATTGGCAGGGTTGGTTATAAAGTTAGAGTCTCCAATTGCGAACATGACAATAACCTAGTTTCAACGTATACGCTAACTGGTTTATCTAACGAAGAAATTTCAAAAATTTCATTAAGCGAAGGCGCATTGAAAAATTTTAATTAACAAGTATCTAATCAAGAAAGGAGCCAACTATGAAAAACGAGTCGCCAATATATAGCTACTATTATCCATTAACAACCAGCTGCGACACACTGCGACAAAGAACATTAGCAAACGGAGGAAATACGCCAACAGATGAAACTGTACTTTGCCAAACCCGCTAGGTCTTTATTTGTAGGACATAGCCAGCCAAATATATATTCTTTTGATGGATCGCCTGAGTCTAGCACATGGGATGATATAGAACCAAGGGTTATGCAAGCACAAATAGATTTAGCGCAACAATATGGTGTAGGTGGTTTTATATTTGATACTTATGTAGGTGTTAAAGATGGTAAAGTTAGCAAAGAAAAAGACGTTATCAATGGATTTCTAAAATGTAGTTTAGGTAGAACTGCATATGCTTGCATGATGATATTCGGAAGTCCAAGGTCTATCTTGCCAGTTCTTCCATATTTTGAAGAACCCGATAGATACTATGATCGTACGTCTCAGACTGTAGAAATAATGGTTGATTATCTCGCTGATAATCACTGGGACAATCCAAATTACATCAATATTCTTGACCGGCCGTACGTAAGCGTCTTCACTTCTGACATGAGAAAATATAGTAATAATAACAAAGAGATGTCGCATGCTGATATGATCAATTATATGAAAGAATATAGCTGGAGGAAATACAGGATAGAGCCGTATTTGGCAACAGTTTGTCTTAGGGCTACTCATGCGCTAGATCATCTTGCTGCTGGTGCCGACTCTATGACTGGTTACGGATTTCTACCCGACTTTACAGAATCAATGCGGCGGCCTATCCAGAATTATAGAGAGCAAGTTATCAAGAGAGTTGAGGAGTGGGATACAATTCAAGAGCAAATAGATAAGCCGTATATTCCTCCCGTTGTAGTTGGATGGGATGCGTCTCCTCGTGGAAATATTCCTGAAGGTAGACATTTTAGAGATATTCAAGGAATGTATCCCTTTACTCCTATCGTAACTGATAGTAATGCTATAGATTTTGGCGATATGCTTTGTCAGCAAAAGCGATTTATTATGAATAACACACCCCAGGAGGAAAGGTATACTCCTATCACGGCTTGGAATGAGATAACTGAAGGTGCAGCTCTGTTGCCAAAATATTACCAGACGGATCAGTAGATGATAGTTATTTAGCAAAAATAAGGGAGCTAAGAGATGAGTATGGATTCTAATTGTCTTTTGTCAACTATAAATGACCAAACTATTGGTTTACAAACGCCACTGTCAGGTGCAGAAAAATCAATCCGTACCGGCGCGCGGGCAATTTTATTTGATAATAATAACCGTATTGTTCTAGTATACGAACACAAATACAATCATTATAAACTGCCTGGAGGTAATGTAGAAGTAGGCGAGAGCTTAGAACAGACTGTTCGCCGTGAAATTAAGGAAGAAGTTGGAGCAAATATTACAGACATCCACTATTTGGGTGTTGTCCAATCATATTTGTCGGCATATAACGAGGATTGTAACCAGCATTATTTTACCGCACATGTTTATGGAACGATTGGTAAAAGTGCTTGGATTGACGAAGAAGAGCTACATGGCTGTTCAATTGTTTGGTGTGATAATCTCCAGCAAGCTATTGAACTAGTTCAATCAGGCACATCTAAAGAATACGTGCATTTGTTTGAGCGAGCTAGGGAGTTAGCAGGATTAAAAGCAGCAATAAGTAAAAATAAATGATTCTAACCTACGCAAACACAACCACCAACAAACATAAATTCGCTGATACACAAAGAGCACTGACTTAACAAATAAATCAAGAAAAAATGGATAAATGAGCCAGTTTTATATCATGGCTCAGAATAGAACGATCACTCGTAGTCGTGGTGCTCCGTCATGTTGCCATCGAGGTCAACGGAGACGTGCTTGTGCTCTCCGGAGGCCTTGTCGATGAAGAGGAAGTTGAATTATTATAAGGATCTGCATTATTTGGAACGGCTGTGTTCAATAGTTCTTCTCGCGTCATCCAGCAGTAATTTTTATGTTCCCAACTTAGTTTGACTGGAATGTCTATCTTGTCTATATTCGCTTCAAAAAGTATATGTTTTACGTTTTTGTACTGTTTAGCAAATAATTCTTCTAGACTATTTGGCTGAACATGTACGCCGGTTTCTTCCCATATCTCGCGAGCAGTTGCCTCTTTGTATGATTCATTAGGTTCAACCTCTCCGCCGGGAATGTCCAAATGCCCAGGAAAATTTGGATGCGAATCGCCTCTGTACAACAGTAAATATGCGCCAGCACGATTCTTGATGAGAGCTTTTGATACTGTTTTGATCACATTTTGATTGTAGAGTAGAGGGTAGCGTTTGGTCAATAATAAAACCGTCAGTGAGTCAAATAGTTTTAATCTGTTTTGTTGCTGAATCTTTTACAGTAATTCGCGTTGCTTGCAAAACCTTAGTCAAATTCTCTACGCTAGCGATTTTCTTCCAGCCAACAGAACCTAAGATGGCGCCAAATTCCCTAAGTATGCGATCCTCGTCTGGGGCGGCATGCGGATTGGCAGAATAAGAAGCTAGTGATAGATAATTCGCAAAACGTTGTAGAACTTCTGGCATAGTGATCGTTTCTAGAGTGTGTTTAACGCTTGCGGCGATTTCCTCTATTTTTATTGCCGGCAGTATGTGAGAATTGACCAAAAATATACTAACTACTGTCGTTGAATTTGCGCTATCTTTGACAGATTCATCAGTAAAGTAAGTACCAAACTCTTGGCAAACTTTTTGCCCGATTGATAAATTCAAAAAGCGCGCCAATTCGCGCCACAACATGCGCAGCTCAATTGATGGATCACTAAGATGTAATTGCAGCTTGATCTTACGTGGCTTGACAGCTGGCTGATCGGTAGTATATATCAGATCAAGCAACTTTTTATCTCCGTGCGCATCTTTTGGCAACAATTCAACCGAATCTAACTCTTGCCAAGGCTGATCATCAAGCAATCTCAATTCGCCGATTATCGTATCGACATCACCAATAAAAATCGCCTCTGGCTCTTCAGCGATAATCTGTGATAAAGCTCGTGAAATCGGCAAGTAAAAAGGAGCTTTGCCAAAATCAGTCTTCATCATCGCTAACTCTTGAAGTAATTTTGCTGATGTTTTTGCGTAACATTCCGCAGAGATAATTATCACGCCAGAATCATAAGTAGCACCATTGAGCGCGTAATCCAACAGTTTGTATTGCCCGTGGCGGTAAAGGTAATCGGCGACCGTGGTAACAAACAAATGCTCGTAAAGATGAGCGAGCTGTGTACAGGGGTGGTGTTTGACGAGGGTGAAGTGCTTCATAAGGTGATTTTACACTATTTCAAGAATCATTTTATCTAGTAAATTAGCAATTGTTTTTTCTTTTGCTAATTTCTGCCAAGTTTTTTCACCAGCAACAACGCCAATTTCTGAAATGTACATATCGATATTTGGAACGTTCATTTTCCCGTCGTTGTATGAAAAGGATTTAATGCGGCGAGAAATGCGCGCTAGAGCTGCTTTTTCTAGCATTTTTCCTATAACTTCATGGTATATGTCTCGTAGTTTGTCTCTGTCTGCTAAATTGCTAAGTGCGGCAAATTCGCAAATACAAGACGTACTTTTATTAATTCGTTCAGCATGTTCACTAAGAGTATAGTATCCCAAACGAACATTGGCTATGTCGGATACTGTACCATGAATAGCAAAAGCCAGATAATAAAATAAAGCTAGCAGCGCCACGTCGCTATTTAGCGGTTGCTTAAGGGCGCAAGAGATGTGGCTAATCGACGTAATAGGATCGTCGGTCTCGTACAGGAATTTGTGTTCGGCAAGCGGACTAATAATAAGTGGCTGGTCGATTTTTTCAATTGATTGCCAATCGTTTTTGTTTAATTTAGCTATGTTATATTGGAGCTTATCAAGATTATTGCAAATAATCGTACAATCATTTCCTGCGGCGATTTGACTCATGGCTAAGTTCAAAGATTCGTTATCTGTAAATGCTTGAAGTTGCCGCAAATCATGCGCCAGATTAACTGCTTCTTCCGTATATAAATCAATATCAATAGTGATAAATCCTGTACCCGAATAGTGCGTGCCAAGCGCGAAATAATCAATTTGCCGTAATAATCCAAATTGTTGCATGATCTGCTTTAATTTGGTCATCGCTAAATGCTCATAGATATGCGCCTCAATAGGCGAAGCAGCTTGTTTACAGATAAGAATTCGTTGCATGTCGTCTATATATTATCAAATAAAATATGGACAGTTTATCGACTTGTCCGGGTCAGAATGGCTAGCACCACTTGCAATTATCGCTACGACCGTGGTAGTTACGACCCTTAGTGTCGTACTCCCTACGGTTGGTACCCTTGCGGTCTCTCCGCAGGTTACCACTGCGTTGGATGGCGTTGTTCTGTATCGTAATACACTTGGAACAGAAGCAATACTTGCGCTTTAGTCCAGTGTCGGGACACTTACTGCCACGTGCCATAATAACTCCTTCTGGAGTCGGGCGGAGAATTGTAGCTCTCCGCAAATTGGAGTGTCTCAAACCCAATGGCTTTGGGCGAAACACTGACCTCTGCAACTGCAAAGGTTGGATAGTAGTATATCAATACTAGAGCCCGAAATCAAGCGATTTTACGAAAATCACCGTCAACTCCGCCATACTACACCTGCACAAATACAAAATCACCCGACTTTTCGCCTTTCCGCCCCGTCCATGCTATACTAAAAGCACAACCAGCATCGCGGCTTGCGGCGGCGGTGGCTGTAATCCGAAAGGAGGTGGGGTGGTGATGTAACTCGCGGAAAGATAATTCGTTAAGCGGTGTTTTGATAGCCTCCAGATTCCAATTTACCGACCGGTACACATGCTTTTTAAGAGGTAACGCCCGCTCGGCGAAAACCAACGTGGTACTTTTCGAAAAGTACCGTGGTAGTTTAGAAAAAGTACCGTGGTAGTCTCAAAACTCTACTACAATGTGTTGATTAATCAACGGAAAGGATAGTCAAATGACATTGAAATATAAAGCCGTTAAGATGAAAAATCCAGCCAAACCAGCCGATCCGCCAAAGTATTATGCCCGCGAATCGGAAGCTGGCCGCATCGACTTGCCCGAACTCTCCGATAATATTGCTCGCCATTCTACCACCGTTAGCAAGACGGATATCCAGGCGGTTTTGACCATCTTGGGCGAGGAATTGGCATCGCTGCTTGCCAAAGGTCACAGTGTGCACCTGGGCGAGCTCGGTTATTTCCATGTTACGCTCAAATCCAAAGGCGTCGCCGAAGAAAAAGACATCAATCCTAGTATCATTGAAGAAGCCAAAATCCGCTTTATCGCAGGCAGCGTCCTCAAAAAAGAACTGAAAAACGCCAAATTCGAAAAGGACGCCGAACCAAAGAAAGACACCCCAGCGCCAAAGCCAGGGGCGTAAATAGCCATAAAACGCCAGGTCGCTCCGTATTCTGTCGGGGCGGCTTAGTCTAAGCTGGTATCGTTATCTCTGCGTATGCTGCCATTATATATCAAGACATTTTATCCTAAAGTGTAATGAGTATATATCTTGCTGAGAGTTTAGCTAAATGCTTTTTTTGGCGCAGGAATATAGGAATAACCTGTATCTTTTGCGTAGTAGGATAGATAGCATATATAGTCCCTACAAAAGAAATATTATACGTTGTTTATATAATACTCTAAAATTCTAACATCTCTTAGAACCATAAAACGTGTTCGATAAACCGAGTCATAGTCAGATGATTCAAGTTTTTCTA
>ERZ772764.969-NODE-969-length-18636-cov-6.498089_pt1 | contig 18636 bp, 19 predicted proteins | sample MGYA00512163_ERZ772764 | MGnify/ENA primary metagenome ERZ772764 (study PRJEB29015, sample SAMEA2737903) | human oral metagenome | biome: human oral; feature: human-associated habitat; material: dental | place: China | collected 2094 ... | reverse complement strand
CGAGCCGCAGACAGTACAAATAGTACGGCAAGGCGAGACAACGCTGTACTGGTTTAAATTTAATTCACTATATTCCACCAAGAGCGGCCGGTGGTCGGAATGCTGCCAGGGCAGGGTGCGGGCGGAAACGTTTAGGCCTTTGGCTAAGGCGTGGTCGATATTGAGGAAAAACGGTTTCCAAGTGGGCGTAAAGTAGCGGGTGGCGGGGCGGCTGCCGCTTTCTTGCAGGAAACGGCGGAACAGCGGGGAAAACGGGCTGCTGTTGAAGTCGCCCACAGCCAGCGCGCGCGGTTCGGAGGCAAGGGCGCGGGCGGTTTCGGCCAGGTAGTGCTGCCGCGCCCCGGCCAGTTCGCTGCTGATGGGTGGCGGCGGGTGCAGGGCGTAGATGGCGGTGCCGTCGGCAGTTTGGGCGCGGATATAGGGGTAGTCGCCAATCATGCGCACTTCGCAGGCGGCCAGCGGCTGTTTGCTCCACAGGGCGAGGGAGAAGGGGCTGTGTTCGCGGTGTTGGCAGCCATGCGGATAGGCTTGGCGCAGGCTTTGCCAGCCGGGGTTGTCGAGGTTGATTTCGCCCAGCGCGAGCAGGTCGGCCTGTTCGGCCAAGAGGGCGGCGCTTTCCACTTCGGCTGCGGGGTTGTCGAGATGGACGTTGTACCAAACCAGCCGCGTGCCGTCGGATGGGGCATTGGGCAGGGCGAAGGGCTGAGCCAGCCATAGCAGAGATGCGGCGGTGCACACGAGCCACAACGCACGCCACTTCGGGCGCGGCCAAATCGCGGCGAGAATGAAGACGGCAGCGTAGTGGGGCAGAAAATGGCTGAGCAGTTCGGCCGGCCAGAATAAGCTGCCGAACTGCCCGGCTATGGCGGCAGCCAGGGCGAGCAAGGCGAGGATGTGTAGGCGCAGGCGGATAAAGGCAGACATGGCGGTGTTGGTGGAAGGTGGCGGGTGAGATAGAGGCTACCTGAAAAATAGGCGTGGTGTATTTTGATAAAACGGAATGTAATAGATTTTATCAAGAGTAAGTTTGTGGGTCTCTCCGAAGCTAGAATTTCAGGTAGTCTTTATTTGTTCGATATTTGGCTTTGTGCTCAGGTGGTTTCTATGGTTTCAGTATGCATGAGATAAAGTGGTTTGGGAGTCAATCCACAAACAAAAACCTGCCGCAGAGGGCAGGTTTTCGATAACAGCAAAGATTAATCTTCCAGTTTGCGGCCAGACAGTTTTTCTTTGATGCGGGCAGCTTTACCGGTGAGGCCACGCAGGTAGTACAGTTTGGCACGGCGAACGTGGCCGCGGCGTTTCACTTCGATTTTTTCCACGTTGGGAGAATACAGCTGGAAAGTACGTTCCACGCCTTCACCGCTAGAGATTTTGCGCACGATGAAGTTGCTGTTCAGGCCACGGTTGCGGCGGGAAATTACCACGCCTTCGTAGGCTTGCAGACGGGTACGGTTACCCTCGGTTACGCGCACAGAAACGGATACGGTGTCGCCGGGAGCGAATTCGGGGATGGTTTTGTTCAAACGGGCGATTTCTTCCTGTTCGAGCTGTTGAATCAAGTTCATTGCTATAGTCCTTAAGTTTATGATGGGATATCTCGTTCCTCCTGCCGGATTTTCTGCAGGAGCCTAGATTCCTCTGGGGTTAATGCGCGACCGGCCAAAAGGTCTGGTCGGCGCTGCAGGGTGCGGCGTAACGCTTGTTCTAAGCGCCATTCCGCAATCAGGGCATGGTTGCCGCTGCGCAATACAGCGGGCACGGACATGCCCTGAAATTCTATCGGGCGGGTGTAGTGCGGGCAGTCTAAAAGGCCGTTGGCAAACGAATCCTGTCCGGCCGAATCGGCATCGCCCAGCACGCCGGGGATCAGCCTCAACACTGCATCCATCAGCATCATGGCCGGCAATTCGCCACCAGATACCACAAAGTCGCCAATGCTGATTTCTTCATCAATGGCGCTGCTTAACAGGCGCTCGTCTATGCCTTCGTAGCGGCCGCACACCAAAATCAAACCGTCCAGTTTAGCCAGTTCGGCTGCTTTTTGATGCGTCAATTGGCTGCCTTGCGGGCTGAGGTAAATCACTTTACCGTTATGCTGCGCTTTGGCGGTATCGATTGCCGATTGTAGCGGTTCAGCCATCATAATCATGCCGGGGCCGCCGCCAAAAGGCCTATCATCGATGTAGCCCAATTTATTGTCGGCAAACTGGCGCGGGTTGATGCTGTTGAAATGCCATAAGCCGCGTTGCAGGGCGCGGCCGGTTACGCCGTAGTCGGTGATGCTGCGGAACATCTCGCCAAACAGGGTAACGGCTTGGATATACATCAGTAATCCAAGCCCCAATCGGCAATGATGCTGCCTTGTTCCAAATCCACATTGTCGATGTAGTGATCGACAAACGGAATCAGTTTGCGGCCATGCTCACCATCTGCCACCAAAATATCGTGCGCACCGGTTTCCATCAGGCTGCTTACTGTGCCGATGAGCTCGTTTTGCCGGTTGTATACCGTCAAGCCGACCAAGTCGGCCCAGTAGTATTCGCCTTCTTGGGCGGGCTCAAAATCGCTGCGTTTAATTTCGATGGTGTAGCCACGCAACAACTGTGCAGCATCACGGTCGCTTATCTCGGCGAATTTTACTTGCAATTCATCGCCGGCCACCTGGCCGTTTTCCAGCGTGTAGCTGCGGGAAACGCCGTCTTTGCTCAGCTGCCATACAGGGTAGTCCAGCAGGCTGTCGGCGTATTCGGTATCGGCGGCCACTTTTACCCAGCCTTTGATGCCGAAAGCGCCTTTCACATAGCCCATGGCTACCCAGTTGTCTTGGCTGCGGCTCATGGCGGGTATTCCAGAATTAAGCGGCTTTCTGCTGCTCTTTTATCAAGCGGGCAACGGCATCGCTCACTTGAGCGCCTTGGCTCACCCAGTAGTTCAGGCGTTCGGTGTTCAGGCGCACGCGCTCCTGTTTTTCGTTGGCTACGGGGTTGTAGAAGCCAACGCGCTCGATAAAGCGGCCGTCACGACGGTTGCGTGAATCGGCTACCACGATGTTGAAAAACGGAGAATGCTTGGAGCCGCCGCGCGAAAAACGGATAACTACCATATTATTATTCCTTCTTCCTTCGGGAAATTTGATCAATAAGAAAACAGCGGATTTTAGGGTAATTTGCCATGCGGGTGCAAGCATTTGTTGAAAAAATACCGTTTTACCGTGGTATCGGGTAGACGATATGCCGCAAGCGACTTGCTTTGGGCACAGGGTTGCGCCGTTTTCAGGTAGCCTTTTCCCTGACGGTTGCCCTGCCAGCAGGCTACCTGAAATCCAAACCTTTGGGCAAACCAGCCGGCTGCCCTTGATTTTCGTCTTGGCGGTGCCATTTGCCTGCTATTCGTGATGACGGGTTAAATTGCCTTTTGCTACTAGGCAAGCCAATGCTAGCGCAAAAACCAGATTAATCCGCCCTATATTTGACCAAGCTATTTGGGAGCCGTTTTATGAGCACTTCCGTGATGACCCCGCAAGAAATCGTCCATGAACTGGACAAACACATCATCGGCCAACAGCAGGCCAAAAAGGCTGTGGCCGTGGCCTTGCGCAACCGCTACCGCAGAAGCCAGGTGGCCGAGCCGCTGCAAAGCGAAATCGTGCCGAAAAACATCCTGATGATCGGCCCCACCGGCGTGGGCAAAACCGAAATTGCCCGCCGTTTGGCGCGGCTGGCCAATGCGCCGTTTATCAAAATCGAGGCCACCAAGTTCACCGAAGTGGGCTATGTGGGGCGTGATGTGGACAGCATCGTGCGCGATTTAATGGAAATCGCCCTGAAGAATTTGCGCGAACAGGCCGTGCGCAAAAATCGCGACCGCGCTCAAGACGCTGCCGAAAACCGTGTGCTCGACGCGCTTTTGCCGCCTCCGCCGCAAACCGGCTTCGAAGGCGAACCGGCCGAACCGCAGCCCGAAAGCCACACCCGCAAAAAATTCCGCGAAATGCTGCGCCGGGGCGAATTGGATGATAAAGAAATCAATATCGAACTGAGCCAAGCCTCGCCAACCTCCATGCAAGTGATGGGCCCGCCCGGCATGGAAGAATTCAGCAGCCAGCTGCAAGACATGTTTGCCAACCTCAGCAAAGGCCGCACCAAACCGCACAAAATCAAAGTAGCGGCCGCCATGAAGCTCTTGCTGGACGAAGAAGCCGCCAAACTGATTAACGAAGAAGAACTGCGCGAGCAGGCTGTGCACGCTGTGGAGCAACACGGCATCGTGTTCCTCGACGAAATCGACAAAATCGCGGCCGACAGCAACCGACACGGTGGCGACGTGTCGCGCCAAGGTGTGCAGCGCGACCTTTTGCCGTTGGTGGAAGGCACCACCGTGCAAACCAAATACGGCATGATTAAAACCGACCACATCCTCTTCATCGCTTCCGGCGCCTTCCATTTAAGTAAACCCAGCGACCTGATTCCCGAGCTGCAAGGCCGCTTCCCCATTCGCGTGGAATTGAGCAGCCTTACTGTGGAAGACTTCCAAGCCATCCTCACCAGCACCGATGCCAGCCTCACCAAGCAATATCAAGCCCTGCTGGCCACCGACGGCGTAGAGCTCGATTTCGCCCCCGACGGCATCACCCGACTGGCCGAAATCGCCTTCCAGGTGAACGAGAAAACCGAAAACATCGGCGCCCGCCGCCTGCACACTGTGCTGGAAAAACTGCTGGAAGACGTATCTTTCCACGCCCCGCAAGGCATCACGCAAATTACCGCCGCCTATGTAGACGAGCGGCTGGCCGAAGTAGCCGAACAGGAAGATTTGGCGCGGTACGTGCTGTAAGCTGTTTGGATAAGAACGGGCTACCTGAAAATTTAGCTTCGCAGAAATCTTGCTGCATTGCGTTTCAGGTAGCCTTCTTTACGGTTGAGCTTGACTAATGTTGTGGTAAAAGTTCAGACAATCTGCCATTAGAATGCTTTAAAGATTGTTAATATCGCTGCAACACCATACAATCCGGCTGCCGGCAGCTTTCCTAAAAGTATGCCGGTTATTCAAATAATCTTTAATCCCTTATGAGGAAAACGCAACATGAAAAAAATTCTGGCTACAATGATTGCCCTTTCCATTCCTGCCGCCGCCTTGGCTGATGATAATCAAGGTTTCTATATTCAAGGCGACCTTGGCCATGCTTCGGTAAAAGGCAAGGTTTATGGCGAAAGCGCCACGGCCAAAGGCTTCAGCCCGCGCCTTTCTGCCGGTTATGATTTCGGCAACTTCCGCGTGGCTGCCGACTATACACACTACAAATCCCGCAGCGAAAGCGGCCGAATCAGCAGCTCGACCACTTATGATGCCGAAGCCAAATTCCAAAGTTTCGGTGTTTCCGCCATTTATGATTTCGACCTGAATGCTCCGGTGAAACCTTATGTGGGCGGTCGCGTAGCGCTTAACCGCGTATCGTTCGACACCACTGAAAACGGCACCGGCTACACCGAGCACTACCACCACCGCGAAACCAAAACCGGCATCGGCATCGTGGCCGGTGTGGGCTACGACATCACCCAGAATATTGCTCTGGATGCAGGCTATCGCTACAACTACTGGGGCAAATTCGACGGCGTGAAAGTGGACTCCCACGAAGTTTCCGCCGGCGTGCGCGTGAAGTTCTAATTGCCCGAACCGGCAGCCCGGCTGTGCGCCGGGTTGAACAAAACAAAGGCTACCTGAAAATTTAGCTTCGCAGAAACCTTGCTGCGTTGCATTTCAGGTAGCCTTTTTTTGCCTGCGGTTTTATTGCGCTTGGCTGGCGCCGGCGGCTTTGGCGTCCCAGTAGTCGGCCAGGCGTTTGTCTTCGGGGGTGAATCCGGAGGCCATGCGGTAGTATTGGGAGAGGCGGATGGCGGCGGCGGTGTCGCCGTTTTCGGCTTTGGGTTGCAGGCGGGCGATTTGCTGCGGGTTGAGGGCGAAGATGCTGCCGGTGGAAAGGGGGGCTTCGGGGTCGTAGTGCATTTCGTCCAGCACGGCCTGCAGGTGCGGCGGCAGGGTCACGCCGCGCTGTTGGAGCTTGTATGCCCAGGAGGCCGCATCGAGATAGCGGTATTGGGCGAGGAATTTTTCGGCGGTGGCTCGGATTTCTTCGTTGGTTCGCGGCTCGGTAATTTGCGGCTCGCGGTTCGTTAGTTTGCGTGGGTTGCGGGCTGGAGGCGGTGGTGGGCATGGCGGGGTCTTTCTGGCAGGCGGTAAGGAAGAAAAGGCAAGAGAGGAAGGTGGGCAGGCGTTTCATGGCTTTCCTTTGGGATGTGTTTTTGTTTGGCTGAAGGCTACCTGAAAAACGGCAGCGGGGAGGTTTCAGGTAGCCTTTAGCCTTTGCTGCCAGCCAGGCCGAAGTGCCAGGCACCGATATCGAGGCGTACGCAGAGGTAGCGCCAGAGCAGGGGGCGGCGAACGGGGAGGGTGGCGGCAAGGGGGCGCAGCAGGGCGATTTTGGCGGGATCGGTGAGCAGCAGCGCGCCTTTCACGGCGGTTTGCAGTTGTTTGGGCGAGAGCTCGCCAGCGCGGGTTAGGGCTTCTGCAGCAGGGTGTTGCGCGAGGCGGCCGGGCTGCGGGGCAGGGGCGAGATAGGCTTTGAGCAGCAGCCAGAGGTAGGCTTGCTCGAGGTTGGTGCCGTGTTGGCGGAAGCGGTTGCGGATTTGGTCGAGCAGGGCTTGCAGGACATGGTCTTCCTGCATCACGAGGGCGGGCAGGAGATGTTCGAGCAGCTCGGTGCTGGGCAGCAGGGGATGCTGCTGAAGGCGGGCGAGTTGCTGCCAAACGAAGGGGCTGATGCCGCCGTTGTGTTCGGCCTGGTGCCAGCAGTCGGCGGGCAGGGCGGGTACTTGAAACAGGCAGAGCAGGGCAGCGGAGGCATATTCGCCATCGTAGGCGGCAGCCTGCCAGTCGGCTTGCAGGGGCAGATACGGGGCGGACGGGCGGTGGCGGTGGATGCGCGCCTGCATCAGGGCCTGCCGCTGGCGGTAGAGGTTTTCGGCTTCTTCTGCTTCGGCGCTCATCGGCTGCGGAGCGGCGAAGCTGAGGTGAACGGGGGAAGGCAGGGTGAGGCTGTCGGCGTCGGCCAGCTCTCCGGCCAGTCGGCGTGCGGCGGCGGCATCGAGCCTGCGGATGCGTTCGATGAGCGGCGGGTGGGTGGCGGCGAGGCCGCCGGGGCGGATGCGGCCGAACATCAGGTGGGCGTATTCGGGGGCTTCGGGGGAGGCGAGGCGGCAGGAGGCGGTGCGGGCGCTTTTGCGCAGGGCTTCGATGAGCGGGGCGGTTTGGCGGGTGAGCTGCACGGCGGAGGCGTCGGCCATAAATTCGCGCTCGCGGCACACGGCGGCCTGCAGCCAGAGGGCAAACACGCTGCCCGCCGAGCCCAGCGCAATCAGGAGGACGCCGAGGGCTTGCAGCGGCAGGGACTGCATCACGATTTCCACGCCGTTGTCGAAAGGATGGTTGTCTACATTTTTGCGGCGGCGGTATTCCAGATAGTGTTCATTGTCGCGGCCGTAGAGGAAATAGCGCCCGCTGCTGGCGATGCCCTGCAGGCCGTGCAGCCAGGCGGCCAGGGAGCAGTTGAGCCGCATGTCGCCGTTGCGGATGTGGCTGAATTCATGGGCGACGATGGCTTGCAGCTCGTCGCGCGAGAGCAGGTTGATGGCGCCTTGGGTAGCGCCGATTATGGCGCTGCGCGGGCTCATGCCGGCGGCAAAGGCGTTGATGCTGCCGTCGCGGCGCAGCAGGTACACCGGCGGGGTGGGCAGACCGGCGGACAGCGCGGTTTCCGCCACCACGTTGAGCAGCCGCCGCTCGGCAAAGGTGGCATCAGCCAGTTGCAAGGCCTCGCCGCCCAGCCGCTTGGCTATCGCTTCGCCGCCACGCCGCAGCTCGCGCAGGCGGTGCAGGCTCAGACCGATGGTGAGCGCACACACAAACAGGGCGGGCGGCAGGTAGTACCACCACAGGCTGTGCTGTACTTTGGCGCCGAACAAAAACGGCAGGCTGCCGAGCCCGGCGGAAGTGATGGCGACTGTGCCGATCAGTGCTAGCACATAGCACACCACCAGCCGCACGGTGCGGCGGCGCGATTGCTGCTGGCGGTGGAAGAAGCGCATGGGGAAATCCTTGGGAGGGGGAATATGGCTAAAATCATGATTTCTTCCCACAAGGCGAGCCAACGCAGTAGGAAGGAATCTATAGCTTGAATATAGCCAATCCGGCGGGCAAGGTAAAGGCTACCTGAAAGAGAAGTTTTAACTGGTTTTCAGGTAATCTCCAGATGCTGCAAGTGATGATGTATCGTTAATCTATCGGTCTTGCTGCGTCTCTGCTGGCGCAGCCGAACGGAGCGCAGTTTTTCGGGGAAGAAGGGCTTGCATGTTCGAAGCGGCGCAGCCGCAAGTTGCGAGCCCGCCCGAAAAACCGTGTGTAGTGAGGGAAGTTTGGCAAAGCCAAACCTGCGCCCGCAGTCGCCTTTCTTTGGCGAAGCAAAGAAAGGAAGTGCCCCGCGCCGGCATGAGGCGCAAAGGTGAACAAGGCATAAATGAAGGAAGGCTACCTGAAATTTGGCAAACTGCTTCAAACACAACAAAAAGCGAACTCCCAGCTTCGTTGGCACTCATGTTTTCAGGTAGCCTCAAACACCGCCAGAAGGCTACCTGAAACTTTTCCTACTCTTCCACGCAATCCCAATCGGTTGCCGTATTGGCCGCCACATCGCGGCGCAGGCGTTTGCCGATGAGCGCGTCGTAATGCTTGGGCGCCAGCCCGTAGCCGGGGCGCACGCTGCGGATGCAGTCGGCACCGATGATGTCGCCCGCTTTCATATCCTTCACAAAATACAGCGAACGGCGGAACTGGATATTGCCCTGCTCGCTCGATTTCAAACCGTAATCGGCCTGCCCCAGCGCCTGCCAGGCGGTATGGCTGCTGCGGCACAGTTCGGCCAAATCCTGCGGTTCTAAAGAAAAACTGTCGTCCGGGCCGCCGCCGTTTCTGTCTAGCGTGAAGTGTTTTTCGATCACGCACGCACCGAGTGCCACGGCGGCGATGGCGGTGGTGTTGTCCAGCGTGTGGTCGGACAAACCCACCGACACGCCGAAGCGCTGCGCCATATCGGGCAGCGTGCGCAGGTTGTAATCCGCCGCCGGTGCGGGGTAGCCGCTCACGCAGTGCAGCAGCACCAATTCCTTGCAGCCGCCTTCGCACGCGGCGGCCACTGCTTCGGCGATTTCTTCTGCATCGGCCATGCCGGTGGACACAATCATCGGCTTGCCGGTTTGCGCCACATAACGGATCAGCGGCAAATCCACCGCTTCAAACGAGGCGATTTTGTAAGCCGGGGCGTTGAGGCTTTCCAGCAAATCCACCGCCGTAAAGTCAAACGGCGAGCTGAAAATGGTGATGCCCTGCTCGCGGGCAAAATCAAACAGCGGTTTGTGCCATTCCCAAGGCAGATGCGCTTTTTGATACAGTTCGTGCAGCGTTTGCCCGTCCCACAGGCCGCCTTTTATTTGAAACTCGGGCGCGTTGCTGCGTAGCGTGATGGTGTCGGCGGTGTAGGTTTGGATTTTGACGGCATCGGCACCGGCAGCCTTGGCCTGTTCTATGATGTTGAAGGCGGTTTGCAGGCTGCCGTTATGGTTGGCCGACATCTCGGCAATGATATAGGGCGGGTGGGCGGCGCCGATGGGGCGGCCGTTGATTTGGAATGCGGGTTTCATGGGTGGTTTCGGTTTCAGGTAGTCTTCATGGGGAGGCTGCTGTTTTAACATTTAATACAAAAAATCTTCGGCACGAAGCACAAATGACAAGGCCTGCTGCGCCTCCTGCCCGGCTGCCTTATCGGCCGGGCGGAAACCGAGCCGGCGGTGCAGAGCCAGGCTGGCGGCGTTATGCGGCAACACTTGGCCGTGCACTTCGTGCATATTCAGGCGGCAGAAAGCATATTGTAACGCCAGCTGCCCCAATGTGCCGCCGTGGCCTTGGCCGCGCGGGCAATCGGGCGCAAGGTAGAAGCCCCATTCGCAGCGGCCGCCGCCCAGGTGTTTGAAGCTGGCATAGCCCTGCGCCGTGCCGCCGGCTTCATACAGCAGCATGGTGAACTCGGGATTGGCTAGCTGGCGGGCAAACCATGCCTGGTGCCCATCCCAAGCGATTTCCCCGCTATCGAACATAAAGCGGCGAATCTCGGGATGATTGCGCCACTCAAACAGGCAGCGGCAATCTGCAGGCGCGGCAGGGCGCAGCACAGCAGGCGCGAAATCGGCCAAATTATTGGCTGCCCGCAGTGCGCCGCGCCCATCACACAGCGCAGCGGCACGGCGGCTTTGCTCTGCCCGCAGGGCAGGCGTTTCGGCCAACAGACTGGCCAAACTGACAGGCAAATCCGCCATATCAGCCACACTCGCCACGCCGGCCTGCTGCAAGGTTTCAGCGATGCCGCGTTGGTTTTCCGCCAACACCAGCATCATGGTGGGCAATCCCAGGCAGCAACGTTCCCACGAAGTGCTGCCCGCCGCACCGATGGCCAAATCGGCTTCAGCCATCAACTCGGCCATATTGTTTGCGCTCACCAGCACGCGGCAAGGATACGGCGCACTATCGGCAAAAGCCTGAACGGCAGCGGTGTGCGGCGCGGTTTTGCCCATCACCACGGTAACGCGGCAGGTGGCAGGCAGGCTACCTGAAAGCGCCTGCAGCACCGCCAAAGTATGGTTGTCCTTATCCACGCCGCCCAAATTCACCAAAATATGCTTCAGGTAGCCTGTTTCGGCTTGGGCGGCACGGCGTTGCAGGCTTGCCTCGCGCCAGGCTGCAAATTCTTCGCGCAGCAAGGCGTAGCGCGTGCCGGTGAGCAGGCGGCAGGCGGGCGGCACCAGGCCGGCGTAATCGGCAGGGGTGTGGTCGAGGTTTTGATCTAGCAGCAAATCGGCGGCGTGGGGGCGGTCGGCCAAATCGTCGATCGCCATCAGGCGGCAGCCCGCAGCAGCCTTGGCAGCCAGCTCCCACTCGGCGGATAAGGCATAGTGGTCGCAGATGATCCAATCCGGCGCAAAAGCTCGGATAGGCGGCAGGCAATCGGCGGCATCCTGCGCCTGCGATACCGGCAGCCAATGGGCATGGGCCAGCTGAACGCACCTTGCGGCCTGCGCTTCGCTTTTGCTGCGCAGAAGCTCGCCGCGTTCGCTTTCAGGTAGCCTCCCGGCCTGCGGCGGCACGGGCAGCAACACCAAGCCGAAACCGGCGCGCTCGATGGTTTCGCCCAAATGGCCGGGCAGCGCACGGCAGATAAAGCGTACCTCATGGCCGCGCCGCGAAAGCTCGTGCGCCAGCGTGAGGCAGCGCATGATGTGGCCGCTGCCGATTTGGAGGGACGCGTCTGCACGGATTAAAATCTTCATCGTTTGGTCTTTAATCAAAGACTACCTAAAAGTGAACGCAGCCTTCTGCGTAGCAAAACACAGGCTACCTGAAAACAGGAAAACCATTATGCGTACCATCATCCACAACCCGGCCGCACAACGCTTCGAATACACCGAACACGGCGCAACCTATTATGTGTCCTACCGCGCCGAAGACGGCATCTGGCAGCTGTTGCACACCGAAGCACCGGCCAGCCCATACGGGCGCGGCATCGCTGCCGACATCGTCCGCACCGCGCTGGAAGAAGCGCGGCGGCAGGGTGTGGAAATCCGCAGCGACTGCCCGTTCGTGATCGGCTATCTCGCCTTTCATCCGGAATTTGCCGATTTGGAAGCCTAAAGGCTACCTGAAAGCGAATACAGCGGGCTTCTGTGTAGCCAAAACCGCTAGCGGCCAATCAATCCTAGCCACCCATCTCCCGCAACACCCGCCACATCATTTCCGCCCGCGCCCAATCTTCCGGCGTATCAATATCCTGCACACGATAGCGCGGCAGTTTCACGGCAGCAGAACGGCTGTTGAAAATCGGTTTTTCCGCCAGCCAAGCCTCGGCACTGCCCCAATAAAACTGCCCCGCATCGTGCCAAGCATGCTCCAAATCCTGCGAGCGCACGGCAAAATTTTCCGGCTGAAACATCGACACACCGCCCTGCCCGTCCAGCCGCAGGGCACGCTGGATAGGAAAGGGAAAATCGGTTACCGAAAAGGCATAATCGCCGCCGCTTCGACGCAGCGTATCCAGCCCGCGTTGCAGGTCGGCAGGGCGCACGAAAGGGGCGGTGGCATACAGGCAGCAGACTTCGGGCAAGGCTGGCTTGAGGCTGCCCGAACAATCCGGCTGCCCGCTCTTGCCGTGCAACAACCCGCTGCGCTCACTTGCAGACAACCGTTCCGCCAGCAGCGTGGCAACGGCATGATGCATCACGGCGCCGGTGGTGGCGAAATCATCCGCCAGCTCGGGCGGGCGCACAAACGGGGTTTCCACGCCGTATTGCCGCGCCACGGCGGCGATTTCTTCATCATCGGTCGACACCGCCACACGCGCAAAGCAGCCGCTCTCCAGCGCCGCTTCGATGGAATAGGCAATCATCGGCTTACCGTTGAATAGCCTGATGTTTTTGCGCGGAATGCGTTTGCTGCCACCACGGGCGGGAATGATGCAGAGGGTCATAAGATAGAAGTTTTAGCCGGCCTTTGGCCAAGCTTGGCGAATACGGTTTATTAAGGCGGAGATTATAGCTGATTTGGGCAGGCTGCCGCAGCGGTTTGCGATGTGAGCAGGCAGGGATTGCGGTGGGCACAACAAGGGTTTCGGCGGAGCCTTGGCATGGCAAATATAAAATCCGCCCGTTTATCAAAAAGGCTACCTGAAACTTTTCAGGTAGCCTCAAATTTGTATGCGGCGCTTCAAATATGCCGATACACCTCGTCAAACGGCAGGCGGTAGCGTTCGCCCCAAATGCCGTGGCCTTCTTTGCGGATGCCGCAGGCCACAACCATGTTGATTTCTGCGCCGCGCGGCAGATTCAGAATGTGTTTTACGCGGCGGCTGTCCAGCCCTTCCATCGGGCAGGTGTCGTAGCCGGCTTCGGCCATGGCGAGCATGAAGGTTTGTGCCGCCAAGCCGCAGCTTTTGTGCACCACGATACGCATATCGGCTTCAGACACATCACGCATCATCGGGCGGAACAGGCCGATGCTCCATGCCAGCATTGTGCGGAACGCGCCGAGCAGGCCGAAGCAGCGGGCGTAAACAAAGGGCATGAGCTTGTTGCGGTAGCCTTCTTCCGCCTGAATACGTTTGGCCTGTTTTTCGGGCGGGCTGTTGCGTTGGATGTTGCCGCGCTCAAAATCGAGCACGGTTTGGGCACGGCTGCGGTGCAGGTCTTGGCGGGTAACGAACACCACCATCTGCGGTGCGGTGGCGGCGGCTTTCTGGCCGAGGCAGGCTTCGGCAAGCTGCTTCAACACGGCGGCATCGGTAATGTGGTAGAACTCGTAAAGCTGCATATTGGAGCTGCTGGGGGCCAGCTGGGCGAGGCGCAGGCATTGGCGCACGGTGTCGGCATCAATGGGCGCATCGCCGTAGTGGCGCACGGAGCGGCGGCGTTCGAGGGCTTGTTGCAGGGTCATGATTACTCCTTCAGGTAGCCTGAAAACATTATTTTAAACAATGCCTAAAATGATTGCATTAATCCTTGGCAAGCGCAGGCGGTGGCCTTGCACCATTCGGCGCCTTACTCTGCCGCCGGGCCGCTTTGAAACACCAGCCGCAAGTCTTCTCGGCAGCTGCCGGAGAGTGTCCACACGGCGGTATTCGGCATAGGCAGGGCGGTTTGAAAAGCACGGAAGGCAGCCATGTCGGCAGGAGAGGCTACCTGAAAGCCCAACAGCTTCCACGCCAATAAGGCAATCCAAATCCCGTGGCCGAACAATAAGCTACCATCGGGCAACTGGTGCCATTGCTGCAAAAACGCTTCCGGTCGTGCATCGAAATCGGCAAAGCTATCTGCGCCCTGCCCCACCCGCTCGTCCACATCGCCGCGCTGCCAATAGGCTTGGGCAATAGGCCGGCGCTCGCTAGGGCTGAGCTTGGCGATTAAATCGAATGGCAGATAGGAAAATTCGTTTAAACAGAGCAACTCAGCGGGCTCGATGCCGTAGTGCCGGCAATAGGGCGCGGCAGTTTCGCGGGTGCGGCGCATTTGGGAGACGAACACCGAGCGGCTTGAGGGTTTGCCGTGCGGCGGCGCACTATTTTCTTGTGGGCGCAACTCGCTGTGTTTGCTTTCAGGTAGCCTGGCAACAAGTTCGGCGGCTTGGCGGCGGCCGATGTCGCTCAACGGAAGCTTACGGTCGGGCAGCGGCGCACCGCCGGCGTTGGCGTGGCTTTGGGCATGGCGGATGAGGTAGAGAGTTTTCATGTGTTTCTGTCCCATCTCATAAGGATAGTTTTCAGGTAGCCCAAAATCAAAGCAACCACTCCACGCCCTGCCAAATCAAAGCATAACGGGCAAACTTACCCACCGCCAGCGCTGCCGTGCATGCCCACGCGTTCAAACGCAGCCAGCCGGCAGCCAGGGGCAAAGCATCGCCGGCCACGGGCAGCCAAGCCAAAAGCAGCAGCCATGCGCCATACCGCCGCAGCAGGCTCACGGCTCGGGGAGACAGTTTGCTTTGGCCGCGCTCCGGCAATTGGCAGCCGATCCAATAGGAAGTGAGGCTGCCCAAGGTGTTGCCGCTGCCTGCCGCCAGCCAGGCCGCCCACGCGGCTTCTGGGCGCTGCCATAAGAAGACAGCAAACGCGGCCTCAGACGTGCCGGGCAGCAGCGTGGCGGAAGTGAAAGCGGAAAACCACAGTGCGGCGAGTAGGGAGAAATCAGACATCATCAATGGCGTTGCAGGCTAGCTGAAAAATGAAAATAAGGTTTCCGAAAAAAGCCGAGTTGCGGCGCAGCTAAAACCAGAATACCCAAGCAAGCAGCCCAGCGGTTTAAGCTATAATCAGGGCTGCATTTTACAAGGAAACCGCCATGCCCCACACCCTGCCCCGCGGCCTCTACCGCCACTACAAAGGCAATCTCTACGAACTGCTGCACACAGCGCGGCACAGTGAAACAGAAGAGCCGCTGGCGGTGTACCGCGCGCTCTATGGCGACTACGGCGTGTGGGTGCGCCCGCTGGCGATGTTTGCGGAGGAAGTGGCAACAGAAAACGGCTCTGTGGCGCGGTTTGCGCTGGTGAAGGCGTTCGACTGACCGCTGTAATATAAAAGGCTACCTGAACATACGGCGCAACGCAGTCAAAATGCGTTGGCTGCATTTCAGGTAGCCTTTATTGCGTTTTGAAGGCTACCTGAAGTGCCCACTTGCTTCTGCGCCAAACCGGCTTATAACCGGCAGCAATTTCCATAAAAGTAATCATTCTTTCACAAAATGCCGTGTGCTTGATACAGTTTGCCAACGTTGAACTGCCGATAAGGACAAGCTATGAATTTTGTGAAACCCGAACATTTGCGCGACTTCTACCCCCATGAAATCTTGCAGGATTCTCTGCAGAAAGCTCAGGCCAAATCAGGATCGAGCCTGAAAACACTGGCAATTTTGAGCTTTCTGGGCGGCGGTTACGTGGGCTTCGGCTATTTGGCGTTTTTAAAAGTGGTTACCGGTATTCCGCCCGAATGGTCGGGTCTGGCCAACTTGCTGGGCGCGGCGGTGTTTCCTATCTGTCTGATTTGTATTCTGATTGGCGGCGGCGAGCTGGCCACGGGCAATATGATGCTGATGGGGCTGGGCTGGTTTGGCAAAAGAATCAATGTGACCAACCTGATGCGCAACTGGCTGATCGTGAGCTTGGGCAATTTGGCCGGCGCTTTGTGTATGGCGTATTTCCTTGGGCATTTCGTGGGCTTGGCCGAAGGCGTGGCGGCGGCGAAAACCGTTGCCATTGCCGAAGCCAAGGTGGGCATGAGCTTTGGCCGTTCGTTTGTGTCGGCCATTGCCTGCAACTGGATGGTGTGCATGGGCATTTGGTTTTATTTCGGCGCGAAGCAGACTTCGGGACGGATTTTGGCGATGTGGTTTCCGGTGATGACCTTTGTGCTGATTGGGCTGCAACACTTTGTGGCCAATATGTTTATCATTCCGGCCGGCATTTTTGCGGGAGCGAATGTGTCGTGGGGGCAGTTTTTTGCCAATATGATTCCCGTGTTTCTAGGCAATGTGGCCGGCGGCACGGCGTTTGTGGCGGCCTCGTATCTGCACGCGTATAAGCATTTATTGAAAGACGATTATTCGATTTAGCCGGCATACCATGCGGTTAAAAGGCTACCTGAAAACTGGTTTCAGGTAGCCTTTGTCGTATTAGTGTGCACTAGCCGAAAGCGCGCGCCAATACTTCCACTACTTTATCTTGCTCCGCTTCGGTCAGCCCGAAATACAGCGGAATGCTGATTGCGCTGGCGTAGTAGGCTTCGGCATGCGGGAAGTCGCCGGTTTTGAAGCCGAAGTGTTGGCGGTAATAAGGCTGAGTGTGGACGGGAATGTAGTGCACATTAACGCCGATGCCGTTTTGCCGCAGGAAGTCGAACACTTGGCGGCGGGTTTTGCCGCTGTCGGCGCACACTTGCACGGGATAAAGATGCAAGGCGGAGCGGCTTTCAGGATGGCGCTGCGGCAAGATGAGCGGCAGGCGGGCCAGCAGGCGGTCGTATCGCGTGGCGAGCTCGTGGCGGCAAGCGACGAATTCGTCGATGCGGGTCATCTGGCTCACGCCGAGGGCGGCCTGCAGTTCGGTCATGCGGTAGTTGTAGCCGAGGTCGATTTGCTGGTAATACCAAGCGCCATCCGGCTCTTGGGTCATTTCTTCGGGATTGCGGGTGATACCGTGGCTGCGTAGCAGGGCGAGTTTGGCCGCAAGCTCCGGGCTGTTGGTGAGGGCGGCACCGCCTTCGGCAGTGGTGATGATTTTGACGGGGTGGAAACTGAATACGGTGATGTCGCTATATTGGCAGTTACCAACTTTGCCGCCCTGATAACTACCGCCAACGGCGTGGGAAGCGTCTTCAATAATCTTGAAGCCATATTCTTTGGATAATGCGTGGATTTTCCGCATATCGCAGGGTTCGCCCGAAAAATGGACGGGCACGACGATTTTGGGCAGGCTACCTGAAACTTTGGCTGCTTTCAGCTTGGCTTCCAGCGCAGCGGGAGACATATTCAGCGTGTTCGGATCAATGTCTACAAAATCCACATCAGCACCGCAATAGCGGGCGCAGTTGGCGGAGGCGGTGAAGGTGATGGGGGATGTCCACAGGCTGTCACCTTTGCCCAAGCCGAGGACAAGGCAGGCGAGATGCAGGGCGGAAGTGGCGCTGTTTACGGCCACGGCATGCTGCGCGCCGCAGTAGTTTTTCAGGCTGTCTTCAAAAGCAGGCACTTGCGGGCCTTGGGTGAGGAAGTCGGATTGGAGCACGCGCACAACGGCGGCTATGTCGGCTTCAGAAATGGTTTGGCGGCCGTAGGGGATCATTTTGTGGATTTCTCCTTTACTTGGATTGTTGGAGCTTTCAGGTAGTCTTTTAGGATTGGAGGCTACCTGAAAAGTATTTAGGAATAAACCAGACGGCCACGTTTCATTTCAGGTAGCCCGAATAGTCTAAATAATTTAAAAGCTTGTGATGCGGACAATATCAATCGGATGGGGATTATCTGCCAACAGTTGGCGCAGGTTGATACCCGCACGCAAATTGGCTTGCTCAAAATCCGGATCGATTGGCCACTTCTTATGCAAGGCCTGATTGAGCTCTTGCTCGCGCTCTTTGTGTTCGGCCAGCAGGCCGGCAAGGTCATAAACAGTCTCTCCGGCCGGTGTGCCGTCTTGATGGACTATGGGGCGTCTAACAGGATAAAAGTTAGGGAAATCTGTTTGGATTTGGCGGATACGTTCTGCCATAGCGGCCATCAGGCGGCGATGGAAATCGTGTACTTCGTGTATAAAATCATCAAAGCTAATCACGAAAACAGCTTCGCCCGTATGCTGAAAGAACGGAATACCGTTCTCGTTCGTGCGGTTGCCATTCCAATAAATATAAATTTCATCGGCATAACGCCACACACGAAATTCCGGCATAAGCATATAGCCGCTGCCCAAATAGCCATGTGGGAACATGCACTTGTCTAACAGGTCGTTATCTTCATCTAAGATCACACTGTTCCAGCGTGCTTCCCCTGCCAAATCATCAACACTGGGATTGAGTAAGCATTGATGGGCGAGTTCGCCCACATTGTGCCAAGTGTAAGGCAAGGCTTCAGATAGTACGTCTTCATACAGCCGTACGATGTAATAGTCGGGTTCGTGGGCGGGCAATCCGTTTGCGGCGGCATGTTGCTCTATTTGTACGCGTTCTTCTGCCGTTAAGCAGTCCGGATTATAGGACAGCAGGCGTTTGCCATTGATGCAGATGTTGTAGCTGCCGTCTGTAAGCCAAAACCAGCACGGGCTGGCGTAATTAAACGCTAAGGCCTGTTCAATATTTTTAAGTGTGAAATCGAATAGCGGCATGGGTGTTCCGTCGTTATTAAGGCTACCTGAAAATTCATCCAAGCATTTTCAGGTAGCCTTCTCTATCAAATCGCGCCGATTTTCTCTTTGTTCGCCTCAATCCACGCCTGCAATTCCTCG
>ERZ772764.967-NODE-967-length-18678-cov-8.889008_pt1 | contig 18678 bp, 17 predicted proteins | sample MGYA00512163_ERZ772764 | MGnify/ENA primary metagenome ERZ772764 (study PRJEB29015, sample SAMEA2737903) | human oral metagenome | biome: human oral; feature: human-associated habitat; material: dental | place: China | collected 2094 ... | reverse complement strand
CGGGCCGAGCTCGGGGCGGGCGGCCGCCCGGGGGAGCGCGTCTGCGGCACCCGCGTCCCGGAGGGGACCGGCGCACCCGAGGCCCTCTCCCGTCTCCTCGGGCGCGCCTTCGCCTCCCGCCTGCGCGAGCCCGCCGACGTCCTGGTCGCCCGTGAGCGGGATGGGGAGCCCGCCGCGTGCGGGCAGGTCATGAGGGTCGTGGTCGGCGAGCCGTCGGGCGACGTCAGGGCCTGGTGCGTGTACCAGGGCGAGCGGGAGGGCGCGCCTGACGCCTTCGTCATCAGGCGCCTCTGCTGGAACAGGGCCGCCGACCTGCGCGGCCGGCCCCAGCCGGGGTCGCCGAGCGTGCGGGCGCGCGGGGCGGTCGTGCCCGCCGGGAGGTCAGGCGCCATCTGCGAGCTGCTCGGGCGGGCGGAGGGGCTCGCCCTCTCCGGCCCCGGCGCCCCGGACGCGCCCGATGGCCTTGAGGTCGAGGTCATGAGGCGCCCCGGCTGGGGCGAGGCGTCGTTCGGGGCCAGGGTCCCCAGGGGCTCGGGCGCCGCCCGCCTCGCGCTCGAGATGGGAGCCGCCCTCGACCTCGAGATCGGCCGGGCGGGTCGCGAGGCGTGCTCGGTCGTCCTCGACCACGCCTTCCCGCCCGAGGGCCCCGCCCGCCCGGGACCGCACCCCTGCGGAGACCCTCCCACCGGCGCCGCGCGCATGCGGATGTACGGCTCGTCGCCCCGCGACCCCGAGGGGGGATGGGCGGGGCTCGACTCGGTCGAGCTGGGCTCCTGCCGCATCGTCCTCGACGACGAGGGTGACGCCGAGGGGCTGCTCGAGCTCCTGGGGCGGGCGCGCCGACCGGACGGGCCGGGCGTGGCCTGCCAGCGCCTGCGCTCGGGCCGGCCCGTCCGCCTGGGGCACGGCGACGGCGGCGAGCCAGATTTGATAGTGTACCCCGATGCCGGGGAGGGTGCGTGAGGCTTGAGGGGACCCCCCTGGGCGCGGACGGCCCCGTCCCGCTCTCAGACGTGGGGGTGTTCGCGGGGCCGGGCGACCTCGACGCGCTCTCCCGCCTGGTCCGGGAGGCGCTCGCGGCCCGGGAGCTCCCGGCTCCCGGCGGCCCCTGGCCCCCGGTCGTCGAGGTCGGGGCGGTGCGCGGGGTGTCGCTGGCCGTCGACCTCTCCGGGGCCGTCGCCGAGGTGGAGGCGATGGCCCGCCTCGCGGAGCTCGGGGTCGACCCTCCTTGGCTTCCAGGCGGCCCCGGCGTGGGCTCGGGCCGCCGTGTTCCGAGGGACCACTTCCCCGAGCGCCCCGAGGGCCTCGCCGCGTCACTGCTCGACGCGCTTCGCGAGGCGCTCCCCGCCTCTGAGGTGAGCGAGTGGTGGGACTGGTCCCCTCCCGGGCTGGCCTTCGAGGTGACGCTCCTCGAGGGGCGCTCCGTCGCCGGCGGGGTCGGGGAGGGCCTGGCGCTTTACGTGCACGTGAGCGAGCTCGTCCCGTTCTGCTGCACTCTCTGCCAGAGGACCCTGCGCCTCCGCAGCGCCGACACGACGGTCTGCCACCTCGTGGACTTCGGGTCGCCGCGCGTCGCGGCCGACGCGGCCTGCACGGCGCTGGGGGCGCTCGGCTACCGTCGGCTCTCCCTGCGCCAGGCGATGCGCCCGGTGGGGCCGCCGGCCCCGAAGCTCCCCCACGAGGGGCCGACCACGCTGTTCGACGTGCTCTTCGGGCCCTGCCGGAGGCCCTACGGCAAGCCGAGCGTCACGAGCAGGTACGGCAGCGCGCCCTGACGCACCCGCGCTGCGTTCATGCTATGCTGGCTTTCCGTGGGCAAGCCCTTGGGTAAGCCCGCCGTCCCGTCCGCAAGGGGGCCGGGGGTTGGCAGGGGGGCGACGGGAAGAGAGGGAGGCTGTGACGGACGGGCTGGCGCCCTCCCCCGTGCGGGAGGAGATCATGGGCGTCCTCAGGCGCTACATCCCCTCGGCGCTCGACGAGCCGGGGGTGGCGATCGCCAAGAGGAAGCTCTGCCGCAGGCGCTGCGACCCGGGGAGGCGCCGCGAGGCGGTGAGGGTGGTCGCGGCCCTGCGCGCGGCGCTCCCCGGCCTGCACGTGTCGGGCTGGGACGAGCGCGGCGAGCGCGGGATCGGCTTCGAGGCCCCGCTCACCTACCGGGACGACCTGCTGGACGAGGACGTGGAGCTCGTCGACGCGCTCGGCGGCGAGATGGACTCCCTCAAGGGCTACGCGAGCCTGCTCGGACCGTGGTGCTGCCTCTTCTGCGAGCGCGACGTCCACGTCCGCGCCCACGACACCTGGGCCGGCAGGGCCGTGGGCGCGGGCCCGCACGCCGCCGAGCTCGCCGCCGCGTGCGGGGCGCTCGGGTCCCTCGGCTACGAGCGCGTCCCCTTCGGCGAGGCCATGGCGACGGTCCCCGACGCCGACCTCGCGTTCAAGGCGGTGGGGGAGGCGAGCGCCTACGGCTGCCTGTTCAGCGAGCTGTTCGACCCGGCTGCCGTGTCCCAGATCTACAGCGAGCTCGGGAACCCCGACGGCTCCGCGATAGGCTTCGGCCGGCCGGAGCGCATGCTCCTCATGCCCGAGTGGCGGACGCCCCCGCTCGTCGGTGAGGCGCCTCTCCCGTGGCCCGCGCAGGCGCCCGCGGACGAGGTACCCCCGGAGGGTCCCGACGGCCCGCCCCGCCCGTCCCGGCCAGGTCGGTACAACCCGCTCACCCTGTCGGCCGGCGCATGGCGGCGCCTGGCCGCCGACCTCGCCGGGGAGGGCTCGCCCGCCCCGCTCGCCCCCGACTACGCCGCCACCCGGGCCGCCGAGGCCCTCTCGCGGGCGCTGCCCGGGGCGCGGGTCTCGCTCGGGGGCTCGGGGCCCGGCGCGGGCCTGCGCGCCAGGCTGGGGTCCTCGGACGCCGACTGGCGCTGCTCGGAGCGCACCGACCTGCTCGCCTGGGTGTCCCCGTCGGCCCCGTGGTGCTTCCTGTTCTGCGAGCGGGAGGTCACCATGTCGCGCACGGGCACCCGCCTGACCGACGCCGTCGGGGCGGGCCCCCACGCCGCCGCGTTCGCCGCGGCCTGCGAGGCGCTCGGGTCCCTCGGCTACGAGCGCGTCCCCTTCGGCAGCGCCGTGGCCTACGTCCCCGGCCGCGCCCCCACGGTCGAGGGGGCGGCGGGGGCAACCGTGTTCAACCTGCTCTTCGACGCGGGCCTCGACCCCGCCGCCGTGCCCTGGCTGGAGACGGCCCAGGGTACCCCGGATGGCGCCGACATCCCCTGCGGCGGGTCGTCCCACGTGGCTCTCCTCGAGCAGTGCTGGGTCCCGCCGGGGCTGTTCTGAGCGGCGGACGCTCGCACGGTGCGCCCAGCGGGACGATAGTGTGCGCAAACGCATGGAAGTCGCCCAAATGCCCTGTCTCTTCCGGTTTGTGTACACTGTTTCGTGTCGGGGAAACGCCCGGGGCGGGCCGCGTCGGCGTCGCGGGCGGCCCGGACAGCAGGACGGGGGGGCGATGCGACATGAGGGTGAGGGCGGTGCCGGGGCTCGGGGACCGCTACGTGGGCTCCGTCGAGTACATGGGCGAGGGCCGCGTGCTCGTCGACGTGAAGGCCGAGGGGTGGGGCAGCGACCGCTCGATGGTGTGCTACGAGCTGGACGGCGGGCGGCCGCTCTGGGAGGGGGAGTACGCGCCCTTCCTCGGCATGCTCGAGCTCGGGGCGAGCGCCGTGGACGGGAGCGTGAGGTACGTGACGTGCTTCCCCGACGTCCTGGCCGCGCTCCCGGGACCCCTGCCCCCGCAGGCGCTCTCTCCGGGGCGCGGGGTCAGGCTGCGCGGCCTCGAGGGCCTGCGCCGCCTGGCGGACGGCCCCCGGCTTGGGCTCATCGAGGGCCACAACATCCTCTTCCGCCTGCGCCTCTCGGGGCGCGACCTCATGGTCGAGCGGGAGGGCATGCGCGGCTCGCCGGAGGCCTACGCCCTCGGGCCCCGCGCCTCGCTGCTCCTCGGCTCGGGGAGGGTCTGCGGCCTGGTCCTCAGGGACATAGGCGACGCCGACCTCTCCGCGCTCGCGGACGCCGGGCTCCTGCCCTCGCCGTGGAGGCCCCCGGGCTCGCAGCCCCTGTGGCGCGGCCTTCGCGTCGAGGCGCCCCCCGGAAGGGGGAGCCGCACGCGGCGCGCCCGGCGCGCCGTGGCCGCCCTGTCCGCGACCCTGCCGGCGGGCATGCGCCCGGCGTTCCGCCCGCCCGTCTTCGACCCGCCGGACGCGCGGCCCTTCTCCTACGCGCACTGGAGGCCCCTGGGGGAGGGCCCCTGGGGGCCCGCCCTGCACCTGGGCCGCCCCGAGTGGCCCGCCATGCACCCGGGCCGCCTCGGGTGGGGCGACGGGCGGGCGCGCCTGCTGAACCTGCGCTCCGGGACGCGCCGGGCCGGGGAGCTCGAGTTCCAGGGGGCGTTCGGCCCCCGCGGCGACTCGCTCGACGTCATCCTGCCGTGCCAGCTCGACCTGCGCGGGGAGGCCGCCGCCGACGTGCTCGTCCGCGCCCTCTCGGCGACGGCGGGGGCCATGGGGGCGACGTGGGGCTGCGTGTGGTCCCAGGCCGGGCCCCTGCCCGACCCGCCCTCGCTCGAGGGGGGCCTGCCCACCGCCCACTGGGCCAACTGGCTCTCGCCCGCCCTCTCGGCGCGCCTCGGCCCGCGGGCGGCCGGCGTCGCCTCCGGGGAGGCCGGCGCCAGCTTCGACGGGCGCCTGCTGCGCCTCGGCCGCCGGCTCCTCGACGCCTACGACCCGGCCGACGAGGCGCTGCGCCTGCTGGCGCAGGCGGCGCTGCTCGGGCGCTGAGGCGCGGCCGGTGCTTTGGTTCAATAAGCACTGCGCAGAAGGGACTGCGGTGGGAATCTTGGACCAAAACTGAGGCTTCGTGAGCTCGTGTGGGTAGGCGGTTGCGTCACCGCCCCGGTGGGGTGGGTCTCAGGTCCGAGCGCTCTGGCATCACGGGGGCCATGGGGCCCTCGATGTCGTGGGACCCGTGGCCCCGCCCGGCCGTGCGGGCGGCCGTGGGGACGCAGGAGTGTACACAGATTGGCAAAAATGGCCCCTCGGCGCCGTTTTGGGCCATTTGTGTACACTGTTGCGCCGTGGGCTTGGGTTGTGGGTGGCCTTGGGATCACAATAGTGTATACAAATGGGAGGATCGGGCCTCTCCGCACCGGATTGGGCCATTTGTGTACACTGTTGCGCCGCGCGCTGCGATGTGAGTTGAGACGCGCGCAGCGGGAAGGTGCCGTGCGTGGCATCGCTCTGCCGGCCTGAGACGTTCAGCATTCCAGATGAATGGGAAGCGTCTCATGAGCGGCAGTTCGAGAAGCTGTACTCCCAGACGAGTCTGCCCGATTCGCTTCAAAGCATTGACGCGTCAGTCGAGCTTGCACACAGGCTTCTCGGCCCTGTGCTTGCCGGCTTGGCAGGTGGCGTGACCTGGAGCCTACACGAGACAGCCTGGGAGGACCAAATCTGCTATGGCAAGCGGCGAAGAATATCCCGAATTCGTCCTCGACCTGCTGCGGGACGTCCCTGTAATCGCCCATCGTAAGATGATGGGCGAATACCTCCCGTACAGCGAAGCGTGCTTTTCGGAGGAGTCTACGACGACAGGCTCTTGCTCAAGGACACGCCTACGGCCCGCGCCGCTTTCTCGTCAAAGCAAATCCCCTATGAGGGCGCCAAGGCCATGCTCCTTGTCGACATTGAAAACCCAGGGGAAACCGCAGGCATGATTGCCAACATGATGTCCGAGATACAGAACCCAAGGAAAAAGCGCTGAAACAGTTTTTAAGTGATCCAAGTTCTTACTTTGGGCTCAGTCTCTTGCTGCCAAGCAATGTTGTCGCAGGTTATAGATCGGCTGGCCAGAGGGCTCGTTAAGTTCGCGGTATTGGGTTTTTCGGCAATTGAGTGGGAATGCGTCCATCTCATGCATCTTAGGTTTAGTGGTAAGCAGTCTCATCCATTACGCCGCTTTGAGCATTCCCTGGGAGCAGTCGGAGCGGCTTTGCCGCCATTGGCGGTATAATTATGGCGGTATTGAAAGGACGGACGACCATGGCATACGAGCCGCCGTTCCAACGAAACGACGCGATTGACTCGCTCTGTATGGAGATCGCAGAGCTTGTGGGCATGCTCTCCCCGCAGGCGCCGCTGGCGAAAAGCCTCACCCTGCATCGGGAGCTCAGGATAAAGACGATCCACTCCTCCCTCATGATCGAGGGGAACAAGCTCGATGAGAGAACCGTGACCGCCATCCTCGACGGGAAGCGCGTCCTCGGTGACAGTCGCGACATCCTTGAGGTCGAAAACGCCAAGCGTGCCTACGACCTCATCCCCGAGCTGGATCCATATTCTATCGACGACCTGCTGAGAGCGCATCGAACGATGATGGGGAACCTGATCCCCGAGGCGGGCCGCTTTCGCAGCGGCAACGTCGGGGTGTTCGACGGTAACGTCCTCATACACGCGGGCACCCTGGCGGCCTACGTGCCCGAGGTGATGGCGGGCATCTTCGGCTGGCTGAGAGAGACGAGCATGCACCCTTTGCTCGCCTCCTGTGTCTTTCACTTCGAGTTCGAGTTCTGCCACCCCTTCTCCGACGGCAATGGAAGGACAGGGAGGCTGTGGCACACGCTTCTCCTGTCGAGATGGAGGCCCGTGCTCGCATGGCTTCCAATCGAGAGCACAATCAGACAGCGCCAAGTGGGCTATTACGAGGCTTTGGCGAAATCCGACTCCAGCGGGTCGGGCGAACAGTTCGTCGAGTTCATGTTGGGGGTGATCAGGGACTCGATCCTGCCGTTCTCCAAGCCCGCAAGCGAGAAGGAGCTGGCTCGGTCCAGGGCGCTCGACTTCTTCAGGGAACACGGCGACGGTAACGTCTCCCAGCTCGCGGAAAGCCTCGGTTGCTCGAAGAGGAGCGCTGAGCGCATGGTCGCAAAGCTGAAAGAGGAAGGCATTCTTTCAAGGCAAGGCAGCGCTCGGGCCGGCATCTGGATCGTTGACGACCAGTCTGTGACACAATGAATGCAAGGGGGGCGTCACTCGGATGCGAGTCTTCGCATTGCAGCTTGATAGTGACATCAAGGGGCTCGACGCGCACAAGGCGTACGTCGAGGGGCTGGTGGCCAAGCTTCCGTCGCCAGACCTGGTCGTCCTTCTCGAGCTAGCCCTCTGCAGCTACATTGCGAGCCAGGAAGCTTGAGCCTGAGCGGATGGTTGCGGGTGTGACGCGAGCACATGGGCCGTCGATCTTGCTGAGCGCTACAGCCCCTCTTAAATGGGCGATATTTCACTGTTCGACAATGCGATGATCGAACGCCGGGCATCTCTTTCGTCTGCGCGGTCCCCACCAACGAAATGATCGACCGCGCCCCTACAAGCCACCCGATGTGTGGGAGGGCCCGCTCTACGTCGTACGGCACGGGTTCTCGCGTGGAATCCTCTCGAATGACACCGCGCGCTTTCCCCATGGGATGGTCGACGGCGTGCCATTCTCGCCCACGATGATGTTTCCCAGGGGCTATGATAGGTTCGCGCTCCGGCGGAACAAGTTCGTCAAGCCTTCCCGCGCGGATGGGGCGGCTGGCGTATGCCGCGAGAGGCCGAGGGCCGCGGCCGCGCCGTGGAAGGCCGCCAGGGAGCCAGGCATGGAGGAGGGGCGTTTTCCCGAGCCATCAAAGCGCTGCAGGGACGTCGCAGATCGGAGGCCCGTGGATGACGCTTGAGACAAGACGGCTGGTCCTGCGCCCCTGGGAGGAGGGCGATGCGGGGGACCTGTACAGATACGCGAGCCATCCCGACGTGGGGCCGATCGCCGGATGGGCCGTCCATGCGAGCGTGGAGAACAGCCGGGAGATCATCAGGGGGGTGCTTTCCGCGCCGGAGACCTACGCCGCGGTCCTCAAGGAGACGGGGCGGCCGGTCGGCAGCATCGGGCTGATGCGCGGCGGGGCGAGCAACATCGGCATCCCCGACACGGAGGGCGAGATCGGGTACTGGATCGGCGTTCCGTATTGGGGCCGGGGCCTCATCCCCGAGGCGGTCCGCGAGATGGTGCGGCACGGCTTCGAAGATCTCGGCCTCGAGAGGATATGGTGTGGCTACTTCGAGGGGAACGTGAAGTCGAGGCGGGTGCAGGAGAAGTGCGGGTTTCGCTACCACCACACGGCGGAGAACGTCCCCTGCGCATTGGAGGGCGTGCTGCGGACGGAGCATATAACCTGCCTCTCGAGGGAAGCATGGCTCTCCTCGGGGGGTGGGCCGGTCCCCGGCGGAGGGGAGGGCTGAGGCAAGGGGGAGAGGGCTGTCCGAGATGTAGCTGGGCGAGCTGTGGGAGCTTTTCTCCACATTCCCCATCGAGCATGGTGACGAATGGGACTCGCTCTGCGACGGGATAGAGACCAAGCTACGGAATGCTCTATCCGAGTGCCCTGCGGAGGGAATCAGCCATGTGGGAAGTACGGCAATTCCCAGGGACCACATGGGGGAGCGCTCGCAGATTGCTCGGGCATGCGAGACGCCGAAGTTGGGCCTGTGGAAGCGATTCGGTCATGACCGGGATGTCCATACGGACGCGAAGACGAAGTTCATCAGAAAGTTGATCGGTGTGGCAAAGGTGGATTGCGAAGGGCGCTACCGCCGAATCCCAGTCTTGCAGGGGAAACAAAGCGCTCCCGTCGGCCGCTACCTCGGCGACCGCCGACTGGCTTCCATCTATCTGTCGCCGAAAGGCCGATTCTTTCGCGTGCGGTGGTGTGGCTTCGGCTGGCATCATGGCGCGCCGGGTTCCGTCGGAGATGGTGGCGGCGCACCCGAGTCATCTGGCCTGCGGTCGTCTCATGCTCAGGCACGCCAGGGCGAAGAAGAGTGCGGCGAAGCCCCACATGCTGCGAGGGGCGCGGCTATCGCCTCGAGCCCCGCCCCTCGCAGCATGACGTCGCGCAGGGCCTCGGCCCCGTAGCCGAGCGGCAGCACCGAGGCGACGGCCCGCAGCCATGCTGGTGTCTGGGAGAGGTCGAAGATGCCCGAGAGCATCAGCTGCGGCATGACGAAGACGAGCAGCAGCTGGATGACCTGGAAGGGGCTTCTGGCCAAGCCCGAGACGGCCAGGCCCAAGGTGAGCGATACCGCCGCCATTGAGACCGCAAGGACTGCGACGAGCAGTGGTGATCCCTCGTTCGGGAAACCTATCACGTACACGGCGAAGACGATTGTGGCAGCCGTGTACAGCAGGGCTACCAGGCCAAACCCGAGCAGGTAGCCGCCGGCGACCTGCCAGCCCCTTGCGGGCGTGGCGAGCAGTCGCTCCCGCGTGCCAAAGGTCCGCTCAGCGAGCAGGCTCATGGAGCCGGTCATGAAGACGAACATGAACACGAACAGCCCGATGAAGACCGGCCCGTAGTACTCGAAGACGGTCCAGTCGGCTCGACCGTGCAGGTAGCCGACCTCGATGGAGGTGAAGGGCAAGGCGTCCTCCACGTCGGGGACGTCGTCGGCGAGCGATTCTGCCTCTTCGATCGTCTTGAGGATTCCGGCGGTCAGGCGCGAGCGCGTCTCGTCGTCGATGTCGAACTCGATGGAGTCGACGCGCTCCTCGAACTCGTCTGCCTGGGAGAGCAGCTCGTCGCGGGCGACTTTCTGCTGCTCGACCAGGGCGGAGCGTACGACAGAGAGCGCGGAAGCGGTACGCGAGGCGTCCGCACCCTCGACGCGCACCTCCAGGACGTGGCCGTCGCTCGCCGAGACGACCGCGTCCACCTTCGCTTCCTCGAGGAGTTGCTGCGCCTCCTGTGCGTCTGTGGTCTGCAGGGAGCAGTCCTCGTCGTGGAGGTGGGAGGCGAGGCTGTCGGGGACATCGACGAGCGCGAGCCGGGGTACGTAGGGGGGTGCCCCTAGGATGAGGTAGAACAGGAGGAAGGTGACACAGGGAGCGAGGATGAGCACCGCGATCATCCTCCGGTCGTGGGCGAATTCCGCGACGATGCGGCGGGCCACCGCAAGTAGGCTACGCATGGTCGGTCTCCTTCCCCCTTGGCTCCACGAGTGCGACGAACGCCTCCTCCAGACTCCCCGTCGCCGTCGACTCGAGGATCGCACGAGGCGAGCCGACGCTCACAAGGGAACCCTCCCTCATTAGGGCTACGACATCGCAGCGGGCGGCCTCGTCCATGACGTGGGTCGTCACCAGCAGCGCGGCGCCTTTGTCGGCGAGCGTCCTGAAGAGGGCCCAGAGCTCGATGCGCCGCACTGGGTCGAGACCCACAGTAGGCTCGTCCATTACCAGGACCTCAGGCTTTGCAACGAGTGCCACGGCGAGCGAGAGGCGGCGCTTCATGCCGCCCGAGAAGTTGCCGACGAGCTGGTCGCGGGCATCCTCCAGGCCGAGAAGCGCCATGAGCTCCGCCTCTCGCGCGCGGATCTGTGCGTGGGTGAGTCCTTGGAGCGCAGCGAAGAACTCTAGGTTCTCGCGAGCCGTGACGCCCTCGTAGAGGGCCGTGTCTTGGGGCATGTAGCCAAGTCTCGATCGCATTGTCGGATAGGGTGCTGCCTCGCCGCCCAAAAAGACATGACCTGAAGTCGGGACCGCCGAGCCAACGACGAGGCTAACAAGCGTCGTTTTGCCGCAGCCGGAAGGACCGATGAGTCCCGTGATCTGCCCTTGCCGCGCCTCCAGAGACACTCCGTCGAGCACACGCTTCCTCCCAAAGCTCTTGGAGGCGGACTCGATCCGCACGAGTGCTGTCCCTTGACCCAAGGTAACCTCCTTCCGTAAAATGGACATTGTGTCCGGTTTTATTGTGTGGGGTGGCCCGCCCCCGTTCAAGCGACAAAACGAGCGGATGTGTCCGATTTTTGCGAGGGGGGTCTGTGGAGAAGCGCGATTCCAAGACCGTGGCGGCGACGAAGCGGCGCATCACCGACGGCCTGTTCGAGATCATGAGGGATGACCCGATAGAGCGCGTGACTGTGCGCGAGGTGTGCGGGAGGGCTGGCATCACGCGCTCTACGTTTTACACGCACTTCTCGAGCGTCTATGACGTGCGCGACCGGTGTGAGGCCGAGATATTCGAGAGGGTCGAGGAGCTGTTCTTCCCGGAGATGCTCGCCGCTCTCGCGCCGGGAAGGAGCAGGGACTGCGCGGGGGCAGCGCAGCGCATTAAGGAGGGGCTTGAGGACCATTTCGACCACCTCGCGGTGCTCCTCAACGGGGGAGACCCATCCTTCGTCGAGCGGGTGCGCCTAGCTGCGATGGACGTGGTCTGCGCACGCCTCGGCATCGGGGAGATGTCCGAGCGGCAGGCACTCGTCTTCTACGGGACGTCGAGCTTGCTCCTGGGCATGTACGCACGCTGGCTTGTATCGGGACGCGGCATGCCGCTCGAGGATCTTATCGCTATGGTCCGTTCTGCCGTCCTGCACGGCACGGCGAGGGCAATGCTCGGGTGAGCGGCGAAACGCGCGGCGCGCATGCCGAGGCGACCGCGTCTATCTCCGCTTTCTTGAGGTACCGCTGTGTCTCCCAGGTGTCCGCGGCTTACGCTCCGCCCGCAGGCGGGGCCACTCCCTAGCCTGCGGGCGGACGTCGGGCTCGCAGGCGCCCAGCGCGTTGATATGGTGGAGGATTATCGTCCTGCTATTGGAGACGACAAGGATCGAGACCGTGTTCGCGCGCACCGTGCAGTCGGCGAGCTCGGGGTGCTCTGCGAGGTACGCCGCCACCAGCTACTCGAACTCCTTCCGGTTGATTGGTCGATCCGGAATGCCCGCGCTGCGGTGGCGCTCGCGCTTCCGAACACGAACGTTGCCGTGCTCTGTCATCAACGATGCAGCCGATCTTGTCGCCGCTGTGGGCCCAGCCCTCCTCGAGGATCTTGCAGTCCTTGAGCTCCAAGTGGCACCCGAGTTTCTGGCCCCTTTCGTGGCTGTGGTGCGACAAGAAAAGGAACCAGGATGTCCTGCCGCAAAGACAAGACACTCTGGCTCCTCCATTGTTGCCGTCGGCCATCTGCTCGAGGCGTGTTACCAGATCGCTGCGGCCATTGGCCGCGCATGTGATGCTCCTGATGTGTGCGTTGGCCTAGCGACAGCCAGCCAGCAAAGAGATACCGATCCGTCTCTGGATTACTTCTCGTACGGAAGCCCGTTCATGGCGAGCCGCGCCTTCTTGGCGACCTTGGTTACTGCGGTGCGGGCGTCCATGAGCACCTTGGCCAAGTTGGCCTTGTTGGGGTTAGCATCATGCGCGGCGGCTACGGCGCGGATGAACGCCTGGCGCAGGTCGCTTGCGATGTTGATCTTGACCATGTTGTACTGCTTCATGGCAGCGATCGTGTCGTAGGCGATGCCGGAGCCGCCGTGCAGCACGAGCGGGCAGGGGCTCACTGCGGCGATCTTGGCCAGATGGTCGAGGTCGATCCTGGGCGTGTCCTCGATGTCGTGCACGTTACCGATGGAAACGGCGAGCAGATCACAGCCCGTGCGCCCGATGAACTCAGCGACCTCGTCGGGGTTGGTCTTGCAGTCGGCCTCCGACACGTGGTCGTCCTCCTTGCCGGAGATGGCGCCCAGCTCCGCCTCTACGGGCACGCCGTTGGCGTGGCAGAAGTCCACCGCTTGGCGAGAGAGGCGGATGTTCTCCTCGAACGGCAGGGCAGCGCCGTCGATCATGATGGAAGTGAAGCCGGCGTTCACGTCCTGGCGCACGTCGTCAAGCGTCTTGCCATGGTCCAGGTGCAGCGTCATGGGCACGGTGTAGCCATTGATGGCGCGCTGAGCGGTCTTGGCGATGTACTCGTAGCCGGTGAGCATGACGTTCGTGGGCGCGAACGCCTTGGGTTGCGCGTTGATGGCCCGCGCTTCCCGATGATGCCTGTGGTAGGTCGCTAGACCTGTACGTGTGTGGCGCATGGGCAGCCTACATGTCGCCATGTCTCGGCAGTGGGATGGCCCCGAAACTCCCGCGCGTCCTTGCGTCTTGCGAGGTGCGCCTGGCATACCATGAGCATAAGACTCATCACGGGCGGTGTGATGGGCGGAGGCGATCAGGCCAGGATCATTTTTCTGAGCGCGTCGGGCACGAAAAGCGCCATGCCCAGTATCGCTCTTGCCGTGCGACCGATGCCAGGCGCCGCCCCGCCCGTCAGGTCCCATGCTTGGGCCCCCAAGAGCCTGATGACAAGCCTGCACAAAGACGCGCTCTCGACGAGGTCGGGAATCTACCCCAGAGGCTGGGGTGACATCCTCGCCCATGTCCTTGAGCCGGAACAGCAGGAAAGACAGGACATCTGCCCTCCCTTCGCCACCCAGTGGGTCCTCGGCCAGAGGCGTCGCATCCCGAGAGAAGATGGACGTGACAACTCCCATGAAGCTATCACGCCTGTCGTCGGGAAGGGTCCCGGGGACCCCTTAGCCTACGCTTCTCAGAACCGTCTTAGCTCCTCGTGAGCAGCGTTGCGATTGCATCGAACGTGTTGCCGCTGCGGATGGTCAGCAGCGGATAGAAGTCCTCTCGCATGAGCAGCCTGTGGTATGCGGTCCTCAGGTACTCTGACTCGCTAAACTTGCCCCAGAACACCACGTGCCTCCCAAAATGTATCGCCTCGTCGCCCAGCGGCATGGACTTGATGCGTCGACGTGCATACTGTGCGTCCATCTCACGTGTGAAGAACAGCACGTCGCGGCGGGCGATCGGCTCGCTCCACCACGTCGGCAGGTCGGGAACCTCAGACAGGTAGTCTTCCCGAGACAGGATCGCAAGGCGGATGGGAAAGGGGTAGCGCTCCTTGAGCATGGCCGCAAAGGCGCGGGAGATCTCGGACTCAGGCACATCGGTCTCGAACAGCACGTTGCCGCTGTTGATGTACGAGCGGACATCGGCGCACCCCATGTCTTCGACCTGCCTGCGAAGCTCGCCCATGACGACCTTGTTCTTGCCGCCGACGTTGATGCCGCGTAGCAATGCCACGTATTCCATCTTCACCCTCGAGTCTCGACCGGTCCCGCGCTCTGATTATCCCATGACCTCCTGCAACAACCTGGCATCAGAAAAGCTCCACGACCTCCTTGGCGTGCGCGCGGTCATGCTGGGTGGCGGAGACGCCCTCAATTGACCGTTCAGAGGGACTGGTCTGTGCGGCGAGCTGGGCCACATCATGGCGGCCGCCGCAGATGGCATGTTCGATACGCCGGCGGTGTTCTCGAGTCGCAAAAGTCTCGCCAGCTGCAGGCAGGTGGGCTGCAACTTGACTGTCGTCGAGGCAAGAGAATATGGATGTGCATGGTTCCATTACAAAGTGAGCAACGCGAGGGAGAGATGGGCGAGTATGGCGTGGGTGCCGATCGCCCAGTGGTACACTCTCGAGAAGAGCGGGTGAGCCCGCATGCATGCGAGGGGCGTGGTGGCCGTCGGGAACGTGCCATTCCGGTCTGCGGCCCTTCACGGATGGCTTCAAAGAGAGGATTGACCGCCATGGTTTCTGATGCGTCGCTGGCCTGCATGGTCGTTGCGGCTGTGATCTCGTTTGGCGCGCCGGTCGTGGCGCTCGTCGTTGCGAGAAGACGACTGCACGTCCAGTTTAGGGCGGTTCTCGTCGGCGTGCTGGTGTTCGTTGTCTTTGCGGGCTTTCTCGAGCAGCTTGTCCATGCGCTGGCGTTCTCCGCGTTTCCGGGCCTGAGATCTACGCCGGTCGCCTTTGTCCCGTACGCCGCCCTCGCTGCGGGCGTGTTCGAGGAGCTGGGGCGCAGCTGCGGGTTCATGCTCCTGCTACGGTCTGGGAAGGCGGATCACGACCTGCCCTGCGCCATCGGATACGGCATCGGCCATGGGGGGATCGAGGCCATGCTGATAGTGGGCTTGTCGATGGTATCGAACATAGCTCTCGCGCTTGCGCTCAATAGCGCCGGTGGCGCTGACGCGTTGCTCGCGACCGTGCCCGACGCCTCGCGTGCACTTGTCGCCCAACAGATAGACGCCCTCATCGGAATCGCCCCGACGGTATACCTGATTGCTGGGTTCGAGCGCATCGTCTCGATGGCGCTACATGTCGCGCTGTCCGTCCTGGTGTGGATGGCGGTCAGCGGCAGGATCGGCAAGGCCTGGATATTCGGGGCGGTGTTGCTGCATGCGCTTGCGGATGGCGGGGCGGCACTCTATCAGCAAGGGATGATGCTCCTGCCGGTGAGCGAGCTATGGGCGCTTATCGCGACCGTTGCGACGGCGCTATTGGTTGTCCGGCTGTATGCGGGGCATGGATGCCATAGCGATGCGACCGCCTAGCGTGGGATTCGACGTCATGGGATCTTGACCCCTCGCCTTACATCGATGGTGGGGATGCTCGCAGTGGCGGAAGGCGTCCCCGTGGCGGACGGGCGGGTGGCGGGGCGGGCGATCAAGCGGAGCGATTCCCGAAGAGCCATGATGTGACCGACAGGGCCGTGATCCAGCTTGTTTAGGATGGCGTGCTGTCTTCCCACGCGCCCATTCGGATGAGGAGCGCATCGGTGCGCGGGGACGCCCCCTGCCGGGCGCACGGCAAAGAGCATGTCCAATGAGGTTGCGTCATCAGCCTCCACCCGTGTGGGGCCCTGGCATGTCGGGCGCCATGGCCCTGTAGCGTCGTTAGGGTCGATCGGTTTTAGCCCGGTGATGAGGTTGGTCGGTCTCCCCCTGCCTCAAGCAGAGTGAGACCGGCGGGATCTATGCCGAGCTTCTTACGGAGGGCCTTCAACTTTTCTCTGTCGGCATCGCTCGCCAGTTCCCGCCGACCCTGCGGTGCGCCGCCTCTCTCTTGGATCAAACTCAGCCGCGCTTCCAAAGCTCGTAGGTCCGGTTCTTGGTTGTGCCCGAGGAGGATATCAGGCCGCTGGCCTCCAGGCGACCTGCTATGTCACGGAGCGTGCGCACTGGGATGTTGAGCGCGGCGGATATCTCACGCGGGGACGAGGGACCGTGAGCCGACAGGTACTCGCACACGCTCCTGTCGCTTGTCGGTAGGGCGAGCCAGTCGGAAGCCCTGTCGTTTCCGGCGGATTCCGGCGGATTCCGGCGGATTCCGGCGGATTTTGGCGGATTGCCGGTATCGCCGGCGAAGGGTCCAAGGCGCCCGACACCGTCTAGGGCCTCCTGGCGCGTGAACTTCACGTGGACGCTGCTGGCGCGCTCGAAGACTTCGACGGGCGTGCCCTGCGCCTCGCAGGAGCGCCTGATGCGCTGCAGTCCCGTGCCGTAGGACTCGATGTCACCGGAACGGTAGAGCGTCTGGGCGATGAGCACGTTACGTGGGTTCGATGCCGCCGACCTGCCGGCAAGAAAGCCGTCGGGCAAGACTCCGGGTGGAAAGGGGCCCGGACTGTAGATGTCGACGCTATCCCAGAAGATGTCGATCTGGACGGCGGCGTTCGTCTCATAGACGCGATGACTGAAGGCATTGTAGAGCGCCTCGCGGATCGCGTCCAGGGGGATCTCGGGCACCTCCCTGCGCTGCAGTGACACGCTTGCGTCGATGACAAACGCGCGGCGAATGTTGTTTACGATGTAGGTCTCCCCGGCGTCCACGAGTGCGAACAGCGATCCCGAGACTTGCTGGTTGTCGAGGATGTCCACGCGGTCGCTGTCTGCGAGCACTCCCATGCGCAAGCCTACCTGGGGTCTGTTTGTGAAGCAGACCATGGCCGCGTTCGTCAGCGTCTCATCCTCGTAGAGCAGTCCGAGGTGCGAGAGCACGTCGCGGGCGTCGGTGTACTGGAACGGGATCCGCTTGGCCTGTACGCCCCGCGCGACGTACCTGCGCAGCACCTCCTCATCGACGGTGGAGACGGGCTTGCCCGAGCTGCGGCCATCCCAGGGGTCCCTCCCGGCCGCGCGCTCCAACATCATGTCCTCGAGCGCGGATGCGCTCATAGGGACGTCCTCGTCGGCGCTGCGGATGCGGTATCTGCCGTCGCACGCGTAGGGACGCTCGCCTCCGGAAAACGTCACCTTGACGTACGCCCTGCCGTCCGGGGTCTCCAAGCGCTCGATCTGCGGATAGATCCTGGGCTCGATGCGGTTACCAACGGCTTGGCTCACGTCGCGCAGCGTCTTGTCGCTCACATCCTGGCCGACGACCTCTCCGTCGTTGCGTACGCCAAAGTAGAGCGTGCCGTGGCCGTGCTTGTTGAGGATGGAGGCGATTGACTCCATGCTCTCGCGCATCTCGCTCGTCGACCTCTTGTGCTCCGTGCGCTCGTCCTCCATGCCGAGGTTCACAGACGTCCTCCTTCCCACTGCCGGTTATATTCTACGGAGGGCACTGTGCCAGTCGGGTCTCGCCCCATCAGCAGGACTGGGCGGGGATTGCCCTGCTCGTCGATGTCGGAGCGACTGCGGACCGTAAGTCCCCTGTGCTTGTAGGGCCCTATCGCTTGAGGGCTCTGCCCATTGACCGTGAACTCGCTTATGGCGTGCGCCGCAATGCCGTACTCCAGAAGCTTACTTCCTACCCCCTTGCCACGTTCGTCTGCGACGACAAACAGCATCATAAGCTTATGGCCGTCGATGTCCGTGAATCCCCAGAGGCGCTTCGCCTCCTCCTCTGCTATGACGAAGCGCAAGGCGCTCTCGAGGGCAAGCGGTATGTATGCCAGAATAGCCCTGATCCAAAACCTGGGAGAAACAGCTGAGTCGTCTTACCGATCTCTTCCATATGTCAAGGAGACGCTTGATCGATTTGGGAGTTCGCTTCCCACGGGCAACCACTCGCATAGGCTGCTGCCCTCTTTGCTACGACGCCCCTGTCGAGCGCGCTTCCCAATGACACTCGGTGCATACTATTGCTCACTGAGGTGATCGAGACGACCTGGGGGTTGTGTTCTCATCACTCAAATAGTGGCTTCAATCTGGTTTTGCTCAGTCGCAACGATACAGCTTTCATGGTAGCCATCTCCGGTTGTCCTTGGTCTACTGACAAGCTCATATCCGTTTACCTTCAGCTTGGCAGTCAAGGCGTCTATCCTCTCCTTACTCCCAACACTAAGGAGCGCTATATGAGCATCATCCCGTACGGGCAGGCCCTCTCAGCGGATCGGTCATCCCTAACCTACTCATAAGCTCAACACGTGCCATCGTCGAACGAGAATGCTCAATTCTCACACTTGCCTTCACAAATGCCGCAGGCGCGCACTGACGCCGGGCCCTCACGGAAGGGCACGGTTTGCCGGCGTCACATCTCGCGGCGTCACGCCACGGGCGGTCCCGACGCACGGAGGCGCTCACCCCTCTGTGTCGCCAAGGCGCCAGAAATTTTCGAAAAAGCAGTTGACAACTACTACGGGTGACGATATATTGTTCCCAACGATATATCGTCAGATGATATAGCGAGAGACGTAAGGGAGGAGACACACATGCCAAGGAGGGAAGAGGCCGGCGCGCTGACGGAGCCGACGTTCTACATCCTGCTGTCCCTGCATAAACCCACACATGGATACGCGATCATGCAGGACGTGCGGGAGCTGACGGGCGGACGGGTGAACATCGGGGCGGGTACGCTCTACGGTGCCATAAGCTCGCTCACCGAGAAGGGTTGGATACGCGCCGCAGAGGGCCGCGCGTCTGACCGCAGGAAGGAGTACGTGATTACCGAGGGTGGGAGACAGGCCTTTG
>ERZ772764.960-NODE-960-length-18796-cov-7.048877_pt1 | contig 18796 bp, 23 predicted proteins | sample MGYA00512163_ERZ772764 | MGnify/ENA primary metagenome ERZ772764 (study PRJEB29015, sample SAMEA2737903) | human oral metagenome | biome: human oral; feature: human-associated habitat; material: dental | place: China | collected 2094 ... | reverse complement strand
GAGCGATATGAGATTCGGGTATGCGCGGGTGTCGACTGAGGGGCGGGGGCCCGATCGCCAGGTCGACGCGCTCGAGAGCGCCGGATGCGAGCGCATCCACCTCGAGAAGGCGTCCGGCGCAAACCATCTCGGAGATCACGGGGGCGACCGGTATCAGCAAGAGCACGCTGTACCGAAACCGTGCGCGCGAAGCCGACATGCCGCCGTCTGCCGAGACGGTGGCCGTACAATGTGCAGATACGGACAGGAGGGAAAATGACCAGTGACGATGCTAGCATTCGAGCGAGGAAGCCCAAGCTCACCGTCGATGAGCAGATCGATCACCTGAGGTCCAAAGGTGTGACGTTCGACCTGTGCCCAGAGGAGGACGCCCGCGAGACGCTCTCCGACAAGACGTACTACTTCAAGCTCGCGGCCTATCGCGTGCTCTTCGACAAGCGCGTCGGAGGCGAGCGTGACGGGGAGTACGTCGGGCTCGACTTCGGGCAGCTGCGCGACCTCGCGGCCATTGACCACATGCTCAGGTACACGCTGCTGCCGATGACGCTAGACATCGAGCACTTCGCCAAGGCCAAGCTCATGCGTGAGGTCACCGAGCGGGTAGGCGAGGACGGCTACTCGATCGTCGCGGACTACCTGGCGAGCCTTCCGAAGAAGAGCCTGGACATCCGCAATGGCGAGATAAGGCGCCTCGAGAACGACAGGTACAGCGGCAACCTTGTCCGCAGGTACGACGGTGCCTATCCCGCATGGGTGTTCGTCGAGCTCATCTCGTTCGGCGGGTCCATCGACTTCTACCGCTTTTGCGCCCTCAGATGGGACGACAGGGGGATGCGGAAGGAGCACTACCTGCTGAAGCAGGTCAAGGCCGTTAGAAAACGCCTGCGCTCACGGCCATCGTCAACGGCTTCGCGCCCGGGACGCCCAGCGACGTCCGGACCCCGAACGAGGTCGCCCGCGCGCTTGCGGAAATCGGACTGAACAAGCGGGCGAGGTATTCGAAAATGTCGAACTCAAGGGTCCAGCAGATAACGATGACGGCCTTCGCCTACAGGGAGCTCGTCAAAGGAACCCACAGCAGGGAGATGTGCCGTATACTGGTAGACGCCTTCATCGCCAGATCAGAAGAGCGTTCGGGCTGGTATGTCCGATCGGACTATTTCCGTTCCGCCCTGGTCTTCTTGAATAGGGTGTTTGACAGATGGATCTAGGCGGTCCATAATGTATCCAGCTAAAAAACCTTAGGGTTTTGCGGGGCGGGGTTGCGAAAGCGGTCCTGCCCTAGTTTTTTGCCCATAGCCCGCGACGGAAGGTGCTCGACACGTTGTTGTTGTCAAAATACTCCCAAATCTGGTACTGATTTGACATGTGGACCTGCGATGGCATCTGTCAGCATGACAATCGGACTGAAGCAGGAGAATCGCAAGAAGCTCGATCTCAAGATGTCAAAAGTATAGTGAAATCGTTATACATTTGACATAACAGGCGCATCCGACACCCTAACGCTGCGTCTGCAACGGTGATAAGTTACAAACGCGGTTTGTCATTGGTTGCGAACGGGCTTCCTCTATAGACCGTATACGCGTCGGAGCAGCTCGACGCCCTCGTCGAGCGTCAGGGGAATCCTCATCTGCTTCAGGGGAACGCCTTCAATCAGCACTGTCTCGCAGAACTCGGCCATGTCGGCGCGGATCGACTCGGGCAGCTCGGACAACGTGTTTGGGGTGAAGAGCTGGACAAGCCTGAAGACGTCCTTCTTGTGTTTCTTGACGTCGCTCGAATCGACCCTTTCGCCATTGGCCTTGCGCTTCGACAAGTCGAGGAACGCTTTCGCCTTGAAGGGCACGAGGTGCACCTCGTCGAGTACCGTGACGCCGCCGACCGTCTTGCGGCCGGACTTCATGTAGGCGTAGTAGTCGTCGTCGAGTAGGATGGCCGACAGGCTCGACGCCTCGTCATCTGCGGGCAGCGGCACGACGGTCAGCCCCTCGGCTCCTCGATGAACGAGGTGGCCTTGCTGAAAAGCTCCACCATGCTTGGGAAGCCGGCGACGCGCGGCTTGGTGAAGCGGTAGAAGTGGACGTCTGCCGAGCTCCTCCACCCGCAGTCGTAGTCGCCGTCTCTCACCAGTCTTCATACGGCCGCAGTGACCTCGGGCAGCAGGTTTTCGACGAGCAGGATGACGTCTATGTCCTTCGTCGCCCTGAAGTCGAGGTCAGCCCACTTAAGATGATGTCGCATGCCGTTCCGCCTATGATCGCATAGCAGTCCTCGAGGCCTTCCATGTACCTCGAGAAACGGTCCAACCCGTATACCTCGCCTACCGCCATAATTCCTCCTCAAACAGCGCGTTCAGCTGGCCGATCACGCGCTCGTCCCTTTCTCCTACGAGCGTCAGCGCGAGGGACACGTCGTCTACCGCACTCCCCCCAGCTATGCGCGGGTCGTATGCCCAGACCTGGATCTGGACCGTCTCCTCATCGGGAAGCTCACCAAGCTGAGCCTCATCGAATACGTAGTTTCCAAGCGCTCTCTTCGACACCGCGCGCTGCTCCGTTTTCGGAGTCGTCAGCATGCTGCGTTCGGAAAGCGCGCTCTCTCCCGCAAGCGGGAGGAGGCTCGTCTGAGCGTCTTTTCTCGCGTGCATAGTCCGTACGACGGGATTTCGCAGGCATTCCATCGCGCTCTTTACGAGGGCGTTTCTGTCCCCGTTGCAGCTGATGATCACCTCGCGCCCTTCCTTGGACTTCTCTACCAGGCCCCTGCGCGCAAGGTCGTCGAGCGCCCTCGAGACGCTGGACGACGGCATGCCGGTCACCTCCATCAGGCCTTCTGATGTGCGAAGCTCGGGGTCGGACATCAACGTGACCAGAACGGCCTGGGCGCCGGGAGCCAAGATTTTCGCGAGAGGGGCCCGCTCTCGCCCCGTGCTCGCCACGAAGCCGAGCATCGGGAGGAACGCCTGTCTGCCCGGCACGACGAACGGGACTCCCTGGGAGACGAGAGCCTTGCGCTGCCTTGCGTCGATCTGCGCGACTATCGCGACTGGCATGCCCGCTCGTGCCGAAACCTGGGAGGCCATCCTCTTGAGCTCGGGAAGGGATGCCTCCCGCTCTACCTCCGCCGCGATGAAGCCCACCCCGTTGCAGGAACACAGACGGTAGCTCACTGCCTTGGCCAGGAATAGCGGCAGGTCGCCTGCTCCCGACCACTTCCCGTCGGTGATGAGAAGCCCCATCCCCTCTTTCAGATACGATTTGAAATCTTTCAATCCCATTCCTTTTGCATATTTCCATCGATATTGGGACTATACATCTTTACTGGGAATATGACTAGGTTCACGCTTTCGAGAAGATACCATGATGAGATCTTCCCGCAGCCGCGTAAAATACGCCCATGCGGCAGGACTGGGGGCCAGACGGCTCCGATTCCGATACATACGTATGGATCGAATCTCTTTATCCCATGAGGTGTACTCGCTTGCTGTTGTTCCTGTTGTAGTGTCTCCGGCATGTCAGCAGGCGGCACAAGGCCACCGGACTTGTGTCGTTTGCTCCGTCGGGACAGAAAGGAGGACAAACGGTGGCTCAGCCAGCCACGCGACATCGGGCGATTGTCGTACGGCGCAAGAGGAAGGCGATTGGATGGAGGAATTCGACCATGAAGACGCTGGCTAAGCTCATCGGGGCGTTCGCGAGGCTCCTCGTGCGCGCCGTCTTCCGCTTCATGAGATTGTTTGGGGCATGACAGAACGTCCGAGAAAATTGAGCTGTCCAACTGTCCAAATATGTTGTACACTTGGACAGTAAATTTGGACAGTGTAGTCGCGAACCACACCTCATGCTGGCAGGCGCATGTTCGGAACGACTCGGGAGACTCATAGTGATAACGGACGAAGAGTTGGCGAAAGCCATCAAGAGCTTGCGTATCTCCGGAACGGACTCTCAGGACATAGAGGTGAAGGCCTCGGTGGGCAAGCTCCCCGCATCTATCGTGGAGTCTGTCTCGGCATTCGCAAACGCCTCCGGCGGCGTGGTGGTACTCGGGCTTTCCGAAAGCGAGGGGTTCGCCCCCGTGGCCGGCTTCGATGCGTCCAGAATCTCCGACGCGCTCGCCGGGGCGTGCGCGGACAGGCTCACTCCCCCGGTCCGCGCGGACGTCAGGATCGCGGCCTGCGAGGGCATGCCCGTGGTCGTCGCCGACATACCGGAGTTCCCGCCATTTTCCAAGCCGTGCTATGTGACCGATCGGGGCGTGTACAAGGGGTCGTTCATACGGACTGGCGACGGCGACAGGCACCTCACGCAGTACGAGATCGACCGGCTCGTCGAGGAGCGGACCCAGCCGCACCACGATGCCGAGGTCATCGAGGGGGCGTCCGTTGACGACCTCGACGCCGACCTGCTCGCCGGGATCCTCTCAAGGCAGAGGGCACTTCACCCGCGCGTGTTCGCGGGCCTCTCCGATGAGGACGCCATGGCGGATCTTCGCATCGTCGGGACCGGTAAGGACGGTGCGACGCATCCTACGCTCGCCGGCCTCCTCGCGCTCGGGAGGTACCCGCAGAAGCACTTCCCCAGGCTCAGCGTGACCTTCGCGTGCTACCCAGGCGAGAAGAAGGCCGGCGAGCTCGGAGTGAAGTACGTCAACTCGGAGAGCACAGAGCGTTTACTCCACTTGTTGCTAAAATGGCAAATGAAGTTAATTTAGATATTTATTATCTAGACGTTGATTTAATCTCGAGCCAAAAAGAGCTAGAAAAATGGCAGATTCAAGAAACTCCGACGCTTATTGTTATTAGTGATGGAAAAAACTGGATTTATAGGGGCACGCTGAGCGAAGACGATTTATATAAGGCTTGCATGAGTCATTCTATAAAAATAGCACCGGTTAACAGCTTAGAAGAAGTCAGCTATGCTGATCTGACTGCGATGATGAACGAGCCGTTGGATTTCGTTCTTTACATCGGCAGAGATGATTGCAGGGACTGCCAAAAGTTCATGCCTATTCTAGAGCAATACATCAATGACGAGTCCACTGGAGTGGTTTACCTAGACATTAAAGATTATCGAAGCAAAGCTATTGCGGAGAGCGCAACAGAGGACGACAAAGCGTTTTACGAGAATTTGACTGGTTCTCTCTCGATTAGCTGGGTCCCTACTTTGATACACGTAAGATATGGAATTCAGGTATCTCGCTATGAGTTCTTGAGCAGGGAATATTACGAATTACCTGCTCGGGATCAAGCAGCGGCTGAAGAGGAAGCTATCGCAGAGTTTCATAGGTGGATGTCTCGTGAAACCATCGGTTACAAGGATATAGATGGATGAGCCTATATCTGGTTGGAGAGGTCGCGTAATGAGTTTAGCGATTGTGACGAAAGACATAGTGAAGAAATACGATGGTCAAAACGTCCTCGATAAGGTCAGCCTATCTGTGCTTGAAGGGGATATCTATGGGTTGGTGGGACGGAACGGCGCAGGTAAAACCACTTTTATGAAGATAGTCTGCGGCCTGTCCTCGCCGACATCCGGCTCCATGTCAATTTTGGGTGCCGACCCGCTTACCAAGGGGTCTGAATCTTTTTCTAAGATCGGATCACTAATAGAAACGCCCTGCTTCTTCCCATACATGAATGCCACCGACAACTTGATGCTGAAATGCATCTGCTGTGGCATTGACGCCCCCGACAAGCACATAAAAGAGTTACTGGAGCTTGTTGGTTTGCAGAACGTGAGAAACAAACATACCAGAGATTTCTCGCTTGGCATGCGGCAACGCTTGGGGTTGGCCATGGCGTTAATAGGGAATCCAGAGCTTCTGGTTTTGGATGAGCCTATAAATGGTCTCGATCCCCAGGGAATCGCCGAGATCCGCAGCTTAATCCTCAAAATCAACCGGGAAACAGGCACAACGATCGTCATTTCCAGCCATATCTTATCGGAATTGTCCAAAGTCGCAACCAGGTATGGCATTTTGGACTGTGGAAAGCTGGTTTACGAAAACTCGAGAGAAGCGCTTGAGGCAGAGTGCGAGAACAAGGACATGTCCTTTGAAGATTTCTACTTTCAGATCACGCAAGGAGATGGAAGATGACGCATGTGCTGAGAATGGACGTATATAGGCTTCTTAAGAGCAGGCTCTTCTATATAATACTGATCATTCTCTTGATGATCACGGTGCTCTGCGCCGTTATTGCAGACACTTCGATCCATGCGTCGCCCGCCGATACGACGTCTAGCACGTCCGAGCAGAACTCCATTGTGATAATCGACGACAGCAGTGTGTCTGAACATGACGCAAATCATTCAAATAAAGTAGATTTCATCTGCGACGTGTTTTCTGGAAATATCGTCGCTATGACGATGATCGTCTTTGCCGCCTTGTTCGCCGGGGCCTATAGAAGGACAGGGTACGAAAAGAACGTCGTTTGTTCGGTCAGGAGAAGATGGTACTTCGTCGCCTCTAACGCCGTCATCTGCCTGTTGGTCTGCGTTCTTACGGTATCGCTCTTGCTTGGGGCCTCCGCGCTGAGCAATACGCTCATCATAGCTGGGTATGCGGATCTGCCTTTTGGATCGATCTCGAAATTGGGCCGTTTCGCCGTCTCGTATTGCGCATTGCTAGTATGCGCGACGTATGTGATGTCGTGCTTCATCCGCCTCTGCAAAAACCATGTCATCGGGATCGTTGTTGCTTTGGTGTATGGAAGCGGAATCGTGTACGGCATAGTCAACCTGGCTCTCGCTCCCCTGCTTGGGCCAAGCTTTAGAATCGAAGCGTTTCTCCCGTTGGGAACAATGTATGGCCTCTCTGTGAGTATGCCGGATCAAGCATTCTGTAGAGCCATCGTCATCGCGTTGATTTTTGGAACACTCTCGGTTGCAATCGATGTGATGGCGAGCAACAAAAGAGATATCCCATGCTGAGTTCCAAAGGCCGTCCCCGAAGTCGTGGAGTTCGAGGACCTTCCTTCTGCTGACACGCATATGTGCCTCCAATGTCCATGCGGCCGCCTATTCGACCGTCATGCACAGAGGGTGCGCCGCGTGCTGACATGGGTCAGTTTAATTTGGATTGGTGGGTCAGCAGGACTGGATGGTTGGGTCAAAACGAGCGTAATTTACACTAGCAGCGCGTTTCTGCTCCTACACCAACATTCACGACGCGATCGAGCCAGCGTGATGTAGCGAAGTCTGGTGATTTCCTCTGTCAAAGCGGCCATGCTAGAGCACCTTCTTCGAGAGCTCATCCATCATGCACGCGCGTATGAATGCGGAAAAGCTCATGCCGCGCAGCTCCGCGGCCTCCTTCGCGCTCTCTCGGAGGTTCTCGGGGATGCGGAAGGTGACCGCCACCTGCTTTCCCCCTGTGAGGTAACTGCGGATGTCGGTCTCGTCCGCATTACTCTTCACGAGCTCGCTGTACGACATGGTCCTGCCCCGTTCCTTTGCAGTTTGCAATATATTTGCTTGCTGCAAATTATATACTGTCGCAAACGGTGAATCGGCATCTTCGTGTTTAAAGACGAGGAGCATCTATGAGCTTCAAGCAGCTGGAAACGCTTCATCCTGTGCTCGCTCGGATAGACGAGCTCCAGGAAAGGGTCGACGAGGCGAAGGCGGCGCAGCCCGATGCATACGATCGCATCATGGAATCGTGGGCAATCGAGTCCACCTACAACTCGAACAATATCGAGGGCAGCACGCTGTCTCTTAGCGACACGGCGCTGCTCTACGGCGGCGTTCAGGTGGACGGCCTGGAAGACGACATCAGGCAGGCTGAGGGCGGGTTTGCCGCGCTCAGGTTTCTGCACTCCGTGGTGCCCGGGTGCGCACCGCTTTCAGAAGCGCTCATCAAGCGCGTCCACGAGTTCGTGTTCGCCGAGGCTAAGGACCTGGCGACGAGGGGCGTGTACCGCAAGGTCGAGGTCGAGATTACCGGGACCAGCTTCCAGCCGGCGCCGAGCACATACGTGCCCGAGCGGATGGCAGACCTGGTCGAGATGTGCGCGAACACGAATCGGCATCCGGCCATCGTCGCGGCGCTGTTCCATCTTGAGTTCGAGAGCATCCACCCGTTCGTGAACGCCAACGGGCGCACGGGCAGGCTCATAAGCAACTACCTACTCATGTCCTCGGGCTTCGAGCCTGTGAACATACAGGCGGAGTCAAGGGCGCGCTACATCGCCGCCATACGTGCCTTCCAGGAGGGCGATGACCCATACCCGTTCGCTGCGTTCTTCTGCGTCAACCTCGTGGAGCGGCAGGAGAAGGTGCTCTCGCTTCTCGTCGCGGGCGCTGCGGACGCCGATGCGCAAGCGCATTCGGAGATCGGGGTTTTCCTCCGTGACTCAGCTGATTCGAGCAATGAAATGCCCGGTGGAACCCCCAGCAGTTCCGATAACCATGCTAAGAGTTCCGATAACCTTTCCGCGTCGGAACGGAAGGCACTCTCGCACATGGAGGGAATGGAATCCGTCAGGAGCTCCGAAGTGGCTGACTTGCTTGGGACGTCGCAGCGCGGTGCGCAGAAGCTGCTCAATCGCCTCGTCGACAAGGGACTCGCCTCCTCCTTCGGAGCGAACAGGAACAGAAGATACTCGGTTGAGAAGGAGCATCGATGATGGCGCGGGCAAACCCCTCCCGCATGCCGTCCGTTAGCGACTGGGCGAGGTCGGGGGCGCCGGTCCCGGTGACGTTGGGGCTGCGGGCATCTTAGCCTGCATCCGACGCCAGCCTCTCCGGCGCTGTCCTGCCCAGAAGACGGCCCGAGACCTTCTCCGACCACCCTGTCTTTGGGTCGTGCCGCCACGACCTCTTGCAGGGGCACCGTCTGCCCCATAGACGCTTTATCTTGGTGCCCTTGGGTCCGTCGAGATCCCCCGCCCGACCCCCTGCCATTCCTGCCTCCACATGCCAGCCTAATGGATAAGCACGAATGTTACGCTAAGAGGGTCCAGCCGCCGAGTCGAGCAGGACTACTCAACAGGCGTTATTATATAGACTTATCCGCTTGCAAGAAGAGGATGCTGAGATGAGCGTTGATATTGGCATAGAGAACTCTCTCATTAGTTCTATTAAGGGTACCTTAGATGACAGAAGTGGACATGGCCTGGATCATGTTTTGCGCGTGAGAACGCTAGCGCTATTGTTCGCAGATAGCGAGGGAGCTGATCCAGATATCGTTGAGCTCGCGAGCCTTCTGCATGATGTTGATGACTACAAACTTGTGGGCACCAATAAATCTCAAGAACTCAATAATGCAAAACGATTTCTCGAAAATGCTGGCATAGGGAGCAAGGCGTGCGAAACGATCTTGCAGATCATAAGAACCATTGGATTTAGCAAACGTCTTGAAGGAGTCCGTCCAAGCACTATTGAAGGAATGGTCGTCAGCGATGCTGATATGTGCGATGCTATTGGCGCCGAAGGCATTCTCAGAGTTCATAAATATGGGATATCCAGGCAAATCCCTTTCTTCAATAAATTGCTAGTGCCTGAAGTGAACAACCTCTCTGCAGATGAATATCGGAATAATCCAAGCAAGCACAGTGTCCAACACTTCTTCGACAAATTGTTGAGAGTTCCATCAATGATGTCAACCGAGACGGGGAGAGCTGAAGCTAAAAGGCGACAAACCATAATGATTGACTTCCTTAAGGAGTTATTCCGTGAAGAGTCCTCTAAAGATTGGAGTGAATTTCTAGCTTCCTATCTCAAGAATGATCCTAAGGTGCTGCCAAATGTAACGCTATGACCTGAGCCCTAGTATAAATCACTTTAATTAATGCCTAGTATTATGTGGCATGATCGTCCCGTTCGGAGGGATCGGGGAAGGGACGTCTGATGGCGAGCAGGGCCAAGGCGGTCGAGCTGGCGGAGGGGGACAGGGAGAGGCCGGGGAGGCTGTCGACGTGCGCGACCGCCAGCGCCCGGGAGCACGTCAGGTCCAAGGTCCTCCTCTACAAGGCGTCCGGCTGGACCGACGCCGCCGTGGCGGACAAGACGGGCGCCGGCGTCGACACCGTGAGGCGCTGCGTGGCGCGCTACGAGTCCGGCGGGCTCGAGGCCGCCCTCGCCGACGCGCCCGGCAGGGGCCGCAGGCGGGAGATATCCGAGTCCGACAGGCTCTGGGCGGTGTCCCTGGCCTGCACCAAGCCCAAGGACGTCGGGCGCCCGGCCGAGTTCTGGTACCCGGCGAGCTTCGCCGCCCACGTCCGCGAGGTCGCCGAGGCCCAGGGCCACCCGAGGATGGCGAGGGTCTCGGAGACGACGCCCGGGAAGATCATGGACGAGGCCAAGGTCAGGCCCTTCGCCGTCACCTACTACTGCGAGCGGCGCGACCCCGACTTCGACCGCAAGGCCCACGACGTGCTCGTCGCCTGCAAGCAGCTCCGCATGTGCGTCGACGCCGACGGCAACCTCGTGGCCGAGCCCACCGACGGCGAGGGCAGGGTCGTCCGCACGCACACCTGCGACGAGAAGCCCGGCACCCGGGCGCTCGCCGCCACCGGCGAGGACCGCCCGCCCGTCCCCGGCGGCGACGCGGGGGGCAGGCCGTCCCCCCACAGGCGCGACCGCGAGTACGCGAGGCTGGGCACGCTCTCCCTGCTAGCCGCGATCGACCTGCCCGCGGGCGTGGCCGTGCCGATGGCGGGCGACACCCACAAGAGCTCCGACTTCGTCGCGTTCCTGCGCAAGCTCGACGGGTCGTACCCCAAGGGGGACGTGACCGGGCTCATCCTCGACAACCACTCCTCCCACGTCTCCGCCGAGACCCAGGCCCACCCGGACACCGTCCCCGGCAGGTTCACGTTCGTCTTCACCCCGACCCACGGCTCGTGGCCCGACCTCGTGGAGTCCTTCTTCGGCAAGCTCGCGCGCCAGATGCCCGGGGGCATCCGCGTGCCCGGCAAGAAGGAGCTCGAGGAGAGGATCCTGCTCTACTTCGACGAGGTCAACGAGGTGCCCGTGCCCCACCGCTGGACCTGGGGCCTCGACGACATCGACCTCGGCGCCGAGGACGTCGACGCCATACCCCTCGAGGTCGCCGACCGCAAGGCCTGCCGCCCAAAGGACAGGGGGAAGCGCGCGCCTGAGCCCCCGAGGAGGAGGCGCAGGGCCAAGGCCAGCGCCTGACCCAAGGCCGGCATTAATTGGCGCGGGTTATACTAGACTACAATACAACCGCAGCCGCTCCAATAGAGATCTTCATAGAGAAACTGCGTAGGGAGGAGGGGAGGTTATGATTGCAGCTAACGCAAATAAGAGTAAAAAAATCGAACTACTAAGAGGTCTTGCGATCATAGCAGTCGTTTTTATTCATACGATACCGGAAGGAATGACGCAAGTAGTATGCAGACCGTTTCTTAATATTGCAGTTGGGACGTTTATATTTTTAAGCGGGATGCTCTCAGATGCTGAAAAATGGAAGCCTTTTAAGAGACTAACAAAGGTACTGCCACCTTATGCCATTTGGACTTTTCTGTACACTTTAACATTGTCATACAGGACGCCTAATTTAATAGTGTAGAACTACATTTACTATCTAATATCTGGAAGTTCTGCTGCTATTATGTATTATATTTTTGTTTACTGTGAATTCACACTACTAATACCATTAGTCGATAAACTTGCAAAATCGCAATTCAAATATCTTGGATTTGTGATTTCTCCATTGGAAATAATATGTATGAGATTGTTACCCATAATATTCGAAATCCATTTAAACAAGTATATAAGTGCTATCGTTGGACTCTCTTGCTTAGGATGGTTTACCTATTTTTATCTAGGCTACACGTTAGGCAATTGCTATATTAGCATAAAAGAAAGAATAAAAATAATAGTAGGTTCTTGGGTGATTAGTATCTTGATACAGATGCTGGAGGGGTACTGGTATTATTTAATTCTATGTTAGACCATCGTGGATACGACATCATGCCGCCAGCTCCCAGTACCGCGGGAACGGGATCGGCATGCCGACGTAGCCCTTTCTGCTCGTCTGGTAGGTCCCGTCGCACTCGTGCCTGTAGATCCGCTCGCGGGCGTCCCCGTCGGACCCTCGGAACTGCTCCCTGTAGCAGAACCAGTCCAGGTAGTGCTGGAGATGCTTCGTCGAGACGCCGTGGAATCCGTCCATGAAATGCCCGAGCCGCGAGTGCATCGAGCTCGCCACGTTGATGTCGTCCGTCGTTCGGTCCTTGGCGTCGACCGTGACGTGCGCGGCCCCGAGCGCGGCCAGGGCCCCCGCGTACTCCCCCTTGCCGTCCGTCTCGGCCGTCGCGCCCGGCCCCGCCGGCCGCGCAGGACCCCCAGCAGGTCGGCCTCGCTGGCCTGGCCGCGGCAGCACACCTCGGCGAGGTCGTCGCCGAGCTCGCCCGCGCCGGCGGCGGCGCACACCCGCAGGTCGGGGAGGCCGCGCACGTGGATGTCGCTGCCGCTGCGATGCCTCTTGCGCGGCATCTCGAACGTGCCGGCGCCCTCGTGGCCGGCGGGGCGCACGTGGTTGCCGCCCGGGCTCTCCGCGAAGTACTTCCCGTCGACCTGGACCTCGCCGACGGCGCGGAACGGCTCGAGCCTGGAGGCCATGACCTCGCACGCCCGGTGGCGCACGGACCAGGCCGTCCGCAGGCACGTCCCGCACCTCTCGGCGCACTCGCGCAGGGTGAGGGCGTCGGCCAGGCACTGGGCGAAGTCCACCCACTGGGACGCCGCCAGCTTGGACCGCGCAAGCAGCCCACGCGAGCGCGCCGTGAACGAGCGGGCGCAGCCCCCGCGGAGGTACCGCTGACCTCCCCTGGCGTCGCGGCCGCGCCTGACGAGGTCGGTGCACCCGCAGTGCGGGCACGTGGCCGGCTCGCCTCCCGGCGCGGCCAGCTCCTCGGCGACCGTCTGCCTCAGGTCGGCCGCGAGCGCGACCTTCTCGCTGTGGCCCGGCTTCCCCGCGAATTGCCGTATCATGTCAAGCATGGGTCCTCCTCTACGTTGTCTGTCAAGTCAACTGCAACTATAGGGGAGGGCCCCGCCCTCTGTAGGTCAGATTTCGGTTACTTCATATCCACAGTGGTCTAACATAGAAAAACAATTTGACAGAACACAGTCCGGATGCGCCACACTTGCTCATCGCCCATCGCTCAAGCTCAAGCGACGAGGGCCACCTCGGCCGCCAGCGCGGCGGCCTCCTGCGCGTCCCTGCCGACGCGGGGCGGCATGCGCACCATCCTCGGGCGCCGGCGCGCATGTCGTTGTGGTTCGCAGGTGACTGTCGATTCCGAAGTATGCACGATAGATGGCCATGGGGACCCTCCCGTCGGTCGTGGCGCCTCGGCGCCTCCCTGCCGCGACGGAACCATCCCGGCTCACGGGAGGTCCCCTTGGGACCCCGACCCAGAGATAAGTTCCACTCCCTCAGTTCGGATCATATTGTTTAAAGTAGCCTGCTCACTTGGGCCACCCTCATATATACGTATGAGACATTTGATCGTTTCCTCGCGGTCAAATCCCTTCTCGCTTACAGAGACAGCAGATGCACCTGTAAAATCACGCTTTGATCTAAGAAGCGCCCTTGACCAATCCGCATCAGGATCCTCCAGCGAAAGAAAACAGCAAGTATCCAACAGCCCAATTTCACGTGTCACCGAATCTGAACAGATAACGGGAAGTCCATTGCACTGTGCCTCTACAAGTGAAATGGGAAAGCCTTCGTAAAGCGAAGGAAACAGCAGCGCATCCATCGCGTTATACCAGCGATACACACAGTTAACAAAACCAGGCATAGCGACCAGCCCATCAAGACCTCGTCTCACAACTTCCATCTCGAGATGAGAGCGGAGCTGGCCCTCACCAAGAATTACCATCTTGGAATTTGGATTCTCCCTGTACAACTCATTGAATACAGAAATGGCACGTATATGGTTTTTAGCCTCAATTAGTGTTCCGACACATCCAACGAGAAATATATCATCATTAATATCAAGGAGGCTGCGGACCTCCTTACGTGCGACAGGGTCAAAAGTAAACCTTACCGTATTAATACCATTAGGAATAACCATAAAACTTTTCTTAGGAAACAGGTGGTTTCCAGCTTCCGTAGAACACGCCATCCGACAGTTTTCTGATTCGGAGAATAAAATTCTGAATATAACCTGCGCCACCTTTTTTATTATTCCAGCATCAGTACCAAGGCATGTATTATGTGAGTGGATAATGCGAAGCCCCACCCCATTGTGCTTTGCAATGTTTGCATACAGAAACCCTGATGAATTCTGTGTATGGATATGAACGATATCGTAGTGCTTACGGCCTAGGAAGCTACTGAATGCAATCGCACCTTTTAGCATTGATGGCATCGATGTCCCATCATACATGGGTCCGTATTTCAAACACTTAATTCGTGAGCCAATTGGAGTGCAGATTGACAGAACCGATTGATTTATGTCCGGGTTTGTACATTCATCAATCAGATCCTCAATAAAGCGTTCAACACCACCGATCGCCCATTTGTTTACTACATGAAGAATCTCAAAGTGCTTCTTCTCACCGTCCCCGCATATCTTTGGCACGTCACACATTTCCTTTCGATCACAAACAATCCGACACGAAAAAAATTATTATCACATTGTATTAAACTACAACTTACATCCCTTTCAGCATAAATCCCTACTATGGAACAGAAGAAAATATTCCGATTATTCATTGGATGGCTGTGTTAACCCTATTCTGACACGGCGCGGCAACACTCTATTCCCACGTCAACCAATACGGAGAACATGGGGGCGGCTTGGCGAGCAGCTCGATCGGGTCGTCGGAGCGGCAGGCTTCGTGCACCGACGTAAGTCAAAAGAGGCAACCGTATCAGAATAGGGTTAACACAGCCTCATTGGATAATAGTATCTATGAGTGCATTAACGATTCGTTCGCTCGCATGACCATCGCCATATGGGTTGCTCGCTCTGCTCATAGTAGCGTATTCAGCCTTATCAGAAAGTAGTCGACTAAACTCACGATAGATAACGTCATCCTTAGTACCTACAAGCTTAAGAGTCCCCGCTATCACACCCTCCGGACGCTCGGTTGTATCACGCATGACAAGCACGGGCTTACCAAGACTCGGTGCCTCTTCCTGGATACCGCCTGAATCCGTAAGGATAAGATAGCTTACAGCCATAAAATTATGGAAATCAAGTACTTCAAGTGGCTCTATAATATGTAGGCGATCAAACTTATCAAACTCACTGTATGCTGCCTCACGTACCTTGGGATTCATGTGAATAGGATAAATCGCTTTAGTGTCCGGGTAATCCTCCATAACATGCCGAATAGCATGAAACATTCGATGCATAGGTTGACCTAAGTTCTCACGACGATGTGCCGTAATGAGAATAAGTCGACTGTCAGAAGCCCATTTGAGTTCAGGATGTGTATAGTCACTCCGTACCGTAGTGCGCAATGCATCAATACCCGTGTTGCCAGTTACCCAAATATGATCAACCGCCTCACCTTCATCAAGAAGGTTCTGCTTGGCTATTTCCGTAGGAGAGAAGTAATACTCGCTAATATCATCAACAGTCTTACGATTAAATTCTTCAGGCCAAGGACTCCTTAGGTTATGCGTACGCAGACCGGCCTCTACATGTCCAACGGGTATCTGTAGATAAAAGCTTGCTAATGCCGACGCAAAGGAGGTAGTGGTATCACCATGCACAAGTACGATATCTGGATGCTCCGCATCTAGTATAACTTTAAACTTCGACAAGACATCACACGTGACATCAAATAACGTCTGGTTGGGTCGCATAATAGACAGATCATAATCAGGCACAACATCAAAGATGCGTAAAACTTGATCAAGCATCTCTCGATGTTGGGCTGTAACGCACACGACTGTATCAAATATATTTGAATATACTTTAAGTTCCTTGATGAGCGGACACATCTTTATAGCTTCAGGACGAGTACCAAAGACGAGTATGACTTTTTTCTTAGGCATTATTGCCTTCTCCTTCGCCTCATCCTCATCTCAGCGCAAAGAATCGCATAAAATCTTGCATTACCAACGATATAACGCTTAATAAGTCTCCTAGGTTCTTGTATCATTCGAAACAGCCATTCAAGGTTTGCGCGCTGCATCCACATTGGAGCACGTAGGATATTGCCTGAGATAACATCAAAAGATCCTCCCACACCCACAAAGACACCTACTGCACCGAGCTCACGAAAACGCTCAATGAGATATTCTTTCTTTGGGGAGGTAATACCTACAAAAACAATATCAGGTCTAGAGCTCTTTACCTGAGCAATAACGGAATCGAACTCACTATCTGGAAAGTAACCATTATGGAAACCTGCAATCTTCATTCTGGGATATCGAACCTTCAAAACCTCAACTGCTCTATAAATGACACTATTCTTGGCACCCAGCAAATAGACCAAGTATTTCTTTGACTCTGCAAGGGTACATAGCTCTTGCATGAGATCAATGCCTGTAACCCGTTCAGGAATAGTAACACCCAACTTTCTGGCAGCTATGACCATAGAAGCCCCGTCAGCATTAATAATCTCACAGCGATGAACGATACTATTCAATTTTGGATTATTACGCATCTGCATAAGCTTATCAGCATTAACGCCAACAAGATGAGCAAATCTACCGTTTTGAATCAACCAATCTACAGCTTGTACTGTCTGCTTCATGGTCCATGGATCAACGGACGCACCTAGCACGTCAACGCGATCAGGTAACCCAGGAACTATAGATCCCGTGTTAGGACTATGAGACATTCGTTCCTCTCTGAGCATAATAGTATTGCATTATCTAATGCCGACTCTCATATCCATTGCACTGACGTCGATCGTATTTGAATATGAGAGATAGAAATAGCATATTAATTACCTTGCGCAGTTAGTATAACGCCAATCGTCTGGATGATCAGCTTTAGATCCGCCCAGAGTGAGCACTGCTTCACGTAGAGCAGGTCGAGGCTCACCCAGTCATCGAACGAGATGTAATCCCTGTTACGCCTTGTCTGCCAGTAGCAGGTGATACCACCCTTGACTAACAGGCGCTGCTGGTGACGCTCAGTGTAGCGGGCAACTTCCGAGGGCAGCGCTGGGCGAGGACCCACCACTGATATGTCACCCACAAGAACGTTGAAGAACTGGGGGAGCTCGTCAATCGAAGTCTTGCGAATGAACCTACCCACTCTCGTTATACGTGGATCATCCTTGATCTTGAATACGGGGCCGTCCTTTTCGTTGAGCTTCCGGAGCTCCGGGAGTCTCTTCTCCGCATTTTGGTACATGGAGCGGAACTTCCAGATATAGAAGCGCCTGCCGCCCTTTGACACACGTTTCTGCTTGAAGAGGGCAGGGCCCGGTGAGTCGAGCTTGATCGCGAGGGCAACCAGCAACATGGGTCCAGAGAGCAGGGCCAGCACGAGGGCGGAAAAGGTAATGTCGAATAGGCGCTTGAAGAAGCGATATGCGTATCGCTGGTCAAGTCGTTTTGCGGCAGCATACACATCAGCATCCGGAAGCATAGGCGCTTTCGCAGCAAACAAATCCAACGAGTCGTGCTCTCTCCGCTTCCCACCCTGCACCAGATTCAAAAACGGCCTGCCAGGCAACAGCGCGGTATGGTTGCCGCATCCCCCTTGGACACCTGTCTTCACCAGATCCTCAGCCACCACCCCCGCCGCCATGTTTATCTCCCATGCCTTTCATGCCCCCGTCCGACAGCATGCGATGTACCACAGGAAAATGTTTCTTTAGCGGTGGCAGATAGAATATGTGGTTGTCTCAATATATCTACAGGTCCATACAAGCCTAAACTAATTTTTAGTATTGATATTCCTATACCGTAACCCACCAGAACCACCGCCTCAGAGAAGTCTACGATTCAGCTCTTATACAAACCGAAGCTTATTACTATACTAGCATATGATTAGCTTGAGTAAATCTGAACTAGTACTATACGGATATATTCTGTAGAAGCTAATACATCCGTTATTACAAGGTTGTCGCATCCTGGGATTGCATCACTGATATTTCTATATCAAAGCCCACCAAAACCACCACCTTAAAGAGACCTACGGCACCTATGACATCACTATAGAGTACTCTATGATTGTCAACTGTCAGCGATGGATAGTATTTTACTTACTTGTCTTTTGCCGCACCGTTCGCGCACCCGACGACAGATGATGAGCCGATTCATTGCCATCAAGACGCCTAGAAAGAACCTCCCTCACACTGCGCGATGACGTTCTGGCAGCGCCGGCAGATAGTGCTTCATAGCTCTTGGGGCTCTCGATATCGCTCTCTATGCCAAGAGCGATGCGCCCCACCTGTCGCAGAGAGGCGGCCTGGTCCTCCAAGGCCATCCTCGGTCCTAACGCATTAACGCCGACTATCCGTAGACTATCCTCCGCCGTCGCCTCGAGACTCTTTCCCGCCCGTTCTCTTCGCCTAGCTACGCTCTTATATGTGACAAAGACACCGACCGCAATCAAGAAGCCAACAGCGAAACCCGCCATGAAGACGGATACGGGGTTGAAAGGTGTCGAGGACGTCGTATCTGCATATGCGCATATCGGAACGTTCGCGACACCAATCTCCACAAGTCCAACCAATATCGCAGAGCTGACTCTTTTCTTTGCAGGCATATACACACCTCCAACAACCTTTATACCCACTATTGTATGTTCAGATATTCATAATATAACTGATACTAAATTTAGTGCCAATATATCGGTGCTTTCTCCATAAATATGAATCTCTTGGCATGATTGCTGCTG
>ERZ772764.958-NODE-958-length-18820-cov-8.400266_pt1 | contig 18820 bp, 15 predicted proteins | sample MGYA00512163_ERZ772764 | MGnify/ENA primary metagenome ERZ772764 (study PRJEB29015, sample SAMEA2737903) | human oral metagenome | biome: human oral; feature: human-associated habitat; material: dental | place: China | collected 2094 ... | reverse complement strand
ACACCGGCCGGATTATCCAGTGGACGCGCGATAATTATAGCCGCAACCGCAGCGACATTGAGACTGATATTGCCAACCGAATTTTGCCGCCAGAAAATCTAGTTGTCAAGAAGCCTGGTCCCGCCTATACGCCGCCAAAAACTCCCGAGCAGCGAGCCGCCGATCGCGCCGCGCGCCAAGCCGCCAAGCAGCCGCAAGACCAAACCCAACCAATTGCCAAACAGCCATCGGTCAAACTTGACAAGGGCGCCGTTGGTTTGCTACAAATAGACCACGGTCAAAACAATAAAGACACCTCGAAGGCCGCAAAGGATAATGACACCGCGAAAACATTAGCAGCGGCCAAACCCGCCGCCAACGAAGAGTCAGAAAAAGCAAATACCGCAGCCAGCGACAAGCCAAAACGCAAACGTACTCGCAGCCGCCGGCGCAAAACTCCAGCTGCAAGCGCTTCTAATTCGTAATCAACCATCGCACCATGCCTCTACCACTAGAAATAGCTACTACGCCGCATGCTCATGACGCACAAATCGATGAAGTCGTTGATTTATTATGCAAGCCGAGTATCTGCGGTCCGGCTTCAGATGTGTTAGGCCAGGAAACTTATACAAAAGCAGTCGCCGACCTATCGCGGCGTTTAAGCTTGAGCGAATGCGCCGCTGCGCTCGCTAGATATAGAGACGAGCGCAGCTATACCATCAAACCAGTTGGCACAGTTATCTATCTATAGTCAAGACTCAGACGATCCTAGAATAGTAAATTTAGAACTAATCGCCGTACGAGAAAAATATCGACTCCGGCAAGTAGGCACGCAGCTGATGAAAATAGTCGAGAAAGAAGCGAGATTATTCGGCGCAATCCAATTACAAACACAAGCGCCCCAGAAAATGCCAGGCTTACAGAGCTTCTTAGCAGCAAATGGGTTCTATTACATTCGCATGAAAGAGAGCGAGGGCGGGGTTTTGTTTTTGCAGTATCGGAAAAGGTTAAAGGTACCAAGGATATTGCAAAAAAATAAAAAACCGCGTATTATAAAGCTACAGTCCCTTAAGTAAGGATTGTATCAATATCTAAATTGTTCTAGGTTTCTATAATAATCTGGCGGTAAAAATCCGCTGTAAAGTATATGAAATACTGGAGCAAAGCTCTAATCCGCTCACTCGTTGGGCGGATTATCTTTTGCACTGCGGCTGAGCGCCGCAAAATTTCAATTATCGCTTTTTAGTTGTATAATTATACTAACGATACTATAAAAAGGACTTCTTTATGACAGAAAAATCTTCATATTCACCAAAAAAATACTCGCTAGGGTTAGACATCGGTACGAGCTCAATCGGCTGGGCAGTGCTGGATCTAGACAAAGAGCGAATTCACGATTTGGGAGTGAGGATATTTGAGCGGCCAGAAGACCCGCAAAACGGCGATTCACTCGCCAAGCCTCGCCGCGACGCACGTTCAGCCCGCCGCCGCCTGAAGCGACGCCGCCAGCGCCTCAATCACCTCAAACAATTCTTTATTGACCGAAATATTCTCACCAAAGATCAAGTCGAGGAAGTGCTGGATTGCAAGTCTGATTTCAATAAATTAGACGTATATAAGCTGCGAGCAAAAGCACTCGCCGAGGAGCTATCGCCCGAAGAGTTGCTCAAAGTTTTATATCAAATCGCCAAACGGCGCGGCTTCAAGTCGAACCGCAAGGTCGTCGAAGAATCGGATAAAGAAGGCGGTCGAGTCACTAGCGCTCTCAAGGCCAATGAAAAGTTTCTCGCTGGTAACAACTACACAACTGTCGGCGACGCGCTGAGTCGCGATGAAAAATTTGCTTTGCATAAGCGCAATAAACGCGACGACTATACTAATAGTTTTGCCCGCGATGACTTTTTGCGCGAGCTAGAGGCGATAATCAAGACTCAGCGAAACTACACCCTGAGAAATATTCCCGAACAAGCTATCAACGAATTAATTTATGGCATTGACGATGGGCAGGCCACTAACGTCAGCGCCATCATGTACCAGCGTCCTTTCATGACTAAAGAGCTGATCGAAAAGATGGTTGGCGACTGTACGTTTGAAAAAGACGAAAAACGGGCGCCAAAAGCCAGCTATAGCTTTGAGATGTTTCGCCTGGCGAGCGATTTATCACACCTCGTTTTCATTCATCGTGATGCCAGCAAACGCCAAGCCAAGCGTGAAAATCTAGAGGTAAGATTGTCTTCAGAACAAATTAGCAAAGTCATTGATCTAGCCAAAAACCAAAAAAGCTTAACCTACAAAAAGGTGCGTAGTACCGCAGGTATTAGCGAAGACTACGTGCCAAAAGATGTGCGCGGTAAGAAGAAAGAGGGTGACGAGTTCGGCGAAGATAATACCTTTGGCGGTCTAAAAGCATATAACGACATCAGGTCAGCACTGAAAGATTTACCAGAAGATTGGGCGAAAATTGACAACGAATCGGCAATCAACCAAATAGCCTACATCCTCACTACACAAAAAGCCGATGAGGGTATTCGCGCCGAACTAGATTCACTGCCGCTTTCCGACAAAGCCAAAGAAGCTATCATCAAAATTAAGCCAACCAACTTCAAAGCATTCGGACATTTATCAATCAAGGCTTTACAAAAAATCACGCCGCACATCCTCGAGGGCATGACCTACGACAAAGCCTGCGAGGCAGCTGGTTACGACTTTAAAAAGCAATCTGCCAGCCTAGAGCAAATCACCAACCCTGTCGTCAAGCGTGCCATCACCCAAACGCTAAAGGTTGTTCGCGCCATTGAGCGTAAATATGGCAAACCATATTTCATCAAAGTTGAAACTGCTCGCGACTTAGCGAAAAACTTCAAAGATCGTAAAGCAATTGAAAATGAGAATAAAGAAAATCAAACGCGCAATCAAAGTATCATTCAGACGCTAAACGAGAACGGCATTGTAACTCCAACTGGTCAGCAGATCATTAAAGTCAAGCTCTATCGCGAGCAAAACGGTGTCTGTCTATATTCTGGAAAGCCTATTGATTTTGAAACGATGTTACGTGACGATAACGCCTATCAAGTTGATCACATTGTGCCGTTTTCACGCTCCAATAACGATGGAATAACCAACAAAGTTCTGGTATTAACAGAGGAAAATCAAAAGAAGGGCAATCAAACGCCATTTGAATATTTTGGCGTAGACGAAAAACGTTGGAAAGAGTATGTAGCCCGAGTAGAATCGACTTATCAAACGCGAGAAGTTAAAAAAGGTGACAAAGATGCTGGAGCTAACTATAAATATAATGGTTATGCCATGAAAAAGAAGCAGAACCTATTGCTCCAAGACTACAAAAATGACAGCTGGAATGTGCGCGCCTTAAACGATACACGGTATATTACACGATTTATCCAAAACTATTTGCGCCAGAATGTTGATTTCGCCGAGGGCGAAGAAAAACAGCGCGTAATCGCGCCAAACGGCACGACAACAGCGTATTTACGTAAACGCTGGGGGCTAGCAAAGGATCGTGCCGAGGATGTATTGCACCACGCCAAAGATGCGGCAGTCGTAGCGGCAATTGACCCAAAAATTGTCTATCAAGCAAATCTCTTCTCAAAAGAACAGGAGATGAAACTGTATCTAAATAATGCTAAAACAATTGATGAAAAACGGCAAATTTTGTTACAATCTACCGACGAAAACACTGGCGAAATTACCGATGAAGTGGCGTTTACTCGGGCACAAAAAGAACTCGCGCAAGCTGAATATTTCAAGCTGCGCAGCGATGAAGAGACGAAAAACCGCTTTCCAAGCCCATGGCCAGATTTTAGCAAAGAAATCATGAAACGCACTCTCAATACCGATATCACCACACTGCAAAATGAACTGTGCGGGCTTGATAATTACGACGAAGAATTCCGCCTGAGCGTAAAGCCAATCTTCGTTTCCCGTATGCCGCGTCGCAAAGCTGTCGCTCAAGCACATAAGGAGACCGTCCGCTCACCAAAGGTCAAAGATAATGATAAGCGAACCGTACGAATGCCGCTTAATAAAGTTAAGCGCAAGGATATCGAAAACTCTGTACTTAAAGAATCCGATAAATGGCTGTACGATAAATTACTTGAGAGGTTAGATGCTCATGATAATAATCCTGAAAAGGCTTTCGCTGAACCTGTTTACAAAAATGACAAAAAATTCGACAAAAACGGCAAACAACTGTCGCCAGTCTCGACTATCAAAGTATATTCGACGCAACCAAGCGGATTTTATATCAACAACGGTAAAGCTTTCGTCAACAATGGATCTATGGTACGACTTGACGTATATCAAAAACCAAACAAGAAAGGAAAAAACGAGCACTTTTTCGTGCCAGTTTACGCCCATCAAGTTGGTAAAAATAAGCCCACGCCAACAAAGATCCTACCAGCACCAAAAGGGTTCACTGATATAGATGAAACTTTTACTAAAGTTTGTTCGTTGTATCCGAATGACTATGTACGAATTTACCTTAAAAATAAAATACTAGAGGGTTATTATTCTGGCTACGACATATCAGTGGGAACTGTGATACTATATCCGCACTTTACACCGTCTAAAGACATTAAAGTAGCCAACAGAGTCTCCGCACGTTCCGCCACCCTCATCGAGCGCTACGACATCGCTATCCTCGGCGACAATTACAGGTGGTTATAAATGGCCTGGCGCGTCGTATCTATCGAAAATCCTGCCAGACTGAGTTTGCGCGACAACCAGCTAGTAATCACGCAAGAAACTGAGGCGACTTTGCCAATTGAAGATATCGATGCGCTCATTCTGGACGGTTATGGCATGACTGCGACCACAAATCTACTCACAGCGCTGGCGACCAAAGGCACAACGACTGTTATTTGTGACGAAAAGCACTTGCCGACCAGCGTACTTCTGCCGTATTCACAACACTCACGCCAAGCCAAAGTTTCACGCCAACAGCTCGCCATGAGCCAGCCACTCAAGAAGCAGCTGTGGCAACAAATTATCATCAGTAAAATTACTAATCAAGCCGACGTCTTGCGGTCAATCGGATTAGATGATGCCGCCTTGCGTACCCATATTAGCGATGTCAAATCAGGCGATACCAGCAATCGCGAGTCGCTAGCTGCTCGCATATATTTTGACCAGCTGCTTGATGATGCCACGCGCCGTAAGCCAATTTGGCATAATGCCGCGCTTAACTATGGCTACGCAATGGTCCGCAGTCATATCGCTCGGCACATTGCTGCCCGCGGACTAGTCGCTTCGCAAGGAATATTTCATCACAATGAGCTCAATAGTTTTAATTTAGCTGACGACTTGATAGAACCCTATCGTGCCGCTGTTGATTTATATATCCTAGAAAAAGTTGCCCCGCTTCACGTCGGCGACCGCGACACTAGCCTCACCAAGCATGACCGTCAACTCATCATTGACATATTAAATTATTGTGTTATAATTAACGGTAAGAAGTTTACTGTAAAACATGCAATCGAGCGAACAGTTGAAAGCTTTATCGAATGTATTGAGGTAAAGGAGGCGCGTAAGCTTCTTTTGCCAAAAATCGCCTCCTAACAGGGAAGGGATGTCATATAAAATCATGAGGGTCGCGGTATTTTTCGATTTGCCGACCAACACTAAAGCTGAGCGCAAAGCCGCTACACAATTTCGCAAATTTTTGCTGGACGACGGCTTTGACATGCTGCAATATAGCGTATACACGAGACTGTGCCCAAACCGCGACGTTGCTGAAAAGCACATGATGCGCGTCAAACGCCACGCACCAGATAGCGGATCAGTACGATTATTATATTTGACCGAACATCAATTCACGCACATGTACGTTATTGTCGGCGAGAAAACTGTCCAGGAAAAGGCCGTTCCCGTCGGCCAGCTAGCATTTTTCTAACCAAAAATCCCCCTCGTAACAGAGGGGGATTTGAGGAAGTATTATACCAATATCTAAATTGTTAGGGAACTATAACCTGAGTGACGAGGAGCTGGTCGATGAATATATTATACCAATATCTAAATTGTTAGGGAACTATAACTGATAATGAAGCTATCACATATCCGGCTAAATTATACCAATATCTAAATTGTTAGGGAACTATAACATCCGTTCAAGCATAATAGTGTGTTTGTCTATTATACCAATATCTAAATTGTTAGGGAACTATAACGCTACTTTAGGAAATACATTCACGACTTCGATTATACCAATATCTAAATTGTTAGGGAACTATAACGTGGCTTTACGCTTGATGTCGTCCTTCTCCATTATACCAATATCTAAATTGTTAGGGAACTATAACGCATCATCACTAGTGACATCTTGAACGCCGATTATACCAATATCTAAATTGTTAGGGAACTATAACGGATTTTTACGCAATGTGGCAGTGGACGTCATTATACCAATATCTAAATTGTTAGGGAACTATAACTAGCATTTCAATACAAAGGCTAGAGTATTTATTATACCAATATCTAAATTGTTAGGGAACTATAACATAATCTGTATCTCATAGGGATAAATCAGAATTATACCAATATCTAAATTGTTAGGGAACTATAACTCGCGCCACCAAAATCACAAACACCAATATATTATACCAATATCTAAATTGTTAGGGAACTATAACCCGCAACAATGATAATTGCAATAATCAAATATTATACCAATATCTAAATTGTTAGGGAACTATAACTCCAGATTTTGGTTATGTTATTGTTCCTGAATTATACCAATATCTAAATTGTTAGGGAACTATAACTGCAAGATGGTCAAAGATGGCACATATCGATTATACCAATATCTAAATTGTTAGGGAACTATAACTTACGCCAACGAACTTCCATCCCTTGTAATATTATACCAATATCTAAATTGTTAGGGAACTATAACACAAATCCTGAAGCGTCAGCGTTGTCTCGTATTATACCAATATCTAAATTGTTAGGGAACTATAACGCTGTCCAGCTATGCGGTTGATGTCATTTCATCAAATACTAAGCGCACCTACAGCAGCTTGCACCACATCAGCAAGCTCACTATATATTGGAAAATCAGGGTCATAACAGCGCACCTGTGTAATGATATCAAATCGTCTCGAATACTCTGGATGTACGCCAATCACCACACGCGATCCGCTCTCAAGTTCCTTACCCAGCTCAAACAGCGCGATAGGGCAGAGGGACTCCTTTGGAAACCAAAACAACACCACTCGCGCCCGCTTGAGGTATCCATATTCCCACTCTATCTGATGCGTCGCCCCTTTGCCTTGAAGGGCTAGTGCTCTCTTACGACGTGGATTGGCCACTGCTATGTCTTGATCGCGTAGCAGCGCGAGCGCCTCCGCTTGCCAGTCTGGGCAGTTAGTAATACCTCCCGCCAAAAACAAATCTACTGACGGTACTATCTCGTGCAAACCCCTATTGTCAGGTGAAATAACTCTCATATCCCTATGATAATATCATCCAGCAAAAACAGCAACCGTATCTAAGGCGGCAGAGAAGTGATCCCTGCCCAGCTGACACGGCACCAACCTCGCCTTCCGTCAAACCTCACATGCGTTAGTCACTGAAGGATTATAGAACAAAAAGGGAACTTAAAATATTAGCATATACCGTACGCCAGCACATAGCCATAGCATCCTGATATATTGCTATGGTTCGGTAAACAAGGAGCCTCAAGGCTCAAGATCCAGAAGCTAGAAATTCACGATATAGACAAAATGATCGACAGACATATGGCAAAACATATGGCAAAGGGCAAGCTAAGTAATTTTTAACCGACCAAACAGCACAGGCAACTAAAATCCAATTGTAACATATCAAAATCAATGAGTGTGTATTCATAAAAGAGAAATATTCTTAATGTCGCACAATGTATGTTTTACGAACTGTATAGGAGATAACCATGTATGATAATGGAGTGCGGCACACATAGCTATATAAGGATATATCAGGGGCTAACTAAGTAGGGGCTTTGGAGTCTATTAGCTTCTATTGTCCGAACATTGTAACTTTTATTCTTATCATTATTCATCACACACTGCGCCTTGAAATATAAGTATATACCCACACGCTTGTATGGCTCCTGAAAGACCCATGCAGCAAAACTACAAGCGCCGAACGTAGTATTTACTACATTATGCCGTGATAAGTTTTCCACATTATAACATCTTGGATGATCGACCTGTATTTGACTTTTTTCTTTTTTATTCCCCCGCTCTGTTTTTTCTGGATTCCCTTATATTTGACTTTTTGTTTTTTGCATATTGTAATATATATTTTTTGCCATTCTCATTTTAGAACAAAAAGAGAACAAAACGTCAGGCTGGGTGATACCCCACTTCACCGACCTATATCCCCTATTTATAAAAAACTCGTTGGTCTACCCGCACGTCGAGGTATTCTGGTCGCAGTCGCCTCTCGTCGATGAAGCGCATAGCTTTAATGGCTTGCTCAACTTGTGCCACTGCTGCCCTGTCGACGGTCATCTTGACTGCATAGCCCTTACCTTCAATCAAGAACAGCACTTGACGAACGGTATCTTGCGGCAAGACAATCTCTGAAACGGATAGCTTGTTCTTGGTAAATTGCGAAACAGCCTGCCCCAAAAAGCTCAAAAAACGTTGATTGACCACCTCTTGCCCACCAGAAAGCGGTGCACCACTTTGGTCTTTAACAGTCAGCTTTGGTGGTGCAAAATAATTACGTTCAAACGTTACGCCCGATTCATCAACAAAATATGTCTTTTCGCCAGAAGACCACTGCGCAAGCGGCTGGCGAAACGTGAGTTTAGCGGTCGCCATACCAGCGCCAAATGTCTCTATGCGCACGGTTTTGACCTCTGGCGCGTGAGAAAGGAAGTATTGATGCAATGCGTCCTGGTTAAGGAATGGCTTGAATCGCTCAGCAGGGCGTGAAACGTAATAATCAGTTAAGACCTTCTTATAGGTAGCAGCTTGCTGACCACTGGCTGTATCAGGCGTTTGTATGGAGATTGATAGCGACAGCTGGAAAGACAATAGAATCAACACCACCAAAATAGCTAATATCATACCTATCCGCTGCATGAAAGCTTTTTGTAGATCCTGGCGTTTATGGTGGATAGTTCGCTCAGAGACTTCATCTTGGTGCTTTCGAAAGCTACTGATAGTGCGGTTGAGCTGGAAAGCGGACGATTCTTTGATAATATCATCACGCATTCGACGCGGGCTATTGTTGGCCGACGACCGCTGTTTTGGTTTCTTCCTGCCAAGCAGTAGCATCTACTGCCTCCCCTGTTTACCAGCAGCTTCCAAGATCATTTCAGCCATATCACCAGCAGCATGCGGTTTAGCAAATTTAAGGAAATTACTACCCAAATCATGACGAATCTTCGGGGATCTGAGTAGTTTGATTAGTGTATCGCCTAGTAAATCAGGGTTCTTATCTAGTTGATCTTCGTTCACAATCACCGCAGCCAAGGCGTCTTGATAGACCTTAGCATTTTTCAATTGATGGCCAGCCGTCAACCTACCATTTGGGATGATAACCGTCGGCATACCCAACGCCGCCAACTCTAATAGCGTTGTTGCCCCGGCTCGCGCAACAACCACATCCGCAGCCGCCAATGCCTGCGCCATTTGTGGTCCGTGCAAAAACGATTCCAAGCGCCAACCGTCACGATGGTCCAAAGTTTTACTTAGCTCGTTGTATTGATGTTGTCCAGATATCAAAAATACCGAGGCAGTCTCCAGAAGCCTATCACGATTCTTCGCCACAGCGTTATTGATGCGCACAGCACCCAGCCCGCCGCCGGTAACAACGACCAGCAGCCGTGATGGGTCGAACCCTAACTGCGCCTTGATGTCTCGCTTTTCTGCGTCAGTATATGGCCGAAATTTGTCTGAGATCGGCACCCCAACATACTTTGCTATCTGAGGAGAATAGCGATAATACTCGAGCGGTGCGCCTGTACCAATGCGCTTGGCAAATGGCGACAATAGCCTGTTAGTCAACCCTGGATGAGCGTCAGAGTCATGCAGAACTAATGGAATTCTCAGTAGTCGCGCGGCATAACCAACTGGCAGACAAACATAACCACCTTTGATAAAAATGACGTCAGGGCGCCACATCAGCAGCTTACAAAAGCTCTGCACAAAACCAATGATAACCTTGCACAGGTCGTACAAGTTAGGAAATAGAATCGAGGGTGCTAAATGCTGCAATTTGCTCTCACCGTGATAGCGACGCAATTTACCGGCAGTGATGAATGAAACTGGGATATCATAGCCGGATTCTGCAACCACCTTCTTTGCTGTTGGTCCAAATTTACGGTCACACCAAAATCGCAACTCGTGCTCTCCCCTGTTCTTTAACTCCTTAAACACGGCGACCACGGGCGTAACGTGTCCGCCCGAACCGCCGCCGACCGCTAAGATCCGCATGGCTATCCTTCCCTTCTGTTAATGGCTTGTGTGATGTATAGCAAGACAGCTGAAAAACTAATCCAAGAGCTGCAGCGATGAATAACATACTGGTGCCACCATAACTCAGCAGCGGCAATGGGATACCAGTCAGTGGCGCCACCCCTGTCATAGCCGCCACATTCAATATCACATGAGAAGCAACCCAACCAAACACACCAGCTGCCACTAATCGAAGCCTCGGGTCAGGCAGTCGTGCAGCAATATGCAAAATACCAAGCAGCAAGGCGGTAAATAGCCCCAAAATGATCAGCAGTCCAACAAAACCAAATGTCTCACCCATGATAGCAAAAATCGAGTCGTTGATAGCCTCAGGCAAATAACCCGACACCTGCACACTCTTCCCGATACCCAGTCCTAAGATACCACCCGAACCGATGGCGATGCGTGCCTGCTGCACGTGATAGGTGTTACTACTACTGTCCATGGATGACGTGTTCGAGTGATCACCCTGAAAGAACGTCATGACGCGCTCCAAGCGGTGCGGCGCGATGAGGATGAGCATGACGCCCGCCGCCAACAGAACGCCCACTATTTTCCAAAGAATATCTGACCGCATACCTGAGACCACCAACATAGACAAGACGATGGCGACCAACGCCAATCCAGTTCCCAGGTCCTTTTGTAGCACTACCACGATGAACATGGCTATCGCTGCTGCAATACCGAGCGGGATGAGCGTCTCCTCCACGTCGTTAATTTTGCCTTGTCGCATACGTTTACCCAAAAATCCAGCGATAAACACTAAGATACCGAATTTTAACAATTCAGCCGGCTGAAAACTTCCCAGCCCGCCGAGGTAAAACCAGCGATACGCACCATTGGTTTCCTGCGCAAACGAAACGCCCAGCATACCCAACGCCACCAGCAAAAAACAGAAAAACAAGCCACCGACAAATAGCCAATTTGCGTATTTTTCAGTGAAAATTTTATATGGAATAATAGCACACGCAGCAAACGCTGCAAAGGAAATCACAACAGAGATAAGCTGCTTGTTAAAGAAAAACATATCGCTGTAGTTCGTGCCGTACGCAAAATTCATAACATTAGCACGCTGCGGTCCCAGCGCATACATCACCACCAAACCCAACAGCAACAACAGGCTGACATATAACGCCACCTGATAAACCGGCCGATGCTTACGAATCGTCCCGGCTGGCACACTAGGCATAGTATTACGCAATATGCCCTCCTGCCAAGGCTACGAGAAAACCGATAAATGCCATCACGCAGCCAATTACCCAAAAGCGCATGGTAATCTTGGTCTCTGGCCAGCCGCTAGCTTCCAAGTGATGGTGAATTGGCGCAGATTTGAAGATTTTTCGGCCAAACAATCGCTTGCTGGCAATTTGTAACGCGCTAGAACCTGCTTCGACCACAAATAACAAACCGATGATCGGCAGAAGCAATAACGAGTTCGTCAGCATCGCCACCACGCCCAAGCTTGCTCCATAGGCAAAAGCACCTACATCGCCCATAAAGAACCTCGCTGGATAGATATTGAACCATAGGTAGCTGAGCAATGCGCCAACGACCGTAAAACAGAAACCAGCCAGCAAGAAGTTTCCCTGCAGTAGCGCAATCACGCCAAACATCACAAAACTGATAGCCAGCAGTCCGCCTGCCAGGCCATCCAGGCCATCTGAAATATTAACCGCATTACCCGTCGCGACGACCGCAAACGCAAACAATGGTATGATCAGCCAGCCGACTGATAGATCGCCATAAAACGGTACATGAAAGCTACTAACGCCCAATTTAGCAAAGAAGAACCACCCAAGCACCAAACCAATCAGCGTAATCAGCGCAAACTTAACTGGCGCCCGCATGCCAGCGTCTTTTTTATTACTACCAAAGATGTTCAAATAATCATCGATCAATCCCACAGCCGCGCCACCAACAAAAGCCGCCAACGGCAACCATGTTTGCTGGCGGTCTAGGTTAAATAGCAGCGTGATCAAGACGATGGAAACTACACCAATGATGCCAGCCATCGTAGGGATATGGCGACGCAATTTCTCCTCGTGAAGTTTATCAAACACCTGCAGCTTCTCGCCAGTCACCGCAGAAGTGCGTTGTCGTTTCCAGAACTGATATCTATAGGCAAAGAACGTATAAATTGGCGTCAAAAACATTGCCAGTAGGAACGCTGCTAGACTCAACACGAATATATATGTCATTTCGTTTGTTACCGTTTGTATATAGCTTTTCATTTAGGATCTCCTCGGTGATAATTTCAAATACTCAATCATCCAGTTCGAAATATCAGTAAAAATTGGCGACGCATGCACACTACCTTCCAGTGCAACATGTTTATTTGGTGCCGATACCCTTATCATTATGACATATTCTGGCTTATCTGTGCCACCAAAACCAACATAGGTACCGGCCGTTTCTTTCATGCTATATGCACCATTCACCAACAACTCCACCGTACCCGTTTTACCACCGATAAGATAGCCCGGCTTGTCATCTTTGCCGACATAGAACGAATGACGCGCCGTATCTAGCATCATGCGCATCTGAGTAGACGTCTCCGCACTCACAGTATGACGCAGTGGCTGCGGTTTTGACCACTCGACAGCATCGCCCTTTTTCACCCCAGCGACAACTGTTGGACGGTAGTACACTCCCCCGTTAATGATTGAGCAAAATGCCGAGGCGACTTGAATTGGCGTCAAATTTATTCCCTGACCGAACGTCATGTTTGCATACCGAACTTCATTTCCCTCTTGTTCAGTCGGACTAGTGATCAACCCTTGCGCCTCTGACAGCTCAATTCCTGTTTTCTCACCAAAACCATATTTATCATGAAAGTACTGATAAATCGTTTGTCGTGCGGCGTTATTGATATACGAGCCGTCGCCTAATTTTCGCCCAACTGTCACTGTACCAACATTGTGAGAGTTGTTTAGCGCTTGCTGCATAGTGGTCGTGCCAGTCAAACCGCGCACTGCATTACAAATTTTACGGTCACCAACTTGAGTACAATCAGTGTTTTGATAGGTGGTATTTGGCGTAATCACGCCTTTGTCAATTCCCATCGCCATGGTAAATGATTTCATGATTGACCCCGGTTCTTGCGGTGTCATGGTCGCGGCGTTGATGAACGCAGCAGCATTTTGAACCTTGTTATACTCGGCAGGATTGAACGTCGGATAATTTGCCATAGCCAACACTCGGCCATTGTTTGGATTCATCACCACCACACTACCTTCGGTACCGCCAGCTTTTTGCAGGCCGCGTTTGAGGGCTTCTTCGGCATAACTCTGAACATTGCGGTCAATTGACAGCACCAAATCCTCACCCGCCTTCGCCTCAATATTCACGTCATTCTTACCTATCATCAGCGGCACATTCCGCACGTCAGTCACCGCTCGCAGCAGCCCGTCACTACCCTTCAAGCGCTTGTCCAACGCGCCCTCTACGCCATACTGACCCTCGCCATTTGCATTTACAAATCCCAGTACCTGCGCGCCCAGAGCCCCTTCTGGATAATTCCGAACTGAGTTGAGCTGGTACAATACGCCTGAAAAATCCTTCTTCTTCATCTGCTCAGCCTGATCCAGCGTCAAACCGCGCGCCAAAACTTCATAGCGCGATTTTTTGTTAGCAAGTCGCCCCTCGGCATTTTCCATGAGCTTATCGCCAGCTGTCTGACGCAGCGCTTGGATGATCTCATGACGCTGACCGTCAGAGACAGTTTGTGGATCAGCCACCACATTAAATATCATACGGTTCAGCACCACCGGAGCCGGCGTCTTGCCGTCCATCATGTAAATTTCGCCCCGCGTGGCCGGAATCACCAACGTACGCTGCTGATTGCGCGCTGCTAGTTCAACATATTTGCCGTGCTGCAGCACCTGCAATTGAAATAGTCTCAACACAAAAACTGCCATTATCCCCAGCAGAATAATGGCGAGTAGACTCGTTCGTGATTGCGCAAGTCGCCCCTTCATAGTGCTTCTTAAATTATACCACTTTTCTCTAGTTAGCGTAATCAGTTTGTGACGGCTTGCTCATGGCTGATGCCACGTTGCTATTTTTCACTTTATCAAGAGCCGTTAATCGAGCATTTTGCACTTCAAGTTCAGATTTTTTAGCATGGAGTTCACTAATCTGTTTATCCAAACCCTGAGACTCTCTACTGTACGCGGACGTTTTAGTCGCCTGCGTCAAGTAAATCAAGCCAAGCACAGCAACCATCAGCGCGACCAGTACTGTATGAGCCACTGGGCCGAGTTTGACGTTAGACCGAAAACGAGTTGCATTTTGATTGCGGCGCATCTGTTGCTGCCGTCGAGGTGTGAAAGTGGTGGATCGTGCGTACATTCTGTTTTCTATGTTATGTTGGTATATAATTTCTCTAAAATTGTGACATTCCAAGATAACCTGGCCCGTCTCAAAACCTAAGGACGGACCAGATCATCGACTGATACACTGTCCGGATAGTGCGTCAGCTATTCTACGAAGACTGATTAGCCGCGGCGAACAGCAACGCTCTCGGAGTGGTCTGCGTCTTGGAACTGAACTTTGATGTGTACTGGCATAATTGCCTCCTTTTTGTGTTATGTTTTTACGGCCCAGCGAAGCTTAGCACTTCGACTGCGCGGATTGTGAACATCTGCAGTCCCTAGAATTACTTTTTTATCAGGAATCATTAGCTCAGCTTCATACCCCGCTTCTGATTGTTCCTTGAAAAAATGTTTAACCAATCGATCTTCCAGACTGTGAAAGCTAATGATGCCAACGCGTCCACCTGGATTGAGCAGCTGAGGCAATAATGGCAATACATCTCTCACCTGCTGAAGTTCTTGGTTAACTTCAATTCTGAGGGCTTGAAAAGTGCGAGTCGCTGGATGTCTTTTTAGTCCACCGCGACCAACAGTCCGCTCAATCAGCTCAGCTAGCTCGGACGTTCGCGTCATCGGACGATGCACTACAATCGCTTTCGCAATATGCATAGCGCGCGAACGAGTCTCCTCGCCGTACAGGGTTATCAGCCGAACCAACTCATCCACTGAAGCATGATTGATAATATCAGCCGCCGTCATCTCCGTTGTGTCATCCATTCTCATATCCAATGGACCGTCAAAACGAAATGAAAAACCCCTCTCTGCTCTGTCAAGCTGCGGTGACGACACCCCCAAATCAGCCAAAATCACGTCAAATTTTCGCCCAAGCTTGACCAAATCACGTGCCGCTGACGCAAAATCTTGATGCATCAATTCGACACCTTGTTCTGTCAAATCGCCTAATGTTTGAATCGCGTTGCTATCACGATCAACCAATACAGCGTTCAAATAGTTATCTGTCCTCTTGAGAATCTCTCGCGCATGACCGCCATAGCCAGCAGTCAAATCAAGGTACGCTTCACCCCGACGAGGGGCGAGCGCACGCACGGTCTCCTCTAAGAGTACGGGAACATGAACCGGAGCGTCATTCGACAAATCCGGCTGTGGTGGATGTTCTTTAATACTCATCATTACTCCATTATAACGGAATAATGCTCGAGATCACCTATCTGGATATTTAATTTGAGCTTTTGTGTTTGTTTTGTGTTTGTTTTTATGTCTTTAAGAGAGGAAAAGCGTGTTTTCCAAAAGAGACTTATGTGTGAGGTGGAGTTTTTTTGGGAGGTGTTTTAAGGAAGGTGCATTGCCGTTTTTATTGTGGAGCAAATAGCCACGAGTGCTCTTCTCAAATACCCAGGTAGTTGATCTCGAGAGGTTTCCTAATTGTTAATGTGCGCACAATTCATCAATCCGCGTCGACTGCATCAGCTGCCATCACTCGGAAATATGCTCCGGCGCGAACCGCCACAATTTCCCGATCAATGCCAGCATAGTCCAGCAAATGCTGTTCTACTGTCACCCGACCTTGTTTTTGGTCAAGCGTCGATGCCGTTTTACCCCGTCGGAACTTAACGTTCAGGTCGGCAATTCGCTCATCCAGGATACTACCCTGCAAAGCGCTCTCGACTTCTTTATCCCAGACACGCCGTGGATATAGGTGGAGGTATTTGCCAAACCCTCTGGTCAGAACCACACCAGACGCAAATTCCTCCCTGAGTTCAGCTGGCATTGTCAAACGACGCTTGTCGTCCAGCTTTCGCTCAAAGTAATCTACTTGCACTGAGGCTCCTTCCCTGACGGAATTAGATTGATTTTTTAATGTTAGTGGTTGTTTGTTATTGTTCAACAGCTTGTTGCCGTTACCACTGACTTCATAATACTACCCACAACTACCCACTTGCAAGTCTTTTTTAGTACTTTTTACCCATTTTATCCCCAAATGAAAACTTTTCCACAAAATTGTGGAAAAGTCTAGTGTACTGTGTAGCTAGCTGAACACTACGATCGCAATCGCTTCACGACCATACCATACCATTTACCACTTGCCCGCAGCGTACGTTCCATGGTTTTTCTATCAACCTTTGCCAGCCCAAACTTCGGCCAGTATCCCTTGTCCCACTCAAAGTTATCGAGCAGACTCCAGTGCAGATAGCCGATGATTTTGACGTCTTCTTTGAGCGCCCTGTCCATAGCTCGAATCGTTTCCATCAGCCACCATTTACGGTGTTGATCTGTCGCATCAGCCAACCCATTCTCTGTGATAAAAATTGGCAATTGGTGCTTTTTGTACGTTTCGACTAGCAGCTCATACAATTTGTCTGGCTGCATGTCCCAGCCCAAGTCGCTTTCTGGGTTTTTCTCAGAATTATGCACTCGATACCCAAAAAACCGTTGCGCAAAGTAATAATTGACCGCCAGAAAATTACTATACTTGCGTACTCGCCGAACGATCCACTGATTGATAAAGTAGTCAGCCACTCGGGCACTCAGCCGCGACACCCAAGCGTCATCCCCAGCGTAAATGTACGATAGATTATGAGCCATCGACACCTTGTGGCGGCGATTTTTGCACGCAAGCTTGTAGACCTGTTTGTGCGCCCGTATCAGATTCATCAACACCTTAAATCCAAGTAATTTTTTAGTTTGATTTGGCGGCCACACCCCCTGAAAATAACTTTCCCCGACATATACTAGCGGCTCATTGATACTAATAATCCACTCCAGATCACGACCCAGCTCATCGAAAATCTTTTCCACAAATCGCACAAAATAAGCTACATTACTTCGCCTCTCAAAGCCACCTTTCTCGGCAAACCAAACTGGCAAGGTAAAATGAAACAGTGTTACTACAGGGGTGATTTCCAATTCTTTCAACCGTTTCAAATAGGTGCGGTAATGATCAATCACCGATGCATCCCACGCGCCCTCTTCTGGCTCCACACGAGCCCATTCGATTCCAAACCGAAATGAATTAAGCCCCATTTGCTCCAATAATTGAAAGTCTTCTTCATACCGCGAGTAATGCTCAACTCCGGTGCCTGAAACATAATTGTCAGGATTGGTAGCCTCTTTTTCCACATGCGACCACATAGCAGTCCGTCCAAAGCTGTATGGTGCCTGCGTGGCTAACGTTTTAGCATTTTCCAGTTCCCAGGCGGTCCACTGATTGTTCAAGCCTCCTTCCGTCTGGTGCGCCGAAATAGCCGCACCCCATAAAAATCGTTTCGGAAAGCTTGGATTTGATCGTTTTGCATCCGTCATATCTATCATTATACCGTATACTCTGCTTACACTACGATATCCTCCCCAAAATGCTTCTGTAGTCGCATGCGAATTGAGCCTTCATGGCGACCAAGTTTTTGACTAAGTTGCTGGATGGTTGCGCCCTGCAAAAACTCCTGTTTGAGAATGTCATCGTCGGCTTTTTCCCACGGCATATAGGCCTTCGGATGCGTTTCGCGCATTTTGGCAATTTTTTGCTGCCAGCTGCCAGACTGAGATTTCCTGCCTGATTTTTTCGGCGCTGACTGTTTTCGCTTCATATCCTCCAGCATCGGACGATAGTGCTTGGCCGCTTCACTACTTGCCCGCTGCAACACCTCATCAATCGCCAGCGCATCCGGCGAAACTTCCAGCGCCTTACGATTAATTCCATACAAATATAAATTATCCAAATCCCGCACCCGGCTCAAGGCCACGTAGCCCATGCCCTCAACAAACGCCTTTCTCAGGTCAATCCGAGCCGTATCCAAGGTCATACCCTGGCTTTTATGCACCGTGATGGCCCACGCCAACCGCAGCGGCACCTGCGAAATACTGGCCCGCCTACGCTCGCCGTCACGCAATTCCCACACATCCGGCACCATCGTCACCTGCCGACCGTCACGAAACTCCACAATTGGATAGTCCGTCAGTGGCTCAAAATCCACCACCGTGCCAATGCTACCATTGGCGTATAATTTCTGCGGCGAATTTTTCACCGCCATCACCAACGCGCCCAATTTT
>ERZ772764.954-NODE-954-length-18834-cov-6.505671_pt1 | contig 18834 bp, 21 predicted proteins | sample MGYA00512163_ERZ772764 | MGnify/ENA primary metagenome ERZ772764 (study PRJEB29015, sample SAMEA2737903) | human oral metagenome | biome: human oral; feature: human-associated habitat; material: dental | place: China | collected 2094 ... | reverse complement strand
AGGCTATATCGACCGCCAAAACGAAGAAATCGACAGCCGCCGCGACATCGAAACCTTAAAGCTGCCCGACGACATCGATTACAGCAAAGTCAAAGGCTTATCCGCCGAAGTGCAGCAAAAACTCAACCAGCACAAACCTGAAACCGTCGGACAAGCCAGCCGAATTTCCGGCGTAACCCCCGCGGCGGTGGCGTTGCTGATGGTGTATTTGAAGCGCGGGTTTAAGGGGGCGAAGTAGGCTACCTGAAAGTGCAGGCTGCACACAAATAGCCGCCATGAAACAATAGGAATGAAATCCGTTTTTCAAACGGCACGGCACGAAGATTTTGAGCGCATACAACGTGCCCATCCATTAGCGTTTTAAAAATATAAGAGAATTAAGATGAAGCATTTGACAAAATTACTGGCAGCCGCATTGCTGACGTTGGGTTTGAATCAGGCAGTTTGGGCGGATGACGCATCGGATTTCCGGCAAACCCTGCAGTTGGCGGAACAGGGGGATGCCACAGCCCAATTTAATTTGGGTACGCTGTATGACAGCGGACGAGGCGTGCGCCAAGACTATGCCGAAGCGTTCAGATGGTATCGCAAAGTGGCGGAGCAAGGGGTTGCTGAAGCCCAATATAATTTAGGTACGATGTATGACAAAGGACAAGGCGTACACCAAGACTATGCCAAAGCAGTCAGATGGTATCGCCAAGCGGCGGAACAGGGGTATGCCGAAGCCCAAAATAATCTGGGGGTGATGTATGACAAAGGACAAGGCATGCGCCAAGACTATGCCGAAGCGGTCAGATGGTATCGCCAAGCGGCGGAGCAAGGGTATGCCCTAGCCCAATATAATTTGGGTGCGATGTATGGCAACGGGCGCGGCGTGCACCAAAACTATGCCGAAGCGGTCAAATGGTTCCGCCAGGCAGCGGAACAGGGGTATGCCGTAGCCCAATATAATCTGGGTGCAATGTATGTCACCGGACGAGGTGTGCACCAAGACTTTCATCTTAGCAAGGAATGGTTCGGTAAAGCATGTGATGGTGGAGTTCAAGAAGGCTGCAACCAATACCGCTATTTAAATCAGAAAGGTTATTAAAGGTTATTGATGAATAGTTGGTGATGCCCTTTCATTTGCACTTCAAGCACAACGCTTAAATGCTATTGGCGAGCGCCGCTAAAATAAATCATCCGGCATCTTATCATCCAATGCCCTTCTCGTCCAACGGTTGAGGACTTCTTCAACCGCCTTAATCCGTTTGATACTCAGCAAGCGCAGCCCGCTTGGCAGAGTGTATGCTGAGCGCACGCGGCTTTCAGTTTTCAGGTAGCCCCTTTCAGGCTACCTGAAAACGCAGATTCAACGAAGCAGGCTTTATGTCCAAATGTCGGATTCAAGAGTCCGACTTGCGACTACCGCTATGCGGGCTACGCCTGCTGTTTGCCCTCTGATGAAATAATTTAATGGCCCTTAAGTATGGATTTAATTTTTACAAAAGATTTCTTTCAAAGCGGTAGCAATCGGTTTGGAGTGCTGTTTCATGAGAGTAGTGGGTATGAAAACTTTGGCTGGTTAGCAGATTTCTTAATGGATGACGGTGGATTGGGGGTTCGGCATTTGTTAGAAATGTCTGAAACCCTATTGAAGGAAATATTGGAAGAAGTGCCTAATGGCGGTGAAGTTGAGCAGTATCGAGAGCACTTTGGGGTAATTGTCGGCAAAGAGATGACAAAGATAGACAGCCTATTAACTGATGAAATCGTAGTGGTAATGCCAACTGAAATTGTTATAGAGAAATTGAAAGAGTGTATTGAATTTATTAAGAATAATTACGCTGATGAATTGTGAGCAAGCGTAGCCTGCATGGGCAGGGTGTATACAAAACACACGCAAATGGTTTTAACCTCGTTGAAACTCATGCTTACAGGCAGCAACTGTGGGACGGATTCTCTAATCCGACCCGACCGCCCAAAGGCTACCTGAAAACAACAATGGCCATATTTTCAGGTAGCCTCTTCCCAACTTAATTCAAAAACAAACCATGCAATACCGATATATTGTTTTACTGGCTTCTTTGCTGGCTGCTACGCCCTTAACCGTTCAAGCCGCACCGCATCATCGGCCTCGCGCCAACTGCCCCGCCCATGCCAACCCTCAATCTGGTTTGGGATACAGTTTTGAGGAGTTTTCCCGCCGAATGGAATTATCCTCCCAACGACAAGAGGAATTCGATAAAGCCCACCCCGGCGACCAATATATCGCCGAACGCTGCCGTTTCGGCATTCGCGCCAATTTACAGGCTGCCGGAGCAGACACGGACGACCCAGTTTATGCCGAGCTTCTCAGCACGGCCGACCAAGCCTGCATCAACTATATTATTAGAGGCCGTCTGGCCGGGCTGTTCAAACATATTCATGAGCATACAAACCTAGATGGCGCCGATGCCGCCAAGCCTGGCCAAATCAAATTATCTTTTCCGGCCACGGAACACTTCCCATTCCTGAAATCTGCCGCCCAACAAGGCAACACGGTGGAATTTACATTTAACGACATTATTCCGCAGCTCTCCGGCCGCAAACTTGTTGCCACCTTTGCCATAGAAAAGGGTTACAGCGACAACCAGCTTGCTTTTTCCGGCAGCGATCAAACCACCGTGCCGCACGAACTGTTGCTTTACAATATACTTCCCCCATCTGCCCGCCATACTGATGCCGATACCGATGGCGATAACACTACCGACTAACCCCATCCCGAGAAAGGCTACCTGAAACCCAATCCTCGCTTTTCAGGTAGCCCACCCTTTTACACACCGCCACATCATGCACACCGAAACCACCAAATTCCGCACCGCTTCCTATATCCTGATGGCCGCCGCGCTGTTGGTTATTCTGTATTTCCGCTTCCTGCCGCTGCTGCTCTCCATCATCCTTACCTACATTTTCATCAACCGCACCAACGGCCTGATTTTGTGGATGCGCCACCGCCTGCTGCCGCACAACACCTTCCTACACCGCTCGCTCAATGTGCGCAACATCAACCTTGTATCCGCCACGTTCACCATCAGCCTGGTGCTCTTGGCCATCACCTTGATGGCGCTGGGTGTGTACCGCCTGATTCACAGCGGGCACATCACGGTGATGCTGGCCAAGCTCGCCGCCATTCTGGCCAACACCAAAAATAACGGCGAGCTGCCGCCGGCCATTTTGAACATGCTGCCCGAAAATCTGGCCGAGATTAAAGCCGCCGCTGCCGAACTGCTTACCGAATACGGCGCCACGCTCACCCGCATCAGCAAAAACAGCTTCACTTCCTTTGTGTATGTGCTCATCGGCGTGATCATCGGCGCGCTGCTCAGCTTCCACCGCCTCAACACCCGCCGCAGCCGCCATCAGATGCCGCCGTTCAAAGTCCAGCTGGTGCGGCGCATTACCAACTTCCAAACCAGCTTCGAGCGCGTGTTTATCGCCCAGGTGAAAATCTCCTTAATCGATACCGCCGTTACCGCCGTTTATCTGTATCTGATTCTGCCCGCCTTCGGCGTGGAACTGCCTTTCCGCCTCACTGTGCTGGTGATTGCATTTGTGGTGGGGCTGGTGCCGGTGGCTGGCAATCTGGTGTCCAACACGGTCATCATCATCCTCAGCCTGGGCGCGTCGCTCTATGTGGCCGCGGCTTCGCTGGTGTTTTTAGTGGTGGTGCACAAGCTGGAATATTTCCTCAACGCCAAAATCATCGGCTCGCAAATTGAATCGAGCGCGTGGGAATTATTGCTGGTGATGGTGGTGTTCGAGCGAATCTTCGGCATCAGCGGCATCATCATTTCGCCGGTGTATTACGCTTATTTGAAGAACGAGCTGAAGCAGGCGGGGTTGATTTAAAGCATTGGGTTTTGCCTGCCGTAAGCGGAGTGGGTTGCCACGACTTATCGTCTGAAAGGCACGGATACGGTGTAGGAGTGCTAGCCATTACGTCTATGGTCTGCGGATCGTAGCCGATAGGGCACAGCAGTATTGGTTCTGTTCTACCATTCATTGCCCCGCCGTTTGGTGCGGAGTAAACTGCCGCCTTTTTTCGCCTGCCGCGCTTCGGCTAAGGAAACACCGTGCTTTACCAAATCATCGCGCTCATTTTGTGGAGCAGCGCCTTCATTGCGGCCAAATACACCTACACCATGACCGATCCGCTCCTGATGTTGCTGTGCCGCCTGTTGCTGGCCTCGCTGCTGGTGTTGCCGGCGGCATTGCGTTTCGGGCGCAGTTTGGAAAAACGGCATTGGCGGCCGCTGCTGTGGCTAACGTTTTTAAACTATGTGGTGGTGCTCGCCATGCAATTTGTGGGGCTGAAATACACCTCTGCCACCAGCGCTTCCACCATTGTCGGGCTTGAGCCGCTGTTGATGGTGTTTATCGGCCACTTCTTTTTCCGCGACTTTGCCCGCTGGTATCACTGGTTGTGTGGGCTGGCGGCCTTTGTCGGGGTGGCGCTCCTGATTGCTGGCAGCGGCGGGGAAGGCGACATCAGCCTGTTCGGCTGCCTGCTGGTGTTCGGCGGCGGCATCGTGTTTTGCGCCACCATGCGGCCCTCGCAGCGGATGATTGCCGAAATTGGCGCGCCTGCCTTCACCTCGCTTTCCATGGCCGTGGCGCCGCTGTTGTGCCTGCCGGTGAGTCTGGCCTTTGCCGACAGACTGCGTATCGAATGGAACTGGCCCGGCGCGCTGGGGCTGCTTTATTTGGGCGTGTGTTGCAGCTGGCTTCCCTACACGCTGTGGAACAAAGGCATGACCAGTGTGTCGGCTAACTTCTCCGGCATGCTCATCGCCTCCGAGCCGGTATTCGGCACGCTGCTGGCGGTGCTGGTGTTGGGCGAGCGCGTTTCCGCGCTGTCGTGGCTGGGCATTGCGCTGGTGATTGCCGCCACGGCAGCTTCGGTGGCAATGCCGAAACTGCTGGCACGTCGGCAGCTGGCGTGAAGCTGGCTGCGGGCAGCATTGCTGTTGGCAGATTGGATTCACACCAAAGGCTACCTGAAAGTGCTTTAAAACGCTTTCAGGTAGCCTTTGGTTTGTTTGATTCATCTTTCCCTCAACACGCTAGTGGTTGGTTGCTATCGCCAGTAGCGCAGGGATGGGTTTCAGGTAGCCTTTGCCGCCAGACCAGCTATTTACTTTCCTTTTTTTCCTTTCTCCGGCTCACTACTCCACCAGCGCCACAGCAGGCGGCCGAATTTGGGCAGCAGTTGGCGTTGTTTGGGGGCGGGCAGAACGGCGGCTTGCCACAGCAGCATGGCCAAGGGCAGGCTGTCGGCCAGTTTGAGCCAGTCGATGGGCTTGCCGGTGCGGTTTCGGCCTTGTTGGCGCAGCTGTTCGCTGCGGATTTTCAGGCGGGCGAGCTCGGCCTGCAGGGCAAGAAGTTCGCGCTGCTGTGCTTTGCTGAGCGGCTGCTGAGACTGGGGATTCATTCTGGCTGCTCCGGCGCGGTGTCGGCAGGCTGGGTGTTTGTGCCGGCGGTATGGCCGCGCAGGGTATCGAGGTCGCGGCGCATGTCGGCGAGGGTAGAGGCTACCTGAACGCCGGCCTGCCGCCAGCCGGACAGGGCGCGGGCGAGTAAGAACCAAGCAATAAGCAGGAGCAACACGGGCAGGCTGAAAAACACCCAGATTTTGGCGTGTACGGGCAGGACGGCATCGAGGCCGAAGAAGAGGCTGACCAAGGCGGCGAGCAGCAACACGCTGCCGGCGAGCAGAGCGGCGGTGATTTTGATGAAGCCTGTGGCTTGCTCGGAAAGGTCGATACCGAGGATTTGCAGGCGCAGCAGCAAGAGGTCCGCGCCTTGGTTGATGAGGAAGCGGATGTGGTTGATGTTGTGTTTGAGGCTCATGCGGCGCTCCCGTTGGATGGGGATAGTGGTGCCAAATAGGCGGGCAACGCTATTTTATGCCTAATTTGGCGCAACGATAAAACGCCCGCCTGCACAGGGCGGGGCGGGCGGCTGGGTGGCAAGTATTAACGGCGGTTAAGCAGCACGCCCACTACCAAGCCGGCGAGGGCGGCGAAGCCCATGGCGTAGTAGGGTTTGTCTTGCACCAGTTGGTCGGCCTGGCGGGCGGTGTGTTTCACGCGCTCGGCAGCCACTTCTTCAAAGTCGCCCAATTTGCGCTGGGCAGCCTGCAATTTGCGCTGCAGCTTGCCGCGCAGCTGCTCGGCTTCTTTGCTGCCTTCTTCAATGCCGCTGTGGTACAGCTCTTCCACGTCGTCGAGCACGGCGCGCACTTCTTGCAAGAGTTCTTCTTTCTGCTGGTCAAAATCTTTACTCATGTTTAATCTCCTGATTAGGTTAAGAGTAACGGCATTCGGCCTGCCGTTTAAGATTATATGGAGCGGTGGGATGGTTTATCAAGGCTACCTGAAAAATATACCGCCATTTTTTCAGGTAGCCTTTCCTGCTTTGCCTGAAGCTGCCTGAAACCCTGCACTGTATGTGGCAAGCCGATAGGTTGGTTTGATTTCACTTTTGCCACACCGTGAGCCAGCCGCCGGCCGATTAGTATCGAATAGTGTTAATTCATTATATAATCAAAATCTTCTGTGTATTCATTTCCCGGAGTGTTTGTGTCGGACTTGAGCAAAGGCGTGGTGTTGTGCCTGTTGTCGCAGCTGCTGTTTAGCGTGCTGTATCTGTTTAGCCATTGGATGCAGCCGATTAGCGGCACGGATGTGTTCGCACTGCGCATGGTGGTGATGGCGGCGGGGCTGTGGCTGATCACGCTGCGCCTCATCGGCCTGCCGGCCATGCTGCGCTTTGTGCGCACGCATTTGAACAGCCGCCGCCGTTGGCTGCTGTTTTTGTTGGGCACACTGGATGTGGCCAGCCAGTTTTGGCTGTTTATGTGGGCGCCGGTCAATAACGAGGGCGTGAACGTAGCGATGGGCTATTTCCTGTTTCCGGTGGTGATGGTGCTGGCGGGGCGGTTTTGGCTCAAGGAGCGGCTCAACGGCCTGCAAACCGCGGCGCTGGTGCTGGCGGGCTTGGGCGTGGCGCACGAAATATGGACGCAACAGGCTTTTTCGTGGACCACGCTGTGGGTGTGCCTGGCCTATCCGGTGTACTACCTCTACCGCCGCGAGATGAAAATCCCCGCCCTGCAAGGGCTTACACTGGATTTAACCCTGATCCTGCCCTTCGCGCTGGCCTATTTGCTGTGGCATGCGGACATGACGGCATGGGTGCTGGGCGAGCCGCGCTATTGGCTGCTGCTGCCGCTGCTGGGCATGGCCAGCGCGGTGTCGATGTCGCTTAATCTGAAGTCGGGGCTGCTGCTGCCGGTTAATTTGTTCGGTATGCTCAGCTATGTAGAGCCGGCCTTGCTGTTTTTGCTGGCGGTGTTGGTGTTGAAAACGCCGGTGCAGCCCTCGGCCTACATCACCTACGGCCTGATTTGGGCGGGGCTGCTGCTTTTGGTAGCCAACGGCTGGCGCAGCATGCAAAAATCTCGCCATAAACAAGTTTAATCAAACCATGCTGCATTAATAGCATAAAATAATTCTTTTATCTCATGCACCGAGGAATACTATGACCGAATCCCACACCCGCCAGCTGCCTGCGCACGAACTGGTGATGTCCGAACTGATGATGCCCAACACCGCCAATTTCAGCGGCAATGTGCACGGTGGCGAGCTTTTGCGCCTGCTCGACCAGGTGGCCTATTCCTGCGCCAGCCGCTACAGCGGGCACTATTGCGTTACCCTGTCTGTGGACAAAGTATTGTTTAAAGAGCCGATTCACGTGGGCGAGCTGGTTACGTTCTACGCCAGCGTCAACTACACCGGCCGCACCTCCATGGAAATCGGCATCCGCGTGGAAGCGCAAAACATCCGCACCGGTCAGGTGCGCCACACCAACAGCTGCTATTTCACCATGGTGGCCATGGAAAACGGCAAGCCCGTGCCCGTGCCGCCGCTGCAAATCACCGGCGAACGACAGCGCTGCCGCCATGAAAAAGCGTTGCAGCGCAAACAGCTCAGCCTGCAAGCCTCCGCCTCCCTTTCCTGCGGCTGCGAAGCGGAATAAGGCTACCTGAAACTTGCAGGCCGGGCAGAAATGCCCGGCAAACCGGCATGGGCGGAAAAGGCTACCTGAAAATAACCGGCAGCCTTCAGCCCGCGCACCGCTTGCGATAAAATACCGCTTTTTTCCAGGATTCCCGAAATGTTCCGAACTTTGCTGGGCGGCAAAATCCACCGCGCCACCGTTACCCGCGCTGATTTAAACTACGTAGGCAGCATCACTGTGGATTTGGATCTGCTTGATGCGGCTGGCATCTGCGTAAACGAGAAAGTGCAGATTGTGAACAACAACAACGGCGAGCGGCTGGAAACCTACACCATCGCCGGCGAGCGCGGCAGCGGCGAAATCTGCCTCAACGGCGCGGCGGCACGGCTGGTGCAGCCGGGCGACGTGGTGATTATCATGTCGTACGTTTTGCTCTCCGAGCCGGAAATCGCCGCACACCGGCCGAAAGTGGTGCTGGTGGACGCACAAAACAAAATCCGCGACGTCATCGACTACGAACCGGCCAATACCGTTTTGTAAACACCCAAGGCTACCTGAAAGCAATGCCTTGGCGCAGCCAAGGTTGAATTGTTGTGTCGCTAAAGCGGCCGCTTCAACAGAGCCAAAATCCCCAACCGAGTTTCAGGTAGCCTGCTGCCCCGTTTGCAGGCTACCTGAAACCCCAAACTACCCATTCCCAGGTAGCCACAAGCCAACCATGAATATCCTCATCAGCAACGACGACGGCTACCAAGCCGAAGGCCTCGCCATCCTCGCCCGGGTGGCCGCCGAATTTGCCAACGTGCGCGTGGTCGCCCCAGAGCGCAACCGCAGCGGCGCCAGCAATTCGCTCACGCTCGACCGCCCGCTGCGCATTCAGGAAGCCGCCAACGGCTTCTATTTTGTCGATGGCACGCCCACCGACTGCATCCACCTCGCCCTGCACAGCCTGCCCGATTTCCAGCCCGACTGGGTGTTTTCCGGCATCAACCACGGCGCCAATATGGGCGACGACACTCTCTACTCCGGCACCGTAGCCGCCGCCACCGAAGCCTATCTGCTCGGCATCCCCGCCATCGCCTTTTCGCTCAATGACAAAAGCGGCCGCTATTGGCGCACCGCCGAACAGGCCGTGTGGCGGCTGCTCACCCATCTGTTCGCCGCACCCAAGCCCGCCGCACCCGTGCTGTGGAATGTCAACATCCCTGCCGTGCCGGAAAATCAAATCCAAGGCATCACCACCGTGCGCCTGGGGCGGCGGCATCACCAGCAAAGCGTGGTGGCCGCCCACAGTCCGCGCGGCGAGAATGTGTATTGGATCGGTGCGGCCGGCGAAGTGCTCGGCCGCGAAGAAGACACCGATTTCGCACAAAACGAAGCCGGCATGATTACGGTTACCCCGCTTTCCGTGGATTTAACCGACCATGCAGGTTTATGCAGCGTGGCGCAATTTTGGCAGGACACCGCACGATGAACGCAGCACACATCAGCGGCAGCTTCGATTGGCGGCGGCGCAATATGGTGCAGCGGCTGGCTAAAATGGGCATCAGCCGCGCCGACGTGCTCGCCGCCATGGGCAACGTGCCGCGACATGTGTTTGTGGAAGAAGCCCTGCGCTCGCGCGCCTATGACGATATGTCGCTGCCCTTGGGGCTGGGGCAAACCATCTCCCAGCCCTACACCGTGGCCGTGATGACCCAGCTCATGCTTGGCAACGAAACAACAGAAAATTTCGGCCCGGTGCTGGAAATCGGCACCGGCTGCGGCTACCAAACTGCCGTGCTGCAAGCCGTGGGGCTCAAGCAGATTTATTCGGTGGAGCGGTTGCAGGCGCTGCACGAAAAAGCCAAACACAACCTGCGCACCGCCCGTTTGCTCGGCGGCACGCGGCTGGTGTGCGGCGACGGCTACCTCGGCCTGCCTGAAGTTGCCCCGTTCAACGGCATCCTCGTCACCGCCGCGCCCGCCGAAGTGCCGCTGCCCCTGCTGCAACAGCTCGCCGTGGGCGGCCGCATGGTGATCCCGCTGGACGAAGGCGGGCAGCAATACCTGTGGCTCATCGAAAAAACCGCCCACGGCTTCCACGAAACCTGCGTGCACGAAGCCCGCTTTGTACCGCTGATTAACGGAACTTAACCGCGATATACGCCGCCCAACCTTGCATGAAACCGCACGGATTGCTTATGATTGCGCTGTTCCCGTGCACAGAAAGCCCGCATCCCCATGAACCAATTGTTTACCTTCCGCACTCTTCCCCTCGCCCTCACCGTTTTCCTCGGCGCTTGCGCCCTCACCCAGCCGCCCGCCCCCGTAGTGTCCGGCAACGGTGCCGGCTACGGCAACAACCACGGCGGCAACACTACCGCAGCCGACAACAACCCCTACGGCGCGCAGCCCTACAGCCCGCCTGCCGCCACCCAAGCCGCTAATACCACCCCCTACACCCCGCCGGCTGCTGCGCCCGCGCCCTATACCCCGCCCGCAGCCAGTGCCGCTCCTGCCGGCGGCAGCGGCTACACCCCGTCTTACGCTCCGGTAGACGTGAACGCCGCCCAGCACACCGTGGTGCGCGGCGACACCGTGTATAACATCGCCCTGCGCTACCGCATCAGCCAAGACAATCTGCGCGCTTGGAACAATCTGTCCGACAACAACATCAACATCGGCCAAGTATTGCGCGTGAAGCCCGCCGGCTACACCCCGCCCGCCACCGCGCAAACCCCACCGCCCGCTACTCCGCCGCGCACCACCCCAGCGCCTGCGCCCACCCCCACCCCGCCGGCCAACACTGCTGCCACCCCAGCCGCCACGCCTTCCGTATCCGGCAGCACCCGCAGCGCCGCCGGCATCACCTGGCAGCGCCCTACCGCCGGCAACATCCTCACCCGTTTCGGCGGCAGTGAAAAAGGCATCAACATCGGCGGCACCGCCGGCCAGCCCGTCGTGGCCGCTGCCGACGGCAAAGTGGTGTACAGCGGTTCCGGCCTGCGCGGCTACGGCAACCTCATCATCGTGCAGCACAACCAAACCTACCTCACCGCCTACGGCCATAACCAGCGCCTGCTGGTGCGCGAAGGCCAAACCGTGCGGCGCGGCCAAAGCATTGCCACCATGGGCAACAGCGACAGCCAGCGCGTGCAGCTACACTTCGAACTGCGCAAAAACGGCCAGCCGGTAGATCCGCTGCAATATATTCCGAACTAATCCCTCGGGCGAAACAAAGGCTACCTGAAAACTGCAAACCGGTTTTCAGGTAGCCTTTTGCGTACGCCGACAAAATATAGTGAATTCACTATATTTCCGTGTATAGCGGAACACTGCCCAAACCAAGGGCAAGCCAAGGCCGTAAAAGCGTGTTGGCTATACCGCCTTCCGCCCGATACTCACCCTATCCAGTCCGGCCAAGTCGCGCAGGGTTTCCACCTGCTGCCAGCCGTGTTCGGCCAACATGCCGCGCACGGCCTCGCCTTGGTTCCAGCCGTGTTCCAGCAATAGCCAGCCGCCGGGTTTCAGGTAGCCTTGGGCTTGGGCGGCAAGGGTGCGGATGTGGCTGAGGCCGTCGGCAAAATCGGTGAGCGCGGCGGCAGGCTCGAAGCGCAGGTCGCCTTGCTGCAAATGCTCGTCTCCGGCTTCGATGTAGGGCGGATTGCTGGCGATGATGTCAAACAGGCCTTCTGCCGCAGGCTGGGCCGCAAACCATGAGCCTTGCGCCCATTCGATGCTTGCGCCCAGCGCGGCGGCATTGGCTTGCGCCACGGCCAGCGCATCGGGGCTGATGTCGGAAGCGCGTACGGCGGCATCGGGGCGTTCCAGCACCACGGTAAGGCCGATGATGCCGCTGCCGCAGCCCAAATCCCACAGCCGCCCGCCCTGGGGTAGGCGGGCAAGAATAGCTTCCACCAAAAGCTCGGTTTCGGGGCGCGGAATCAGCACGGCGGGCGACACGCGGAAACTTCTGCCGTAAAACTCGCGGCTGCCGAGCAAATAAGCCATCGGCTCGCCACGGCGGCGGCGCGCGGCCAGCATGTCGAGTACGGCACGTTGCGGCTGCGGCAATTCGTCGCCGCTGCGGCTGATGAGCCGCACATGAGTGATGCGGCACACGGCTTCCACCAGCAGCCGCGCTTCCAGGCGGGGCAGTCGGCAGGTATCGAGCCATTGTTGGAAAGTCATGATTGCTTCTTTAAATCAATAAAACGGCGGCTATGGTAGCCGAAACGGCGGCGCGGCAAAAGGCTACCTGAAAGCGTCGGCCTGGATGCAGTTTCTAGCCAAGCTAAAAATGATGATTACCATTGAGGCGGCATTTTCAGGTAGCCTCCAGCTCCCGCAAGCTTAGAAACGCTTTTCCCTGCCCAACACAACAGGCCATTTTTGCCGTCGTCATTGAGTGGTGCAGCAATGCGCAAGGCTACCTGAAACTTGGTCGGCTGCTCGTGCGGGAACAGCATCGCCTCCGAGCTGTCCTCCCATCTGCCGCAGGCAATAATCTGCCAAAAAAACGCGGCTATCGCAGCTTTATCCCTTACCCACAAAAGCTGTGGAAAACTTTGTGGAAAACCCTGTGGGAAGCGTAAGATTTCCTGATAAATCAGGCCTTGGCTTAGGTTGCGTAAAAAATGGCCAATTTTTTAAAAGTATATAAATATCAATATGTTAAATGAAAGCGAATCTTGTCAAGCGGCAGATTTGAGCCTTTATGTCAATCCGAAAGCGGCTTCCTTAGCCCCTTGTGGGAAAACCAAAAAAATTTCCGCCAAAACGCTTGACAGAGCGCGTAGCTAACGTAAATTGCCGTCCTGTCTGAGAATTTGCCCAGCGAAAGATTTATCGTGCCATCAAACCCGTTTTTTCCACCCAAACATACCGGCACCCCGCCCGCCGCCTGGTTGTTTTGCCGCGTGATCGACAACTACGGCGACATCGGCGTTTCCCTGCGGCTGGCACGCCGGCTGAACGAAGCCGGTTTTCAGGTAGCCCTCTGGCACGACCATCCCGCCGCGCTGGCCAAACTGCTCGGCGATGCCCCGCTGCCTGCCGATATTCGGGCACACCATTGGCAGGGCGATGCGGCCGAAAGCATCGCGGCCGAATTGGCCGCAGTTGCCCCCGCCTTGATGATCGAAACCTTCGGCTGCGATTTGCCTCCCGCCGCGCTGGCCGCCGTCCGCACACACCGCCCGCTGTGGCTCAATTGGGAATACCTCAGCGCCGAACCTTGGGCGGAAGCCATGCACGGCAAGCCTTCGCTGCAAGCCGACGGCGCGGAAAAGTATTTCTGGCTGATGGGTTTTAGCGAAATCAGCGGCGGCCTCCTGCGCGAAGCAGGCTACCTGAAAAAACAGCAGGCCTTTCTCGCCAACCCCGCCGCCCAAGCCGCCTTGCGCCGCCGCTTGGGGCTACCTGAAACCCCGCGCCGCGCCGTGCAATGCTTCTGCTTCGGCTATGCCGGCGCACAATGGGCCGATTGGCTCGCCGCCTGGCAGGAAGCGGGCGAAGCCTTAGACGTATGGCTGGCCGACCGGCAAATTATCCACAGCCTGCACCAAGCCGGCGCGATTCCCGAGCATGCCCTGCGCGAGCCCGGCAGCGTGTGGCAGGCCGGCGCGGTACGGCTGATCCGCATCGGCTTTGTGCCGCAGGCCGAATTTGATGCCGTGCTGTGGCTGGCCGATATGGCCATCGTGCGCGGCGAAGACAGCTTCGTGCGCGCCCAGCTCGCCGGCATGCCCCTGCTGTGGCACATCTATCCGCAGGCCGAGCAGGCACACCTGCCCAAACTGCACGCCTTCTGGCATAAAGCCGCCGCGTTTGCCCCGCTGCCCGCCGCCCACCAAGCCCTTTCCGACGATCTGAACCACGCCGCCACGCTCACGCCCGCCGCCCGCACCGAAAGCTGGCGGCAGCTGCTGCAACAGCTGCCGCAATGGCGGCAGGCTGCCGAGCAATGGCAGGGCGAACTGCTGCGCCAGCCCGATGCCGTAGAGCGCGTGCTGGCGCGTTGGCCGGGGCTAGTGGGCTGAGCAGGGAAGGTTTATGATACGACCATCTGTGGAAACCATAGTAAAGGCACGATATGGGCAGCAAGAAAAAGTTTCCGTTGTCGGTGAAGATTTGGCTGTCGGCAGTGGTGGTGTTTGTCGTGATGATGGGGTTGTTTGCTGTGTCAGCATCATCCAGCAGCACCGAAATGGTATTGCGCCAAGGAGAAACGACTAATTTTGAAGTGTTCCGCCCGTTTGCTACGGAAATGGTTTGGTATCGGCAATGTTTTTATGCTGAATCCAACCGACCGGAACTAGGCGAACACAGCATCACTAACTATGACTCGGAGGAATGGAAAAGCCGCCAAATCTTACGTTTCAACAACCCTGGCGAACCGGTGCACGTTGCCATCAGTTTAAACGGCCAAACCTGCCGCTATCAGGCTTTGCCAACCAGTTCGATGGGCTACCACATGCAATGCCGCGAATTAGGCGCCCAAGCTGACGAAAGCGGTAAAGCATTCCACTTGATCCCCGCATGCCAACTGCGTGAACGCTCAGGCTGGAATAAAGTCAGCATTACTGTGGAACAAGTCAGCCCGGTATTGGCAGGGGAGCGTGTTACCCTAATCGGCAACCCTCCCTTACAATTTGAGAGCTACTACCCCGGTTCTATTTATAATTTATTGTGGCCAATGCATTTATGGCCGTTTTGGCTGTTTATATTAATTCTGTGGGGCATCATCCTTGGCATCGTTTTATATCGCCGTCGCAATAAAGATAAAGCAAACCCACCTTGAGACCTAGTTCATGTAAAAACAACTTTCAGGTAGCCTTTCAAAGGCTACCTGAAAGCCAATCCGGGCAATAAATTACATTTACATGCCACAAAAGCCCGCCTGCACAGATTTCGGTATAATGCGCCCCTGTTTTAACAACCACCTAATGAGAACAAACGAATGAAGCACCACACCCTCTCCGCCATCTTGCTGGCCGCGCTGCTGCCTCTGGTCGCCTGCAACGCCCAGCCCGCCGCGCAGCAAAACGCCTCCGGAGCTGCTGCTTCGGCCGCCTCCGCGCCCGTCGGCAGCCCCGAAGCCGTTATCCGCAACAAGCTCACCCAAACCTACGGCGACCAAGGCCTGGAAGTGTTGAGCGTTACCCCCGCTCCCGTCAGCGGCCTGTATGAAGTGTTCCTTTCCGGCAACCAGCTGGTGTACATGACTGCCGACGGCAACCATATGTTTACCGGCGATTTGATTGATGTGAACAAACGCAGCAACCTTTCCGAAACCCGCCGCGAAGAGCTCAACCGCATCGACTTCGCCACCCTGCCGCTCGATTCCGCCATTAAAGAAGTGCGCGGCAACGGCAGGCTGAAAGTGGCCGTGTTCTCCGACCCCGATTGTCCCTTCTGCCGCCGTTTGGAAAAAGAATTCGAGCAGATGACCGACATCACCATCTACAACTTCATGATGCCCATCCCCAGCCTGCACCCATCCGCCGAAGCCAAAGCCGTGCGCATTTGGTGCAGCCCGAACCGCACTGCCGCCTGGACCGAGTGGATGCGCAAAGGCACCGTGCCGCCCGAATCTGCCGGCTGTGAAAACCCGGTGAAAGAAACCATGGCACTGGGCAACCGCTACGGCTTCAACGGCACCCCCACCATGGTGTTCCCCAACGGTAAAATAGTGCCCGGCTATATGCCGAAAGATGATCTGCAGCAAGCATTGGAGGCCAACCAGAAATAAGGCATCGGCCCAAATAAAAAGGCTACCTGAAAGTTTCAGGTAGCCTTTTTATTGCCAATGATGCAGCCGGCCGGCGCAGACACACCGGCCAAACAATCATCAGTAAGTTGAATATTGCCCCGCCGGCAGCACGCGGGTAACGCCGTTGGCGCCTTGCAGCACGCGTACGCGCTGGCCGGGCTGGAGTTGGATGTCGTCTTTCTGCACCACGGAAATTGCATCGCGCGAGCCTTCGAGCTGAACTACGATTTCATAGCCGCGCTGGCTGTCGAGCCCGCGGGTGAGCGATTGAGTGCCCAAACCGCCCACCACCGCGCCCAAAATCGCGCTCACTGCCTCGCCCCGGCCTTTGCCGAAATTGCTGCCGCCGATGCCGCCCAGCAGAGAGCCGGCGGTGGTAAGCAGCGCGTTGTCTTCGCCGCGGATGGTGGTGGGCGTTACCGACAGCACTTCGCCGTAATATACCCGGGCGGTATTTTGCGCTTGGGAAGTGGTGTATTGCAGGGCGGAGCTGTTGGCGCAGCCGCCCAGCAGCAGGGCGGCGGATACGGCAGCAGCAAGCAAGCGTGAAGTAGACATGGTGTTCTCCTGAAATGTGATTAAACGGGCGGGATTATATAGCGGATAACATTATAGTGGATGAAATTCAAACAAAGCGAGGTGGCAACGCCGTATGGGTTAAAAATGAATCCGCTATTATGTTTCGATCTGGCGGAATGCCTGCTTGCCCGGCCAAATGAGGTTACCTGAAAGTTGGGATGGTTTCTGCAAATCCGTTTCAGGTAGCCTTATGCCGCTTGGTGCAAGTTTTAATTGTCGGCAAATTTATTTAATTTTTGCTATGGTTTCGGCCTGCCTTGCCGTATCATGCGCGCCGTATTGTTTAGTGTGTAAACATTCAATCTTAAACGGAGAGTATCGTGTTTCCCCAACCTTTTTCCCTGAAACGGTTGCTGCCTTGGGCGGCTGTTTTATTGCTGGCCGGCTGCGCCACCACCATCCGCCCGGGCGATACCCTGCGCTGGCGCGGCAAAGACATCAGCGATTTTGTTACCGAACGCGCCCATCGCATGCCCGATATCGTACGCCGCAACTGCGTGAAAAATAATGAAGTGCGCAACCTCTATGCCTGGCGCATCGAGCTCTACGAAACCCGTCAGGCCTATGTGGGCCAATCCGGCAATGTGCAGTATTACCAAAACTACCACCAGCATACCGGCCACGAATACCGCATCGTGGTGACCAAGCCCGACGGCACCATCCTCTCGGTGCGCGATACCGCCTTTGGCAATGCCGATAAAGAATACGGCTGTGAAGAATACCGTGAAGAGCTCAAGCCGCAAAACAGGCCGCAAGCCGCTGATAGGGCGAGAACCGCCCGTGGCGCAGACAATAAAGCCAACACACCGGCCAAGCCCCGCGTGTGGCGCGCCATTGCCATGAATGAAAACAACACCGAAGTCATCTACCCCTCCGCCGCCCACCCCACCGAAGAAGCCGCGAAAGCCGATGCGCTGCGCCAATGCCAACGTGCTTCCGGCAATCAATGCGGCGTGTGGCAGCGGTTTAGCAATATGTGTTTCGGTATGTCGGTGGGGCAGAAAAACGGCCGCCTCACTCATTTTCCCTCCGTCAGCCTAGATGCCCGGCATGCCGACTATGCCGCTATCCAAAACTGCCGCAGCAGCGGCGGCACGCAATGCGATTTGTTTAAACACAGCGTTTGCGCCCTGCCTTGCGACATCACCAAAAACGGCTGTTATTTCGATCAGCCGCTCTTGGGCAGCTATGGTCATTTCAACGGCCAAGTGAAGCCGGTGAGCTTGGATCAGCCGGATGAAGAGCTAGACGAAAGTATCATGCGCATCATTATGCGCCATCCGCGCTAGAGCGTGTGGCAGAAGATACGAAAAGGCTACCTGAAAGCATAAGCTTCAACGCAGTTCAAACGAGCTCTGCACGTTGCTGCGAAGCTGAAATTTCAGGTAGCCTTTTTTTATGGCCGGAAGCAAATGGGCTGAACCGAGCGATTTGAGTAGGAGAGTGCCGGATTGGCCGTGCCGGGCTACGGTTGCTCATCCAATATTTGTTGCACAGCGGCAAACAGGTTGGTGCCGTTGGCGAATTGATAGAAATCGGGGCGGCCGGCCAGGAAAAGGCGCAGTTCGCCGTATCGTTGCAGGCGGAACAATACCAGCGCATAAAGTTCGTTTTCCATGCCGCTTGCTAACGGGCGGCTCTGCATGAAGCGGCAGAAGCTCTCTAAGTCGGGCACTTGCTGCGTAAAGCGGGCAATGTCGGCTTCTATTTGCCCGGCAGGCTGCCGTACCCAATCCAGCATTTGTTCAAGCGTAAAGTGGGCGAAGTCGGGTTCTTGTATGCGCCACTCGTCTTGTATCCCCGTTAAGCACAGTGACGGTTCGCCATTGAGTCGGCGGCTGAAGCTTTTTATCATCTCTTCTTCGCCGAACAGTTTGAAAAACAACGAATCCAGACAATCCGGTTTGGCTTCTATGCGGATGGATACACGCTCACTGATGGGTTTGCCGTCAAACACGGCCACCAAATAAACCTGGACAACGCTGAAAATGTAGCCGTCTTTAACCCAATAAATAAAACCGCCGGAGGCCGTCTGAAAGCCGCGCGTTTTGAGTTCGGCTTTAAATAATTGTTCCAGCCATTGGCGTTTTACGCTGTCGCGGAATTTTTCGCGCCCGCGTTCGGCTTGCACTTTGTCCCAAGCTTTGAGTAGAGAGGCGGGGAGGCGGTGAATATCCGGCATGATGATACAGGTAAAATTTCAGGTAGCCTCAAAGGCTACCTGAAACCTTACAACTCAATCCCTTTCAACTTCGCCACAGTATTGATGTCTTTGTCGCCGCGCCCCGACAGGTTAACCAGAATCACTTGGTCTTTGCCCATTTTCGGCGCGTTGGCGACTGCCCATGCGAGGGCGTGGCTGGATTCGAGCGCGGGGATGATGCCTTCGAAGCGGCACAACAAATCAAAGGCTTCGAGTGCTTCGTCGTCTTTGGCGACGGTGTATTCGACGCGCT
>ERZ772764.953-NODE-953-length-18853-cov-14.770454_pt1 | contig 18853 bp, 18 predicted proteins | sample MGYA00512163_ERZ772764 | MGnify/ENA primary metagenome ERZ772764 (study PRJEB29015, sample SAMEA2737903) | human oral metagenome | biome: human oral; feature: human-associated habitat; material: dental | place: China | collected 2094 ... | reverse complement strand
CTTTTAGTACATTTTTCTGATAGAATCTTCTGTTTTTTAAAATGTTTTTAGACATTGTCAATTTGTTTTGAATGTTTATAATTAGGTGCAAAGGTAGTGATTATTTTTTATTAAAAATAGCTTCACTTCTCTATTTTTTTATTCTTCTATAATTTTTAATAGTCTTTGATTTACTTTTTCTCCGTCAAACTTTTCTGACGCTATCTTATGACTCTCCTCACCCATACGAATTATCTCTTCAGGGTTCTCAATAAAATATTCCATAGCTTTTGCGAGTGCCGCTACATTCCATCTGGGTATCAGAACCCCATTCTTACCTTCTACCACTGTTTCGCGACAACCAGGTACATCAGTAGTGATAACTGCTCTACCCATAGCCATTGCCTCTTGCGTACTGCGTGGTACCCCTTCCCTATAAGAGGGTAGTACAAACACAGAACTTTCCTTTATCCAATCCTTAATATTAGTCACAAAACCTGGATATTCAATGATGTTATTCTCAATATAATACTGTAATTCTCTTCGTTTTAATGCTCCTGGATTTTCTGTATCAAAACTACCAATCACTTTAAATACCACTGCAGGGTACTTCTTCTTTACCTGTTCAGCTACTTTTAGAAATTCAAAAATACCTTTTTCACGTAGCAATCGAGCTATAAATACAAATGAAATAGAGGTAGTTATTACTTGGCTAAACTGATATTCATTTAAGTCTAAACCAATGCCTCCTAATACCTCTCTTTTCTTCACTTTTATAAAGTATCTATCTAGTAAATCCTTGGGGTCATCTTGGTTTAAAAACAATACGCAATCCGCCTTAGGTAAGGCTATTTTGTACAATAACACTTGTGCGTATTTTATCATTTTTGCTTTTATACTTTGCCCTTTAGGTCGCTGAGTAAATGCATACCCTAGTCCCTCTACCATTGCGATAATTTTAGGCACTCCTACTCTCTTAGCTGCCAATGTGCCAAAAATAACAGGTTTGGCGAAACTAGATAACACTATATCAGGGGCTATCTCTCTGAATAGCTTTTCGAGACACCTCATATTCTTAATGTCAGCAAACGGATTAAGCCCCGTACGTGCGAATGAATAGATTATCGGTGTCGCTCCCAACTCTTCTACCTTTTTCTTAGTTTCAGGAGTGAAATCTGTAGCCATCGCATATACGGTGTAGTTATGAGCTATGAGAAACTTTATTAGATGCCTTCTGAATATAAGTATATCGCGTACTATATTATTCAATAAAATTATTTTTTTCATTAAACTTGTTTAAACTTTTTTTTAAAAAAACACAGAAGTAAAAACCAATAAAAGTATTCTAACTTATGTTATAACAACCTATTAATATCTTAACTATTAAATGTTTATATCTATTAAACCAACATTAAAATAGAACAATCTAATTTATTAAATCTTTGTTTTTACCCTCTTTCTCAAACATAAAATCACTGTCTTTTGAAAAACTTTTTTAATAAAGTAAAGTTTAATTTTTAGCTTTATCTAAGTTAAATATACTGAGATATTCTCTTAGTAATGTTTCTTCATAATTGTAATATTTATTATTCCATAAATTTCTAGCATTATTAGAAAAGACTCTAATTGTATCAATATTGATATTTATAATAAATTCATTAATATCTTTCTCTGTTTCTCCTATAGCAAAACCTGTACTATATTTTTGTACTTTGTCACCAGGAGGAGTACCTTCTGTAGTAAGAAGTACTTTCCCTAAAAACAAATGTTCAAAATATTTATTAGGAGAAGCATATAGATGATTCTTAATAGTTTTATAATACATCCCAACGATAACATCACTTTTAGACAATATTTCTAATGCTTTTTGTGAAGATACTTGTCCATAAAATACAATATTAGGGTACTTTTCTGCTTTTTCTTTTACAAGAGACTCTATTTTTCCTGCTCCTGCTATATACAACTTTATAGAAGGATTCTGAGCCACGGCATTTAACAAATTCTCAATTCCTCTATTTCTTTCTTCTAAAATACCTACATAAGAGAAAACTAAATCATCTTTTCTAATTTCCTTGGCAGCTAAATTAAATTGTGTATAAGGTACATTTTCTATAATAGATATTCTTTCTTTATTAGGATAAATATTCAATTGTTTTATACGACATTCATCTGGTAAAATCAGTTTATCACAATGTACACAACAATATTTTTCTATTCTGTCTATAAAAAAAGCGACTAAAGAAGGTGTATTCCTTGCATCTGTATACTTATCATATACATCAAAAATAAACTTCTTCCTAAAAATTTTAGCTATAATATAGGCAGGAATACAAGTGTCGAAATCTATACTATGAATAATAGTATAATTTTTTCTATTCTCCCACAATATCCGAAGCAAAAATAGATTCCATAAAATCAAAGAGAATATATTTGAAAGACCTCCACCAATAGGAGCTATTTTATTGTATAAAATAATATTTTTCTCCTTTTCTATTTTCTTGTCTTCTCTATTCCAAGCTGCTATAAAATAAGACTTTCCTACTTTTTTCACAATATCTACATAACGTTGTAAACGAGAATCAGCCCTAGGAATTTGGCTCCTCAAAAAAATGACAGTTTCCATACTTTATTTTTATTTTAAAACCTATTTTAAAATAATCTTATCTTTTTCTAAGAGACTTATAAACTATCTTCAAAAGGCTTGTTGGAAGTAGTCTTAAACCTGCTCTCAATACAAAAATAAAGAAATTTGGGAGCAGGGGTTGTAATTTTAAACTGCGTTTAAGTTTGAATAATTGCCATTCTCCTTTGATATATTCTTTCCCTTTTCTACGAGATATCATACTATCTCCTGCTCGTACTAACACTAAGGGTTCATCTAAATTCCCTACTTCATATCCTTTAGCAATCACACGTAACCATAGATTGTAATCTTCTAAAAAAAGGTGATGTTGATATCCGCCTACTGCTTCAATTACATCTTTACGAAAAGCTACAGTCATATGGTTAAAAGGATTTTTTGAAAGTGAATATTTTTTAATATAATCATTCTCTGTAGGCACTTCCCTATAGCCTGTAATGTTTTCCTTGCTCCCTGAAAATTCAGCTATATAACCACTACACAACACAATATCAGGATGTTGCTGTATAAACTTTATTTGTTTTTCAAAACGTTCAGGCAAACAGATATCATCAGTATCCATACGAAAAACCCAGTCATATGAACAGTGTTTCAGTCCTTCATTGAGAGCCTTTCCTAATCCTACATTTTGTGGTAGTCTAATAATTTTCATAGGCAGAATAGTAATAAATTGTCTTACCACTTCCTCTAACTCAGAGGAAATAGCTCCATCAAAAACCATTATAATCTCTGTAGCTGGAAGCGTTTGATTTTTTAAACTCTCTAAGCATTCTCTTAGAAATTGTGGTTTTTCTTTGTGATATAGTGATATGAGTACAGAAAAATTCATATAATATTCTTAAAAGATCTCCTAATGTATTGCATATAAAAAACTATACGATAGTAAATTTTGTACCATAAAGGCTTTTTACTTTCCCCTTTTTGAGCCGAAACATTCTTATCATGCCTTCTATATAAAACTAAAGGTTCTTCAATGTATTTTATATGTCCTTTAGCTAAAAATCCTATCCAATTATCATGTAAAACTAAATTTGAGGGGAAAGGTAGTACATTTTTCAGTATATTTTTCTTAAAGGTTATACAACAGCCATGAAAAGGAGTCTTAATTAAATTTATAAGATTACTATTACTAATTGGGTTTTTCTCAAACATCTTTTTTTTAATTAGAATACCTTCTGTATTAATTAAAGAGTAATTAGACATGACTAGATAGATGTTCTTATCTGATAATATTTCTAATGTTTTTTTTACTTTATAGGTATCCCATATATCATCTTGATCAGACAAAAAGATATATTCTCCTTTTGCCTCTTTTATAGCATTCTCAAAATTTGAAGAAGAATATTGGTGTGATGAACTAAACCCCTTATAGTACTTTTTTATATGTTGTAATATTCTTATTCTATTATCGTTTAAATCTTTTATTATTTTAATGGTATTATCAGTACTCCCATCATCTGAGATAATAATTTCATCTCCTTCAGAGAGTTGTTGTAATATAGATTGTAATTGTTCTTTTATATATTTTTCACCATTATATGTTGCTATACAAACCGAAATCATATTTTAAATTTATAGTTATCATTCAAAAAATAAAAATAATAGCCAAATATAAACCAATAAACAAAATTAGTAAAGTAAAATTCAGAAATATTTGATCCTACCATCTGAATAAGATACCCTGTTATTAATGCCAAAACAACTATTTTATCCATTTTTTTAATAAATATAAATGATAAAAAAACGGATGAAATTACAAACATATAAAATAAGCCTCCAATCATTCCATATTCTGAAAGTATTCTAAAATAATCACCATCAGGGACTATATTATAAATGCTAGAAGCTACCTCAAATCGAGCTGCCACGTGTCCTACTTGTCCAACACCTGTTCCTAAGGGGTATGAAATAAAGTTCTTCAAACCAGATACCCATTGCTCTTGCCTTTCAGAAGATGCATTACCTACAGAGTCAAGGCGTGACAACATAAAATCAATATCAAAATTAATATAGTTTGATATTAAAGATATTCCTATTATTACAAATACAAGAATAAAAATGGTATAAGTTAAAATTTTTTTGATTCTTAAATTCTTTAATAGATAAAGAAGATATATTAGAATAGAAGATGCTGCTGCTAACCAAGCACTTCTTTGAGCGTTAAATAACAGACAAAAAGCTATTAATGGCAGAAACATTTTTCTTGTAAAAAAGCTCATTATAAAACCAATCATAATTAAGTTCCCAAAGATCAGAGAACCTGATATTCCTGACATCCTACCATAAGCTACACCTTCTGTCAAAGATTTAACTAAAGGTGAACCAGCATCTACAATTCTAAAAAAAGGATATAGTATAATACCTAATATACAATGTATTAGGACTATATTTAAAATAATACTTTTAAAAACTTTAAATTCTATTCCTCTAGAAATAAAAAAACCTAACATTGGAAATATATTTAGATACATTCCCATCAAAATCCCTATCTTATTTACCCAAGGAGAACACATCCATAAAATTGATTGCAAAATAACATAACAAAAAAAAATGATAAAAACGACATCAATTTTTAAAGGTTTATAAGATTTTCTTGTAAGATATAATAATATCAAAACAATAGGGATAGAAAATAACATTATCATTTGATTCCCTAAGATCTTGTATATACCAGGCAGAAGAGAATATAATAAAAATAATATAAAAAATATTATTTTCTTTATAGAGCTAATATTTTCAATATCTCTTGACATCGATTTTTCCATTGGTTTGATTCTGCAAAAAGTCTATTTTCTTCCTTTGTTTTTTTTATAGTAATTTGATTCTTCTCTATACTTTTTGATATATTAATAAAATCATCTGGATTGTTGTATAAGTATATATAATCTGAGAATTTTTCTGTCTCACCATAATGAGGAGCGATTACAGGTAATCCCATCCAAATGTATTCATATATTTTCACTGGGTTTACAGATTTAATAAGTTCATTAACTTTAAAAGGCATTATTAAAGCTTTAGCATACCTCATAAAATCAAAAATATAGTCTCTTTTTATTGTTCCTAAATGTATTATTCTATTATGTTTAGGAATCTCTACATCATTAGGTCCTATAAGAACGATGTTAATATCGCTATTTTCTTCTAACATTTTAAATAAGATTTTAAAATCAAACCATTCTGATATAGCACCAATATACATAAAGATATTACTTATTTCTCTTATAAGGTTTAATTTAGGAATTTCTACTGTATTTTTTAAGCTAACATTAATTTTTGGTATTTCAATTGCGTTATTTATTACAAAAATCTCTCTAAAAACTGATGTTCTACTTTGTATTTTTTGAGAAAGATAATTGCTTGAACAGATGATAATATCAGCTCTTCCTATTAATTCTTTTTCTATGTTCAAAAAAGAATTTAATAGAATTTTATTATCTTTAAAAGATTTAAATTCTAATTCATCATCCATACAGTCCCAAATAATTTTTGTTCTATCTGTTATTAGATGAGAAATCATTGGATATAGAGAAATACTTGTTATCCAAATATAATCATAAGAATTGATCTTTTTTTGAGAAATAGAAAATCTAAAAAATAATTTATTGAGAAAATCAAATCTTTTTAGAAACTTGAATCTTTTAAAAGGAAATTGAAAGAAAGGCTTTATGTTAGGGATATATTCTTCTTTATTTATTAAATTCTTTTTATGTACATTTAAAGGGATCTTGTAAAGAACATCTATTTGAAAATATTCTGATAAATATTCTGCAATAAAATGAGGGCGTTGTTTAATCCATTGCCAAGGAATATGCATTAAGTATAGTATTGATTTCATTTCTTTTTCTTAAAAAATTCAACTATTCGTTCGCAAGCCTTACCATCGCCATAAGGGTTATGTAAAGCACTCATTTTTGAGTATTTTTCTTGGTTGTTAAGTAGTTGTTCACATTCATCTACTATTTTTTGCTCATTAGTACCTACCAAGATAACTGTACCTGCACTTACCGCTTCAGGACGCTCAGTAGTATCACGCATTACCAACACAGGTTTGCCTAAGCTAGGAGCTTCCTCTTGTACACCTCCACTATCAGTAATGATGAGATAAGATTGATTCATCAGCCAAACAAAAGCAGGATAGGATAATGGTGTTATGAGTTTTATATTCTCAATCCCTGATAATATACGATAAACAGGTTCTTTTACATTGGGGTTTAAATGTACCGGATAGATTATCTGTACCTCAGGGTTTTGCAAAGCTATCTTTTTAAGTGCCTGACAGATATGTATAAAGCCTTCGCCTTGGTTTTCACGCCTATGTCCTGTGACTAAAATTAACTTTTTAGTACTATCTACAACCTCTTTTAGAATATCAATCTCTTTATCTTGTATTTTTTTTACTTTTTCAGAACTTTCTAAAAGCGCATCTATTACGGTATTACCTGTTACTAAAATACTTTTCTCATCAACCCCTTCTCTTAGTAAGTTTTGCTTTGCTTGCTGGGTAGGGGCAAAATGAAAATCGGCTATGGCTCCTGTTACTTTGCGGTTGATCTCCTCAGGGAAAGGAGCGTATTTATTAAAGGTTCTGAGTCCTGCTTCTATATGGCATACTTTTGCTCCTACATAAAATCCTGCAATACTCGCAGCCATAGTAGTAGTAGTATCGCCATGTACAAATATATAGTCAGGTCTACAATCTTCTAAAACAGCTTTCAATTCTGTAATAATTGTAGCAGTAAGTGTATATAAATTCTGATTAGGCTTCATCACATTGAGGTCATAATCAGCTTTTATATCAAAAAAAACCAACACTTGGTCAAGCATCTCACGATGCTGCGCTGTTATACATACTTTTGTGTCAAAAGCACTTTCTTTTTGAAAAGCCTTTATAAGTGGTGCCATTTTAATAGCCTCAGGGCGTGTGCCAAATATAAAAAGAAATTTTCCTGCCATATAATTAGTGTTTTTTTAATATTTTCTTAATATAATGTATTAGAAAAGACCCATATTTTAATCCTAACATTTTATATATCAATAAAAGTAACCTATTTTTTAAAGAGTCCTTTTTAGGATGGAAGTCTAATAAAAAACTCAATTTTTGTAATTCTTTAAAGCAACTTTCTCTTTCTCCTTTTTCTAATAAAGGGATAAGATTTGAACAAGCTATATAAGAACCATATAAATAGCTTAATCCTCCATCAATTTTTGACAGTTTTTCTTGCTTTTCTGTAATTATGCTTAAAATATCAATAATATTTTTTTTGCAAATTCTATTAGTTATAGCTCCTTCTCTGTCTTGTCTATAAAAATAAAATGGCTTATCATAAATAGCATATTTATCAATATATGAAATTATATCAGCGCACCAAGCAATATCTTCGTGTAGTTTCCCTTTCGGAAAGTGAATATTATTATCTTTTAGTATTTTAGCTCTTATAATTTTATTCCATGCTGTTGGGTAATAAATATTATTACTTATAAGTTCTTTAAAGTCTTTTTTAAAACTAAATGATAAATCTCTTCTGTCTCCTGTAATTTTCTTTTCTACACATTTACCTTTTGTATAAAAATAAGTAAATGAATGTATTATCATATCGGAATTTTCCTTGTTAATAATTCCCTCTATCTCAGATAATATAGATTTTCCTTCCCAGAAATCATCACTATCTAAAAACATTAAATAGTCTCCTTGGGCTTCTTTTATACCAAAATTACGAGCGTCTGAAAGCCCTCCATTAACTTTATGTATTACCTTTACTTGCGTAAACTTTTTCTCATATTCATCACAAATAGACGGAGAATTATCTGTAGAACCATCATTTACCAAAATAATCTCATAATCAGAAAATTCTTGTGCTAAGACAGAATCTACAGACTTTTTAAGGTATTTATCTACGTTATATATAGGTATAATTATTGAAAACAACATATTTTTATTCTAACTTCTTACTTAAATATATTATAATGATTTTTTTCCAAATACTGGAGAAAATCTTTTTATTAGATAACCTATTTTAAAAATTATTTCGTCAAAAAATGTACTTTCTTTCTCTATCTGATGAAGATACTCATTCAGTTTCTGATCATCTGTTCGATAAACTTTTCTATTACCTATTATATAATTTCTTTCATACGAATTAAGGTAATGTTTTATCAATAATTTATATATTTTAGGACGGTCTTTAGCAATAGAAGACATTATTTCCTTGTCTTTACCTGAAAATTTTAAAACAGTTTCTATATTTGCACTTTCATTTTCTAAAATTCTATATAAAGTATAATAGCCATATACTTTATATATTTTTCCATAAGAAGTTAGTCTTACATACAATTCATAATCAAAAGAAGGATAAAATTTATTATCAAATCCATCCAATTCTATTAAAATATTTCTATTGAATACAGCTCCTGCTATATTGCAAATATTACCAAATTGAAAATCAAATGGTTTAAGTAATTGTATCTTTATTCTATTTGTTTTTTTTTGTTTTATATTCTCTTTATTCTCAAATATTTGCATATCTAAAAATAAAGCATTAACATCATAATTATTCTTCTTTAAAATAAAATTTATTTTCTCTATATAATCATCATAAATCAAATCATCATCATGAAGCATCACTACAAAATTTGTTTTAGATAATTCAAAAATCTTATTCCAATTCCCTGCCATCCCAACATTTTCACTGTTTTTATAGTAAAAAAGATGATCCACAGTATTGTATCTTTCTAACAATTGTTCAGTCTCACATCCTCGCATAGGATCATTATCTACCACTACAATAGCAAAAGGAATAGTTGTTTTTTGAGCCAAACAACTCTCAAGGGTTTCTTGTAATAACTTTGCTCTTTTATAAGTAGGAATTGCTATAGTTATCATAGCCCCTTCTGGAATGGTTCCCTCTTTGATTGAAATAGATGGAACTTTTACTATTTCTGGATATCTCATAATAAATTCTATTTTACAGTTGCTTTAGTCTTTCTTCAAAATCAGATAATAAATTCCAAATTGCATCTGCTGCTGTATTTACAAATGGAGGTATCTGCATAAAGTCGTTATACTCATTTTCATTTCCCCAAAGTGTTTTTATCTGTTCTAAAAAGGTATCCTCTTCATTCTCTTTATAATATATAAAAGCATCTGAATTTATAATGCCGGGTTCTATCCATTCTTTTTTTTCTCCTCCCCAATAAATTGGTATACATCCTCCTTCTATAGCATCAAAAAGTTTTTCTGTCACATATCCTTTCCCTGATGCATTTTCCGCGCAGATATTAAATTTAAATTTCTTCAAATACTCCTTTTTCAAGGAATAAAAAGTATCAAAACTAAACTCTCCTGATTTCTCATAACGTCTTTGTATATGTTTCTCTGCCTCCGATAATTCTTTAGTATTATTTAAAAATTTACCCGCACAAGTTACCGGTTCTATTTTATCCAATCTCTCAACAATCTTTCTTCTAATACCATTAGTATCATGGCTTGCTATCATACAAGCAAAATTTGTTTTTTTCATTTTAAGCCTATAATCAGAAGCATTAATCATATCTATTTTTGCTTTTATATCCCTATATGTAGCATCAGGACGTATGAAAAATAATATCCATAAAGGGAATCTCAGATAATTAGGGTGATTAATATAATCATACCCCATTGATAAATCTACCTCATTTACACAGTGGTCTTCATATATATTTATACGCGGATCAATTTTATTATTATGTAAAAATTCCCCCGAGAAAAAAACTTTTTTACCTCCTATTATCTTTATAAGTTTTCTACTCCCAAAAACAGAAAACATATTAATTGGTTTATTAATATTTCTATGTTTCATAAAATAGTAAAACCAATTTAATTCTTTGTCAATAGAAAAAAAATTATAACATTTTAGAGTTTCCTTACTTCTAAAAATTTTATATTGTTCTAAAATATATGATAATCTTTTCATAATAGATATATTTATAATATTTTTTTACTCACATTCCTCAAATATAATAACTCAGCTAATCCCGCTAATGAAAACGCTATGGGTAATACCAATATACTCTTTGAAAATAACATTCCTAATAATGTAAATATAAAAAGGGTTGAAAATGAAAGTATCAAATCTTTTAATACATAAGAGTCTTTCCTATTAGGAATTAATATAAGGCCTATATAACAACTCGTTTGTAAAAAAGCAAAAATAGTAAAACTTAATATCACAGCAATCCAATAGGCTCCAAGCATCTCTTCTCCTGCTAAAATCTGTATTATCATTCTACCAAAAATCACGACACTTAATATAGCTAAAACACCTATTATACGTTCTATTAGTAATATTTTCTTTATTAATATAGAATTAAAATTTGATACTACTTTAGGAAATAATGCATTATTAATATTAGATATAAGCATAAGAGGAACATAAATTATTTTATTGGCTAAATCATACAATGCTAAATCTGTCATAGTATAACGAGTTCCAATAATTAAATTAATAGTCTGTATCTTCATCATATTCAAAAAGTTAGTGTAAAAAAAATATTGAGATTCCTTTAGATAAATAAAGGATTCTTTTATAGGAACTAACGTTATTTTTAACTTCTCAAACATTAATATATGTATAAAAGCATAAAAGGCACCTAACAATGAGGAACTAGTCATTATAATGGAAAATAGCAAAAGATCATCTGGTGTTTTTACCCATATAAAAATGAAAGGTAATGATAATAGTTTAAAAAGTAACTGTATATAACTTACCACTTTCATTTTTTGCATAGCTTGAAAATACCAAGTAGGGAAAAAAATATTTAGTAATGTAGTCGCAAAACATACTATATATACCCAAAAATAAGCTCTTAAGATAGGAAAAACAAAAACAGCAACAAGAGCAAATATAACAGATATAGCCTCTAAATATAACTTTGTAGTAAATATAATAGATAAAACTTTTGACTTCGTCTCTATAGAAAAAGAATTCTCCGCTATCAATCTTACTCCATACATATCAAATCCAAATCCTATAAAACATATAAAGTAATTAACTACCGTAGAAGCAAAGATATAAGTACCATAAGCTTCTGCCCCTAATGTCCTAATAATATAAGGATAAATCAATAATCCAAAAAATGAATTTAAAACTAACAATAAAGTCATAAAAAAATAGTTTTCCACAACCTTTTTGTTATTAACAAAAGTCCTTTTTAGCTCTGATATATTAAATTTCATTCTCTATTATTCTATTAGCTCCTTTAATTCCACTTAGTAAACTTTGGTCACTCCAAAAATAATCCCATTCTCCAAACCGTCCTATACTAATAATACCTACTGACTTCAAATAATCTTGTATTAGTGCTACATTGCTTTTCCTATTGAAATCAAATACTATATTAGCATATTTTTCTTCTCGATAATCAGTAATAGCTATATCATCAAGCTCCCAAAGTTTCATCTGTATACCTTTCTCTATAATATGAGCTACCAAACTATCACCAGAAAGCTGCTTAGGCTTCTTTTTTGAAAAATAGGTCTCAAATTGTAGCGAACTTTTACCTTCTGGTACATTATAAGGTGATTTCAGCGAAGGAGAATAAGCTCTCGCTGGCAAAATATCCTCATTATAAATATAAAACCATAAGTATTTAGGCACATCAGGACGATTAAATCCTATAGAAACTAACTGTCCTGAGGTTGCTAACAATTTTTCTCCGGCTTCAACAACTTTTTTAGGAGCATCTTTTATGATTTTCACTATCTCTGGTAGAGGTAAAGAGCTAATAAGCTTTTCATAGTTAGTTTCTGAACCATCTACAAAAGTTATTCTCCTACAAATAGGGTCTATAAGAGCAACTTCTTTCTGTGTCTTTATAGAAGTATTTGCAGCCATTGTATTTAGAAAACTTTTATAGCCTCCTTGCTCTGGATAGCGCATCTCTTGAGCGTAATAAAAGTTCTCTTCTTGCACTTCAAAAGCCCCTCTTAATAGTACTTCTAAAGATGGAATACTAATTCGACTGCCTAACCAGTCTGTAGTAAGCTCTTTTGAAGGAAGTGTCCAATATTTATAAGTGTATTTTTCTGAAAAATGCTCTTTGAAATACGTCCCAAATTGCACTAATAACCAATCTTCATAGTTCTGAATAGTATTAAGAGTAGGTTTAGCAACAAAATCTTCTATAATTCTTATTTTTTCTTCTATAGACAAAGGGGCTAGGTTGTTTTGTACAGGATGTTTTAACCATAAGTCTTTATAATAATTAGATGATTCAGGCTTATGACTATAGAAAGCTGTATTTTTATGAAAAAGCTCCTTTACCACTTCTGATTTTGTAAAAGAAAGATGAACAAACTTATCGAATAAGAAACCTTCTCCTATTGAAAAGTTGTCACATAAGCCTCCCCAAGAACTATTTTTCTCAAAGACAGTATGTTCAATACCTCTTTGTGATAAATGGTATCCTGCTGCAATACCCGCTATTCCTGCTCCTAAAATTGCTATCAAAACTACTAATTATTTATTTCTTTTCTTACAAATGTTTCTATATTTTCTTCTAGACTCCTTTTAGGTTGCCACCCCAGAGAATGTAATACTTCTATATCAATCTTAGGTTCCATTAACTCTCCTTCTCTATCAGGCAAAGCCCCAAAATTTAATGAGGTAGAAAGTTTTTTATTGGTAATTTTCTCATAAGAATCTTTTATTAGCTCTATAAAATCTCTTATGGAGGTAAGTCGCCCTGTAGCTACATCTATATCATTAAAAGATTTTAGTTTAGATATATTATCTAAACAAGTAGTATAAGCTGAAACAATATCATCAATATATATAAAATCTCTTTTCTGCATGCCTGAAGTTAAGTTTACTTCTGTTTTATTTTGCTTAAATTGAGATAATATCCAAGAGGTTAATTTATTATCAGCATCTTGTTCTCCAAACATAAGCTCTACCTTCATATTTAATACTTGTATTTTATCAGATGCCATTTTTAACCATTCATCAAATTGCACCTTAGATAAGGTATAATAGTTTAAATACTTACTCAAAGTTGCATATAGACTACTTGTATTAAAAAATGTCTGGGTATTAAAAGATATTCCTGTGTTAAGCAACTCTATACCAAACATTAGGTTGGTTTCAAGTATCTGCCGCATATCTTCCCCTTTTCTACCATATAAACAAGCTGTATGAATAATGGTATCTATATACTGGTCTTCAAAAACTTTTTGCAAAGGAACTAAGTCTATGTCATAGCTTTTAAAGCTACTTTCAAATCCTTTTAAACGCCACGTATCAGAGGTAGAGCGTTTGAGTGCTACTACCTCATATCCTTTATTTACCAATGCTTTCAGCAAATGGCTACCAAGGAAGCCTGTTGCTCCTGTTAAAAGTATACATTTTCTCATTTTAAAAAGGGTTTATACTTGAAAAATTATGTAAGGTAGGGAAAGATAAATCTCTTTTTGAAAGTATAGGTTCAGCTATCCCCCAATTAAAACCAAAACTATCGTAATATATACCAGCATCACTTGTAGGATTATAAGTAGTACCTACATTATACATCATTATAGTATTGTCTTCTAATGATTTAAAACCATGTGCTAAGCCTTTAGGAATATAAATACTTCTATAATTTTTATCACTTAATTCAATAGTAATATATTGTTTATAGGTTTTGGATTCTTTTCGCAAATCGAGCACTACATCTATAACACTCCCCGCTATTACATATACTAACTTCTGATGGTCATCAGGAGGAAGCTGAAAGTGCATCCCTCTTATCACATTTTTGTTAGAAATTGAGTAATAGCTTTCATTTATTTGAAAATCAATACCTTTTTGATTTAAAAAATCTGTGTTAAATGTTTTTACAAATAATCCTCTTTCATCAAAAGCATTAAAATTTTCTACTATATAAACTCCCTCAATAGAAGTTGGTATAATTGCTCTCATTTTTTAAAAATTCACCCCAAAATATTCTTCTAATTTCTCAGCGATATACTCTAAATGTTCTTCCCCTAAAGCAGGATAAATACCTACCCAAAAGGTTTGGTTCATCGTAATATCGGTATTAGTAAGGTCTCCCACTACACGGTATTCCACTCCTTCAAAATAAGGCTGTTTAGTAAGGTTACCCGCAAACAACAATCGCGTACCTATCTTATGCTGGTCTAAGAAACGGAGCAAATCTACCCGTGCGGTACCTGATTCTTCTTTAAGGGTGATAGGGAACCCAAACCACGAAGGGTCACTATTGGGGGTTGCCTCTGGCAGATATAAAAAGTCAGTAAGTGTTTGCAATCTATTTTTTAGATAAGCAAAATTCTTACGGCGTTTTTCTATAAACTCCTCTACTCGGTCTAACTGAGCCAAGCCGCAGGCAGCCTGCATATCACTAATTTTTAGGTTGTAACCTAAGTGCGAATACACATATTTATGATCGTAACCAAAAGGCAAATCGCCGTGTTGTTGCGAAAAACGGCAGTTGCAAGTATTGTCGCAACCTGGTGCACAATAGCAATCACGTCCCCAATCGCGGAAAGACTCAGCTATAGTTTTTAGTTCTGCATTGTTAGTAAATACGGCTCCTCCTTCACCCATTGTGATATGGTGAGCTGGATAGAAACTCAGGGTAGCAATATCGCCAAAAGTACCTACTTTTTGTCCGTTATAGGTAGCACCCAAAGCATCGCAGCAATCTTCTACAAGCCAAAGGTTATATTTCTCACAAAGAGCTTTTATTTTCTCTAAGTTAAAAGGGTTCCCCAAGGTATGGGCGAGCATTATTGCCTTTGTTTTAGGAGTAATGGCCTGTTCTATAAGGTCAGCATTTACATTATGTGTGTGTAAGTCTACATCTACAAATACTGGTATAGCCCCAAACTGAATTATAGGGTTCACTGTAGTAGGGAAGCCTGCTGCTACACCTATTACCTCGTCACCTTTTTTAATAGCACGTTCGCCTAATTTAGGTGAAGTAAGTGCACTAAAGGCTACTAAGTTAGCCGAAGAACCAGAATTTACCGTAATACAGTATTTTACTCCTAAAAAAGCAGCCAATTTTTCTTCGAAAGCACGGTTAAAACGTCCTGTGGTAAGCCAAGCATCAAGCGAGGCATCCACCATATTTTTTAGTTCTTGGGCTCCCAATACCTTTCCTGAAGGTGGTATAACAGTAGTACCCCCCTCAAAAGGTTTTGGTTTGTAAGCCTCTTGGGCATATTTTTCAACTAATTGAGCTATTTCTTGCCTAATGGTGTCTAAAGTCATTTATATTATAGTGTTTTTTGTTGTTAGTTTTAATTATTGTATTTCTCTATTTCTTGCAAGCATTTTACCTGCATATCAGCTCCTTCTAGCCACGCACGGTGCCAATGTACTATTTGCTCCAAGGTTTGCTCTAATCGCCATTTGGGGTGCCATTTTAGGCGCATTGCAGCTTTCGAACAGTCAAGTTTCAGAAAGTTAGCTTCGTGGGGTTGTTCACTTTTGTCTATTTCATAGTGCGCTCCATCTCCCCAGAAATGTACCATCTTATCAAGTATCCATTGTACAGGCTGGCAGTCATCGTCTTTAGGACCAAAATTCCAACCTTCAGCAAAAGCCTTCCCATCTTGCCACAAACGTTGTGCTAATACTAAGTAGCCTGAAAGAGGTTCTAATACGTGTTGCCACGGACGAGTAGATAGCGGATTGCGAATAATTACCGATTGCTGTTTCTCAAAAGCGCGCAGAATATCGGGTATCAATCTATCTTCAGCCCAGTCTCCGCCTCCTATCACATTACCTGCACGTGCCGAGGCTACAGCTGCTGTATCAGGGGTGTGAAAAAACGACCGTTGGTAAGCCGAAACTACCAACTCGGCACAACCTTTACTATTGCTATAAGGGTCGTGACCACCCATAGGTTCGTTTTCACGATAACCCCATTCCCATTCGCGGTTTTCATAACATTTGTCAGTAGTAATTACTACTATCGCTTTTAAATGCGAGGCATAGCGCGAAGCTTCAAGTACATTCACAGTCCCCATCACGTTAGTGCTATAAGTCTCAATAGGCTCTTTATACGAAAGCCTTACCAAAGGCTGTGCTGCTAAGTGTAGCAATATATCGGGGTTAAAAGTACGTATGCTCTCCGAGAGTTTGCTAAAATCGCGAATATCACCTATCTCACTCTGCATCTGCTGTGCTACTTTAGCCTCAACAAAAAGAGACGGATTTGTTGGTGGAGCTAAAGAAAATCCCTTTACTTCAGCCCCCATCTGTTGTAGCCACAGCGATAGCCACGAACCTTTAAAGCCCGTATGCCCTGTGATAAATACACGCTTACCTTTCCAAAAATGAGTATCTACTTTTCCTATTGCCATACCTTCCAAGGAGCTTTGTTGTTTTGCCATAATTCTTCCAAAAGCGTTTTATCACGGAGCGTATCCATTGGTTGCCAAAAACCTTCGTGCTTATAACACATCAACTGTCCGTCTGTGGCTAAGCCTTTTAGCGGTTCTTGTTCCCAAATAGTGCTATCACCTTTTATGCGCTCTATTACTTTAGGTGATAGTACAAAGAACCCTCCATTTACAAGAGCTCCATCGCCTTTTGGCTTTTCTTGGAACTTCATAATCTGATTATTTACTATATCCAAAGCTCCAAATCTACCTGGGGGATAGACTGCTGTAAGGGTTGCCTCCTTACCGTGTGCTTTATGAAAAGCTACTAATTTAGCAATATCAATATCAGCTACTCCGTCGCCATAAGTAAAGCAAAAAGCCTCCTCATCAGCTATATAAGGCAATACCCTTCTAAGGCGTCCTCCCGTCATAGAGTGCTCGCCTGTATCTATAAGAGTAATCTTCCAAGGTTCAGCACGTTTTTGATGTACGTGCATCTCATTGTTTGCCATATCAAAAGTAATATCCGACTGATGTAAAAAATAATTAGCAAAATATTCTTTGATAATATAGCCCTTATAGCCACAGCAGATGATAAACTCATTAATGCCGTAATGCGAATATATTTTGAGTATATGCCATAATATAGGCATTCCTCCTATTTCTACCATTGGTTTGGGTCTGACGATGGTCTCCTCACTCAATCGCGTACCGAGACCTCCTGCTAAAATTACTGCTTTCATAAAAATTAATCTACTTATTGCTTGAAAATTAATCACTTATTTGCCTGCAACAAATGCATCAGCGAAAAAATTTTCTTCTTTCAATCCTTGTTTAGTGAGAAGTTCTTGAGCGCTTTGTATCATTGCCTCACTACCACAAGCATACACTTGTGCTGTAGGCCAACTGATAGCCTGTGCTGAAGCTATCTCTTGCACATGCCCTTTTGCTCCTTGCCAATCGTCCTCACGAGTCAATACTGGTATATACTCAAAATGAGCAAAGGTAAAATCAGGCTTCCAAAATAAGTCTTCTTTTTTTCTTCCTCCCCACAAAAGCCACACTTTTTTATTAACTAATAATTCCGGACTGGCTTGCAGCTGTTCTAAAATGGCTTTTATAGGTGCAATACCAGTACCTGTAGCTAATAATACAATATCGGTGCATACTTCATTATGTCGGTAAAAGAAAGTACCCAAAGGTCCCTCTACTCTAAGCAAATCATTAGGTTTAGCCTCATTAAACCAATAGTTGCTAAATAGTCCCCCTTCATAATTGCGAATAAAGAGTTTCAGCTGGTTGCCTTCATACTGACTATGACTAATAGAATAGCTGCGCTTATGTCCATTTCTAATAATATCTACATATTGCCCCGCTAAAAACTGAAAATCTACCTTAGGAGGCAAACGCAACACTACCTCTACAATATTAGGGGTAACAGTTGCAATACCGCTTATTTTACAAGGGCTCACTTGGGGTTTAGGCAGCTTTACTCCTAAATCCTCTACTGCTAATTTTATATCAGAGCGGGGTATTACATTGCAAGACAGCACATAGCCTGCGGCTTTCTCTTCAGTGGTAAGTACTTGTTCATCTTGTAGGTTCTCCACCTCTCCTTCAAGCACTTTCACTCTACAACTCCTACAACGTGCCTCAAAACACGAATACTCTAAGCTAATATCATTATCTAAAGCTGCTTTTAGCAAAGAGGTATTCTCATCGCAAGTATAAGACTTATTATTTTTTAAATATATAGTATACTGGTTCAAAATATATTATAGACAATGTTTTTCCTCTTCAATAAATTCTTTTATATGTCTCTTAGCTTTCCAGCCAAGCGCTTCTGTTTTTTTAGTAACTACTTC
>ERZ772764.952-NODE-952-length-18862-cov-6.302813_pt1 | contig 18862 bp, 15 predicted proteins | sample MGYA00512163_ERZ772764 | MGnify/ENA primary metagenome ERZ772764 (study PRJEB29015, sample SAMEA2737903) | human oral metagenome | biome: human oral; feature: human-associated habitat; material: dental | place: China | collected 2094 ... | reverse complement strand
ACCCCCTACCACAACACCTGGGACTAACCCCCAACCAACACGTTTTGTCCTATAACCCGGTTTTTGGGTAAAAGAGTGCTGGACAAGCATAGATGCGTGATGTAGGCTATATCTAGTATAAAATTGCTAAGTCATTACCAAAGAGGGGGTGCGCAGGTTAGATTGTGGAGCGGTTCGTGGTCGTTCTATCAAGATGTTGCAGTATTTCGCCCATCAAAGGGCATTGTGACAAAAGTTGACGCTTGGAGATAGAGTCGCAGCGAATCATATGTATTTACCTGCGTGTACGTCGTTTTGGGATGACTTGTCTGATTGGCCATTTGATCATCGAAGGAGATATACGATGAGTGATTCAACAAGTGCCGTTCCGGACAGTGAGGCAACCTCACCAGCTGTCGAGCCTGAGAGCGACACGGGTGGAGCTTTGGAAGACAGCGTCGATGATGCTTCTGTTAACGCGGGTAAATCGGTCGCGGATACGCTGCCTACGATGGGCAATGCGTGTGACGAGCTCGGTAACGCAGACATTGCTGAGCTTCTCTCCGGGGTGCGCGCGGACGTGCAGGCTTTTTCCGAACGGGCGGAGTTCTATGAGAATCTGGTACGTCAGCTTCAAAGTCGCATTGAATCGCTCCAGACCGATCAGATGCAGCAGTTCTTCGGTCCTGTTTTGACAAGGATGGCGCTCTTGCTGACCCAGACCGCAGACTCTGCAGCGCTGGCTCGTGCACAGGGGGAGGGGTATCAGGCGGATGTTGAATTCGACTACTTCCATGATGTGCTGATCGAGTCGCTTGACCTACTGGGAGTGGAATCTGTCGGTGTCAGGGTCGGAGATGCTTTCGACAGGGTTCTCCATGCCTCTCGGAAGACTACGCGAACGGGCGTGCGCGATCTGGACTGGACGGTGGCCAGGGTTCTGCGTCAAGGACTGAAGCGCTCGGGAGCTGAGCGTGCTTTCCTGCCTGCGCAGGTCACTGTGTACCGCTATGACGCGATGTTGGAAACAACGTCTGACGAAGCAACAACAAGCACGGAATCACATAAGGAAGGAACTGTCGCATGAGTGACAAAGTCTATGGGATCGACCTGGGAACGACGTACTCTGCTGTCGCCCTTGTCAATGACGACGGAATTCCCGAAATTGTCAAGAATTTTGTTGGTGAAGACACGACTCCCTCGGTTGTTTTCTTCGATGAAGACGGCACCGTTGTGATTGGCAGCCAGGCCAAGCAGACGCAGGTTAGCGACCCCGAGAATGCCTGTTCCCTTATCAAGCGCCACATGGGCGAGGAATTCCCGCTAGAATTCAGGGGGCAGGAGTACACTCCGGAGTCAATCTCTGCCTTGATCCTGAAAGAGCTGGTCAGCGACGCCAACAGCCAGAACAACCTGGATATCAACAAGGTTGTTATCACTGTCCCGGCATACTTTGGAACCCAGGAAAGGCAAGCGACCAAGCAAGCCGGAGAGATCGCCGGCCTGGAAGTTGTCGGCATTATCCCGGAGCCGGTCGCGGCTGCCATCTCCCTGTGTGCCCGACAGGAGCAAGACCAGACCCTGCTTATCTTCGATCTCGGCGGCGGTACTTTCGATACGACCATCCTAAAATCGTGTGCGGGGCAAGTGGAAGTTGTTGCTATCGACGGTAATCGCCTGCTTGGCGGTGCCGACTGGGACCAGTGCCTGGAGGATATGTTCTTGGATCGTTTCAAGGAGCAGGCAGGCCTTGACGATGACAATGATCCCTCGTTCGATGAAGACTTCATGACCGAGCTTCGAGTGGAAGTCGAAGACGCGAAGAAGACGCTGACCCAACGTGCATCCGCCAACATTCTTCTCCGGTACCAGGACAAGAAGGAACATGTCAAAGTCACGCGGGAAGAGTTCGAAGAAGCGACGTCGCACCTTGTGGCGCAAACCATCGAAATCACCAGGCGAGTCATCGAAACAGCGCAGGATAAGTTCCCGGGTCTGACCGTTGATCGTTACCTCCTCGTCGGTGGATCCTCGCGTATGCCGATGATCAGGACAGCGCTCGCAGAAGCGGGCTTCAACACCGAAAATACCGACTTTGATCTGTCGGTGGCCAAGGGTGCGGCGATCTTCGGGCAGGGGGAGCTTCCCGTTCCGGGTTTCGCGGAAATGAGTGCGGGGGCGACGGACAGTGCATCGGCTGATTCCGGCGATTCGAAGCCGATGTTCGGCATTGGCCCCGGTCGGACCGTGGTAACCAACGTTCTCTCGCGAGGGCTGGGAGTGCGACTCGTTAGGGAGAATGACAAGGGCGAGTTTGAGGAGTATGTCAATTTCCTTGCGCACGCAAATGAGACGCTTCCGCTCGTTGCCTCGTTGACCGGTGGCATCGTTGAAGACGGACAATCGAGTGTCGAGGTCTCTCTCTTCGAACAGGGCGGAGAAGTGGAGTCCGAAGACACGCGGGATAACAAGGCGATGATTTCTGGGCCGAGCACAACCATCGAGGGGCTTCCCCCGATGCGGAGGGGGGATCCCATCGAGGTGACTCTGGAGGTGTCAGAGGAAGGCGTTGCAACCCTGCTCGTTGTCGAACCGACAACAGGCCGGTCCTTTAGGGCAGAGGCAGCGGTCTCTGTCTTGAGCCAGGAGGACGTCAAGAAGGCAAAGAAACAGATCGCCCAGATCATGACTCGGTCGTAGGCACCAGAACCGGGAGTGAGGTAGAGAGCGTAATGTTCGACAAAAAGGCGTATCAGGATTCTGTTCTGAAACCGCTGAGCACTAATGCGGTGCAACAGTCCGCAATCAATGGCGCGTTGCGTGCGCTCAGCGGTGCGCAGGACGAAACAACGGTGATCGAAGCCCTGTGTAAGGCAGATATAGCCGCGCTCTTTGCCATCACTCCCGGCATGTCAAATAACGAGCTTGTAAAGCATTTTCAGGGGCTAGAAAGACATCTGAACGCCGCTCGTGTTCCAGTTGCAAAACTGGTAAAACAGCTACTCGCAGCGGTAAATAAGGTGCTTAGCCAACATGTGTGTGACCCCGAATTCTGGGAAGAGTTATCGCATCTTGCAGCGGAGATTGGCAAGGCCGAGCTGAATGACTTTGCACAGGCAGTTAAGCAGGATAATCCCCTCGCTGTCGTAACTGCTGAGCAATTGCGCCAAGCGGCATCGGCCTACGGAATTGCCGCGAGTGTGGCGGACTCCGAACTGGCGGGTGCTGTCAAAGCGCAGGGGGTCCGCGTGTGCCCTGACTTTGAGGTGCCAGCAAGCAAGGCGGCTAACGCATGGTCCAAAGGGAACTTGCCGCCTGGCATGACCAACCTTGTTGAGGTATTGCTGTTACACGAACGATCAGAGCAGCCACGTGACATTCGTGTGATCGATGAGTTGAGCGCTGTCGTCGCCGGAAACAGACGGCGCGCGGTAGGGATCTCTGATTTGCGCCAGTCTAAGTCGGCCGCGAACACCAGGTCCGGCGACTCCATGGAAGGTGCGAAGAAGGTTCTCACTAAAATCGGAGAAGACTGCACAACAGACTCCGATGTGCGTGATCTTATACTTGCATGGTATGCGAATTCGGCGGAACAACTGGTGCGGACGCAAGGGTTGACGCCAACGCTTGCACTCAACCGTCTGATGGCCATTGGCCTTGCTGACCTCGACGCGCGCAGATTGCTCGCGGGTGTGGCTACAGGTGGATCGGGACCCGATATCGCCAACGTGAAGGATTTGATCGCAGCCGGGGATCTATCGGGCGCGCGCAGGCTTTACCTCGCGCTGGTCGGCGGGGATCAAGATAAAGCGCAATCCCCTATTGCCCGGGAGGTAGCCGAAGCGCTTACAGCTGCAGAGGAACGCAAAAGTGCCGCGATGGAGGCGTATCGCCAAGCGATAGCGGCGAAGGATCTCCCCGGAGCTCGTGCAGCGCTTGGCGATGCACGTTCGGTGGACCATGAAGATACGGAAATCACCCGTCTCTTGTCTCAGATTCCTCCCGATCAGCCAACAGGCCTGGACGTGAGCTATTCCCCGAGTAGGAAAGGCGTTGTCCTTGCGTGGCGAGGCGCGCAGGACCCTGATATCAGGTACACCGTGGTTCGCAGCGAATCGGGTACAACGGCAAACCCTAAGGTAGGGCTGACGATTGCGGCAGCGACAGCTGACCAGGTCCTTCGATCCTTCGCCGCTCGTCGCGCAGCAGGCGGTCTACGCAGTTTTTGCGTTCCGTCAGGGGGCTAACTACTCAGCTCCGGCGGTGTCGCGGATAACGGTCCTGCCACCGCCCTCCGATGCCCACGCGGTAGTGACCTCAGACGACGTGACGGTCTTCTGGCAATCACCAGATCAGGTTGCGGGTGTGTCGGCAGAGCTGATCAGCGCAGACGGAACGCGTAGGGCATTCCCCACGACGACACAGGGGCGATTGCGCATCGAAGGGCTTCAACTCGGACAGAAATACACTGTTGTTCTAAGAGCCCATTACGTGGTGAACGGACAGTCCGTTTTTTCTGAGTCGACCACCCTCGACGCGACTCCACGCGGTACTGTCCGTGCAGTACGCGATCTGAGCCTCGGCAGTACTAAGATGCCGGATGGAAAACCCGGGATACATGCCGAATGGACCGAGGTCCCGGGATACGCCACGGACTTATGGTCACTGCCTATCGACATGGCAGTGGAGACTGGGGCACGCGTTACTGCAGATCGACTTGACGTATTGACTGGGAAACGGGTCGTGGGCGCAATCCGGAGTAGGGGAGTGCACCAGACGATGGACTTCTACGTGTTGCCCGATGTGCGCTCGTTTGTGCCTGTCACATGGGATGGAACCGAGGGAATCGTCGGAGGGGCAGTCGTTGCTGGCACAGCGCCACCACCTCGTGACGTGGAGGCGGTGCGTCTCGGCTCCGAACTGAACGTCTCATGGGTGTGGCCCCACGGTGATTACTTGATGGACGTGACGTGGTCTGCCGTCAACGGGAAGAGCGGGCACAAGCGTGTTGATCGGTTTGTCTACGGACGCGATGGCGGTGTGCGTATTACAAATGCCGAGCTGATTACCGAAGTGTCAGTTGGAACAGTAGTGTCAGGTCTTGGCAAAGAACACACATTCGCGCCTGTTACCGTTCGTCTGAAAGCCGTACCTCCGAGTATGCGGTATGATCTCAAGCTGCCTCGAGGTCCCTTCGGGGGGCGCGAAGCGCGCGTAAGTGTCACGAGCGATGGATTCCGCGGCGAAGTGGATCTGGTTGCCGTGATGTCCGCTGGCGCGTTCATGCCGGCTCGTCCTGAAGACGGGCAGCAGATCGCGAGCCTTCACTTCGATTTTTCAACGGACCTCACCCACTATCGCAGCTTTTCCATCCCGAAGATCAAAGGCGGCTATTGGGTACGTTTCTTTGCGGACTCAGCTTCACCTATCATTCTCAATGATCCGTCCACTTCATCGATGAAAGGATGACCGATGCGTCTACCGGGTTTTGTAGCGCCGTGCCCCTATTGCTATACGGATATCGACCTGCGTAAGGCGTCCTTCCGTTGCTTAGGACGCCCGGCAGCGGGGAAGCAACCGTGTATCAAAGTAGTCGATAGCGCACGAGAACGGTATTTCGGTGACCTGAACGAATACTATCCGGCCTTCACTCCTTCGACTCCGTCGATGCTTCGGGAGGTGCGGAGAGCAGAGTGCCCGAAGTGTTTCGGGCCGACGGGTGTGCGTTTGTGTCCCCAATGCCATTCGCGGCTGCCCGACGGTTTCTCGAGTGATTCTCCACTGTTTGGTCTGGTAGGCGCGCGCTCCTCGGGTAAAACCGTGATGCTGACGGTTCTCATGCGTGAGCTGGCGACCAACGGGCCGATCGGCCGACGTTTCAAGCACGTTATCACCGTCTATGGTGCTGGTGAAGAAAACGGTCAGGCAGCAAAGCTCAAGAACCTTCTTGACCAGATGGAATCCACATCCGGTCAGCTTCCTCCACAGACCCAGCAAGCAGCCGAAGAAAAGACAACACCAGTGGTGTTTGAATGGAAGATCGCGCGCGACGGGATCGCGAAGGCCGCACTTGGTGACTACAAGTCGACGGTATTTTCGTTCTACGACACTGCGGGTGAGGATCTCGCTGCCGACGAGCGTGCTTTGAGTATGACGTATCTGCTGGCGACCGATGGGATTATTCTGCTCCTCGATCCCTTTAGCTTTCCGGGGAATGCGGGCCGTAGCAAGGCCTTAGATGATCAGCGGGTTGAGACTTCGCCGGAGAATGTTCTGCACGCCATCACGGAAGTCCTTCGCCAAAACGAGCGAGTCAAGCGCAATCGGAAGATTAAGCAGCCGGTTGCTGTCGTTATCTCTAAGATCGATGCTTTCTGGGAGGAAGTGCCCCAGAATAATCCGATACGGTATCCTTCATCCAAGCTTCCCTATTTCGATGAGGAGGAGGCGAAATCCGTGCATGATCACATTGCTTCCCTGGTTTCTCATTGGGGCGGGGATGGCCTGCTTACGATGCTCGATACGAACTACGCGAACTACAGGTTCTTCGGCTTATCTGCCTTGGGATCTGAACCGAATTACTCGACCCAGCGTATTGACGAGCGTGGCATCATCCCCCACAGGGTGGGTGAACCGCTGCTGTGGCTCATGGCTGAACGTGGGTTTATCCCACGCCAGGGGTGACGTGATGTTTGATGTAGCGCTTTACACTGACACTCGGGCAAATGAAGCTGTCGACGGCATTGACGGATTTAACTTTCAGGCCCTCTCCGAGGGAATGACAACACAGGACCGTCAGGTTATCCGTGACTACATGCTTCACCGCGTGGTTGTCGGCTGGAACGTCGATCATGATCCGCTGGAGCACCCGGCCTCCTTCGCTTACCGCGCGCACGCGGGGCGTTACTACCTCTCGCGGGGTATTTCGACGGGTGTCACCAACAATGGGAGGCCCGGCAACCTTCTGACTGAAGCGATCGCGACGTCTGATCCAGACGACTTTGGAATGATGCGCCCTGCGCAGTTCCTTGGCGCGCGAAACTGGTCTCTTAAGAAGGCCCCGAGCCAGACACTACCTCGGTGGGCAGCGCCGCTCGAAGTAACGCAGGACTTTGAAACCGACGCACTGCGTGACATGGTCAAGAATGATGCCTGGGCAGTCGCGCACTTCGCGGAATTTCTGACGATGGTCGAGCAAGTGACGGATGAGACTCCCAAGCGTCTGGTAATCGTCACCGCCGACGAGGCCCTCGCACGCAAGTGGATCGCACTCGGTACTCTTTTCATCGAGCGGGAACGTTCACTCTCGCTCAGCATCCGGGGCCTCGTGCAGGATCCGATGACTACAAAGGCCGACATCGTGGCGGCCAGTCCCGCATTTGGCCCACAGCCGGATCCGAGTGTACCCCGGGCCGGGGTCAACGTGATTGATCTCGATCGACGCCTTATTGCTCCACTGGAGGCGAGTGAGTCTGCGCTTACACAAGCGGACTGGTTCCTCCATGAAGATTCCGCCACCGCGCTTGCCGCGATTGATGTCGCGCGGTGCTGGGAGGGATTTCTTGGGCGTGACCTGGCTACGCGTGCTGCTGCACTGGCGTCTTTCCCCCAGAACGTCGGGGATCATCGAAACTGGCTTGTCGCTATGCAAGCGCTACGAGGCCTAGCCATTGCTAGGCGAGATGACGAGCTTATGTTCTATGGGGGTGATCTGCTGGATCTGGCCGTGACGTGCGCCGTGGAAACGCCCGAAGATGCAGAATTGGCGGGGGAAACTGTCGCTGCGCTTATGAACACAGAGAGCCAGGACCTGGCTGCTGGTGTTTTCATGTCGGTCCTTGAGTCCGTGAGTGGAATTCCCCGCGCAGCTGAGGCACTCCTACTGGCTCTGTCAAGCGCTCGTCCGCATGGGCGTCTCACTTGGGAAGACGATGCTGCCATCGCACAGGCCTCGATCCTTCTCTCGCAGGTGGCGGAGACCTCGGAAGATGCTCTCCTTCCGGTAACTCTGACAGTTGCTCGTTCCTGTGGCGTACCGATCGCGGAGACGGGCCGGCCAGAGATCGTGGCGCGCGTTGCTCGGCTGTGGGCATCCAGCCCGGATTTGACCGAGCAGAGCGCGACGTGGGAACATAGAGAGGAGATTGTTGAAGAACTCGCTCGCGTTCTCATTCGCGGTTGGTGTTCGGGTGGCCAGGATGATCTCCGTACGCTCATGCAAGGAACGTGGACATGGCTGACGACGAATCCCGCTCTGGCGCCAACGATGCGAGCATGCGTCGAGCAATGGAACAGCGCTGTGATTGTTGCCAGGCTGCCCATCGGTGCACGCGCTGCTCAGCTGCGCACCATCGGCCAGATCCCACCTGACAGCTGGCGGCTCGTGTGGTCTCAAGCGAAGCTGCCCGCCAATTGCGAACTCTTCATGATATGGGTGCAAACTCAGCGCGAAATCACGGCTGAAGCAGGGGGATACTTGCTTCGTCAGATCTCAGCTGCTCTGAGGAGGGGCACACCGGCAGTGAGCCTTCGGGAACTTCTTGTGTGCTTACATGGGTCGGGGATTGTCGTGCGCGATCAGAGGCTGAGTGAATACGCCGCGCAGGTGCATACTGCAGCGGAGTATTGCCGCGCAGCCCGCGACTCGTCGATGAATCCGAATCCCTATCTGTCGACGGTGATCGCCTACGTTCCCACGATGTCGCCTCTCATGTTGGACTTCCTTGGCGCGATTATTCTGACGTGCCCCGATAAGGGCGGAGTCTCACATCTGGTCGCTGCTCATGAAAAATGGGCGCGTGAATCGGTCTATTACTTCCTGAACACTAGGGAGAACACTGTGCGAGGTGTGGCAGAAGCAGTTTCGTTGGCGGTTGACGCTATGCACGGTCGGCTCAACGCGCCGGCCCAGGGGGCTGAGGATTTCTTGCTTGAGGTATGCGACGACCGCGTGCGCAGAGGCATGGTGTCTCAGGCCGCCACAGAGCAACTGGTGGATCGACGGGTCCTCACAGCTTTCGAAGACTTCGCGAGAGATGCGAAAAAAAGACGTTTCAAGCGGAAGTTGTCGCGCGTAGCCATCGGACTTCTCAATCGGAAAGGACGGGATAACTAATGGATGATGGGTGTCTGGAAGTCGTCTTAATTTTCGTTGCTGTAATAGTTGGCGTTGTTTTGGCGGTATGGATAATCGTCGCTACATTCTTGCGAATCCTGGCTTGGCTTGTCTTCTACTGGTGTTGTGCTTTCCTCATTGCTGCTATTCTTGGCTTAATTGTGGGCCTATTCGTTCCCCTGCGTGTGCTGAGCGGGCGCTCGCGGACACAACCGGATATTGCGACACCCGACGAAGTCGCGGCTGAGCGTGTTATCAAGCATGCGCCGCGAGGGTTTACCAAGCACTTTGGGTGGGATAAAGCCTGGCCCGAGTACAACCCCTATCAGGCGCAGCGAGACGTCGTTGCCGTGGCCGCTGAGTTGCGAGTTCTTGCGTCGTGGCTCTGGTTCAAGACTGGTGGCTCCGTGTGGAATCGAGCTTCGCGAGGAAAGGATGCCGAGCAGAAGGGAAGCCTCTCGGATGCGGCGATTGGTGTTCTTCCAAGGCTCGCCTGGGTAGCGGGGGTCCTCGTTCCATTCGTGGGATTTGTTCTCGCGCTGTACGCGTCGTTCATCATGTGGCTACTTGTCATGCTGATCATCGGTGGCGGAGTCTATCTGTGTCAGCAGGTGCTGACTCTGGGATACCGCTTGTGGGACCGCGGCATGATGTTCCGTGTCCGAGCAAAGGTGAAGTGTCCCCACTGTTATGAAACCAATCCGCGGCCCAGCTATCACTGCCCTAATTCGGATTGCTCGGTCATCCACCGCGACGTATCGCCGGGGCCGCTCGGTGTTGTCAAACGTCGTTGTGCTTGTGGGACGAGCTTCCGGACAACGATTAGTGCGGCTTCGAAGGTCCTCGTTGCGCTGTGTCCAAGCTGTGGGGAGCCACTTGTGGAAGGTAGCGGTGCGCGTCGGACTGTGCAACTCCCAGCATTTGGATCAGTCGGAGCAGGGAAGACCCGATTTTTCGCGGCAGCTCTTACTGCAGTAGGCCGTCAGCTTGATTCGGTTCACGGTTCACTTGAGGGACTCAACACCGAGGCGGAGGGTTTCCTTCGGGCCTCCGAACGGGCTATCGACTCAGGAACCGCCACCGAGAAGACGATCCACACAATGCGCCCCGAAGGACGTCCGCTCAAGTTGACGGATGCCTCGGGTAAGGTGCTTGAGCTGCAGGTTATGGACGCCGCAGGTGAGAGCTTTACAAGCCTCCAGGTTACGGAAGAACTCACTTACTTGAACTCTGTGATGACCATGGTTTTTGTTCTTGATCCTCTTGCCCTACCGCGCGTGCAGGTGGACATGCGAGCTGCGCGCGATCTGCCGGATATTCTGGTTGCATCCGGGGATCAGGAAGGTGCTTACGCCTCAGTGGTCGACAGGATCCGATCAGAGGCTGTTGATCTCACGAAGCGGCATCTGGCGGTAGTCCTGACGAAAACGGATGTGCTCCAGAAGCTTCCGTCGGGCACATCGTTGGATCCTGAGAACTCGGACGGAATTCGCGATTGGCTCATTGACGTTGAGCAAGACGGACTCGTTCGTCGTATTGAAAGTGATTTCAGGGATGTTCGCTACTTTGCGATTGACTCGTTGGTATTGCGAGAACCACGTGATCCTCTCAACCCGATGCGGGTCATTGACTGGGTGTTGAGTTCTCAGAAGGTTCCGATCACGCTGGTCCCACCTGCGGAAGAAGAGGCTAGCGTTACGTCCTCGGATGGGGAGAAAGCGAGCGCATCATGAAAAATGGGATTCCGACGTTATATTGGATCTTTCGCTGGTCCTGGAGCCTCGTGCACCTCATTATCTTGGGTGTTTTCGCCTACCTCGTCCTCGATTGGGCGCTCACGGATAACCACGCCGTGGATGCTCTGACAGATTGGCTGAACTGGAGTGAATCGCTTCGAGAGTATCTGAGTAGTTTGGTGCGGTATCCGTGGGAGTGACGATGAATGCTGATACCTGTCCTGATTGTGGTGGGAAACGAACGGTTAGGAAAGGAGTGTGTTTCAGGTGCGGTTATCGCCAACCGCGTGATGACACAACTGTGCAACCTGCTCGTCCCCTTCCGCCTCCCGCCACTTCCTCGACCCCAGTCCCACATCGGTCTTCTGGCTCACAGCAGTCGCCGGTCGTTCCTACGAAGCCCACACCGGCATCACGCACTGGTGCTGCTGCCTCAACGAAATCGCAGGTGGATGGGCATGTGGTTGGTAGGATCACGACCATGGGGACGCAAAGGACAGAGCTTGTCGTCCTAAAATGGGGTGACCGTCTCACGCGTATATTTGTTCGGCTCGCTGTCGTAGTCGGTGCTGTTGTGTTTGTGAAGTTGTACCTTCCCTTCGTGATTGCGATAGTTTTGGCGATTCTATTCTTTGCTTCCGTTCGCTCGCTTTTCCCTGTTTTTTTGATGCCGATACTCTCTGGGCGTGGAAGGGAAAGGCAACATCAGGAACGGGAAATTGAAGTTGCGATTCAACCGTTTACCATTACTGCCTCTGATGGAAAAGAGAAAGAAGTGATACTCCGCGGTGAACTTCGTGGCGGAAGCCCACATTTGGGGGATTGTGTCGAGGTTTCAGGTAAGGAGGTGCGAGACGGAACTATTCGTGCGTGCTCCGTGTACAACACGTCGACGGGTGCACGGATTACGATGAGAGAACATCCGGCCATTGTGCGCTCGCGCGTGAAAGTCGTTTGGAGTCTCCTGGGAATAGCTATCCTTGGGTATGTTCTCGTTGTTTCGCTTCAATCTCTTTCTCAATTGGTGTGAGGAGACGCCGTGATGTCGGAACTTGATAACACATCGAACTTGATGGAACAGGGGTGGCAAGAGGGGGCCGAAATGCCGGATGAAGTAGGTGAGAGTTCGACCGTTGAAGGTGCTACTGCTCTTCATGGTGCGGAGGATCCGCGTACTTTTCGGCTGGAACGTTCGGAAAAGTATATCGAACCAATGAGTCGCCTTCGTGAAGTGGATCCTTTCCAAGATCCGAGTGCGACTGTTGAGCGTATCAATCCCCTCTACGACCCCGAGTGCGGTGACGATCCGTATACCGTGAACTGTGCGGACTGTGCGCGGTGCTTCGAAGCGACGTGGCGTGGGCAGGAACAAGAGGCAGCGGGGCTGGCTGTTCAGCTCGATGAGCAAGGTGGATTAGAGGTCGCGGGGGAAACCTCGGAGCAGACCGAGGAATGGGCTCATGAGAAGTTTGAATCGGTTCGTGCCCCTGAGTTAAGGAGTGCTCTTGAAGTGGGAGGACATGGCTCCAGTGCCATCGTGCATTCCACGTGGGAGGGGACATTGCCAGGCGGTCACGCGTACAACGTCGTCAACTATGAGGGACAAGTCATTACTGTCGACTCTCAGGAAGGCAAAGTCTTTGAATACTCAGACCGGGAGATCTATGCGGATCTTGAGACAATGCCCGGAGTATCGCATCGTGCGATGGCGTGGGACTCGAAGGGAAGGAGAATCTTATGAGTACGATTACTGAGAATGAGGCGCGTGCGCTTTTGGCGAGCACCGGTAGCCAAGCTGCTTCTCCGGAACGATACTCTGCGATACGGTGTGCCGGAGGATGGGCCTTTGCGTGGGCAGATACGTCGCGACCGATCCCGATGGGGGTCCGAGGAATCGTGGTCACTGACGAAGGACGTATTGGTCGGGCCAGGATAGGAGAGACTGCGGAGCAGGCCCTTCGGCGGTTAAAGGGATAGCTTTCATGGCATACCCGAGGTTAGCAAGCGTTGTAGGAGAGCCTGCGGAAGCGAGTTCTCCCGACGAGCGCGCTCAAAATATCCTCGACAGCCTTAAGTATGGGTTTAATCAAGGATTTGAGTGTGGCACCCCTTCTGTGACTGCGAAGCACTGGGGAAGGGTGCAGATCCTTGAACGGTGGTCACCGGAGGAAGGTGCGCCACCCTTCGAGCGCCTGACATCGTCCCTTGCGGGTATCGCGACATTCACAGAGCTAGCGCTGGTCGGCGTCGACGGTGAGCTGGGCCTGCTGCTCGGTTTCGCGGGTGCTGACGAGTTAGAACGCGCCCGTTTGCTGCTTGCTCCTGGCATTCGTATCGTCCCATCATCCCCTCCCACAGTCGCATTCCGACATGCGGTTGGAGTTACTCACAGACCGCAAGGGGAGGTTTTGGATTCCTCCGAGCAAGCGCTAGGGGATGCCCTTATTGATCGCCTCGATGGGATCGGCGGCCGCTGGACATTGTTCATACGATGTGAGAGCGTGTCAATGCTCGATGTCCTCAATACGAGATATCGGCTGGATTCCCTGGCAACGGAGGCTTCATCGTATGTCGAGATGACCAGTCAGGTGAGCGAAACGATGACGGCTCGCGCGGTTTCCCATCGTTGGACACGCGTTCAGGACTGGACTGGGGTCATCGCAAGACTTATTTCACAGGGCATGGGTGTTGGTCTGTGGACTGTGGATACATGGGCGTCCTCTGACGACGACATCACAGCACATCTTGTTGCGGGTGCGCTGCACACTGCAATTCCCAGTGATCAGGGGCGGTACTATGAGACCTTGTCATTCAATGACACCAAGCCTGGCGCTCCCCCTCCCACATCTGTGTTGACGAGTAGGGATATCGGTTGGCTCCTCGCGCCTCCACGCTCGGGAAAACCTGGTCTCGCGGTGCGGCCCGCGCCTCCAGCGGGGCGACGTCCCTGCACGTCGGGTGCGCGTGTTTCAATCGGGACATATGAGGGGACCAACGTTGCGGCTTCTATCGGTGTGAGTGATTTTGAGGGGCACGCGTTTGTTACTGGAACAACGGGTTCGGGTAAATCCACGACTGTACATAAGCTTCTTGCAGACATGTGGAATCAGCACCGTATCCCGTTCCTGGTTCTTGACCCGGTTAAAGACGACTACTCAGAAGTGTCTGTACATTTTTCGGGAGGTCTCCAGGTGGTGCGGGGTGCGGATCTCCATCTCAACTTGCTTGAGGCCTGGCCGGGTGAGAATAGCCGAGACCACATTGCCCGAGTCGCCAGTGCATTTCGTGGGGCGTTCTCAATGCCCTCACCCACACCCTATGTAGTGACACAGTTGTTTGATCGCGTAGCAATGTTGCCATCTGAAGGGGCCGGTATGTCCCTGTTCGATGTTCGTGACATGGTGCCATCGCTCATTTCCTCTCTTGGGTACGCGCCTGAGCAGGAGTCGAATATTCGTGCGGCTCTCATGACCCGTCTGAACCTATTGCTCGCGCCGACGCGAGCTCATAGGTTTTCGTGGCCAGATTCCTCAATGGTGGACAGGCTGTTCACTCAGCCCACGGTTGTGACTCTTTCTGATCTAGCTGACGACGAGGAACGTTCGTTCGTCGTGCTCCTTCTTACTTTGGCGACATGGGCGCGTGCGCGAAATCGGACGGTCACACGCGCAGTGGAACACCTCTTGGTCTTGGAGGAAGCGCACCGGATACTTCCGGAGGTTAACGTGCATATTGCTGATCAAGAATCGGGATCCGCGAGACAGGTCTCGGCAGCGATGTTGTCGGCAATGATGGCGGAGGTCCGTAGCTACGGTGAACAAATCATCGTCATTGACCAGAGTCCCTCGCGCGTGTCATCGGATGTCTCACGAAATACGAATCTCAAAATTGCGCATCGAATCGTCCACCCTGAAGATCAGAAGCAGATCGCGGGCGTACTCGGTCTTTCGCAGGACAAATCCCCCCTAATAGGTTTGCTTGAGCGTGGAGAGGCGATTTGTACGACGCGAACGGAGCCGAGTGCCCAGACGATCTCGGTTTCTGCTCTACCTCGGCGCCCATTCAGTGTGGATGTGTGGACGCCTTCTCCGCCACCCACATTGTGGCCGTGTGGTTGTTCTCGGGCTGAAACTCACTTCCGAGCTTGGCGTATGGCGGACCGCGCAGCACCACCTATGAGCTTGTTTTTGGCGGGTGTTTTCTGGGGCGAGGGAGACGGGCGCAAGCTACGTCAATACGTGTACAGAGAACTAATTGCTGTTGCTGATGGTTCTCAGGGTATCACTGACTGCCTTGCGTGGGCTGGCTTGCGTAAATTGACGACAATGCGTCGAATGGTCGGCCCGGCTTCGGGTCCTAATAGTGCCGAATCCCAGCTTGAGGCGATGTATCAGGTATGGGAGGGGCGTTTGCCGCTCACTGTTCACAGTGCCGATCCAATTCTTGCTCGAATACAAGGACAAGGGACGACAGGAGGGCAAGAATGCCCTTCCTGGGAAGAGCAAGCGATCGCGAATGCACTGCTATCGGTGGAACCGCGAAACGGCTTGAAACTTCTACGTGGAGTGTCTTGGAGATCAGCTCTACCGGATCTGGTTGACTACCTGAAGGGGAGAAAAATGTTCTTCGAACCTCTCCTCGGTGAAGGGGTGATCCCATTTCTTGCCAACCAAGTTCGTGAAGCTGTGGTCTCATCCAATTTGACACCAGACGTGATGGATTATTTGCTGGCGAGGGCTGGACTCCTTGCACAGAAAACGAACTGATTCGAGCGATAAGAAAGGGGCGGCGCCTTGGATATTGGAATCGACTTAGGAACTACCTACTCGTGCGTCATGCACCATGGGCGCGACGGGGTGGAACAGTTAATTCGATCGACCGACGGAAAAGAGATCACTCCTTCCGTGGTGTGTTTTGAAGCTGATGGATCCGTGTTGGTGGGAGATGCTGCTAAGAGGCAACTACGCATGGATCCGGATAATGTCGTGGTCGGCATCAAGAGACACATGGGCACGAGCTTTGATCTCGAATTCCATGGAATTCGATATACGCCCGAAGCGATTTCTGGGATCATCCTCAAACGCCTCGTGTTGGATGTGCAAGACCATTTTGGTTCGCGATCAATACCGTTACGGGCAGTGATTACGGTTCCCGCTTATTTCGGAGTGGCCGAGAAAGAGGCAACATATGCCGCAGCCCGTATCGCGGGAATCGAGTGCCTGGAGTTGCTGGCCGAACCCGTGGCGGCTGTTTACGCCTATGGGGTGGAGAAAGCGGGAGATGGTGGGTCTCTTGTCTTTGATCTGGGAGGAGGCACTTTTGACGTTGCTGTTGTAGGAATAGCGGACCGGCGTCCGAGGATCTGGGCTGTGGATGGCGAGACTCGGCTCGGTGGTCTTGACTGGGATCAGCGTCTGTTCGATCTGTTGTGGGAGCGCCTCGTCACGCAGGAGATCGATGAGGGTGCCGTGTTCGATGAGGACTTTGCGGCTGCCCTGTCAACGGAAGTCGAACTCCTGAAGAGGAACTTGAGTGTTCGTGAGGTTGGGAAGGTACGTATCCGTTACGACGGTCGTATGTATACCGTTTCCGTCACCCGTTCAGCATTCGAAGAAGCTACTTCTGACCTTGTTATTATGTGCATTCAGGCAGCGAAGCGTGTGCTAGCAACGGCGCGTGAGCTTGGTGCGCGTTCTGTCGAACGTGTCTTGCTCGTCGGGGGATCGACAAGGATGCCGATGATCCGCGCGGCGCTGGAAGCTGGTCTTGGACTGCCTGTGATTATCCACGATCCGGATAAGGCTGTGGCCAGGGGTGCAGCTGTCCTAGCAAGTATGGTTGGTGCAAGTAAGGGAGCGGGGCAATATCGTTCGGCGGGCATTTTGGGGCCCAAGACTGTCGCTCCTGTCCTCCCCAAGGCTATCGGCATTAAACTGTATTCCAGTAGCCTTCCGGTACGGCCAGAACCTTATGTGTGCTGTATTATTCCGCAAAACACGCTTCTTCCGGTTGTCAAAAAGCGTGTGACTGTGGCGACTGCACTCTCGAAACAGGACAAAGCGCGGATTGAACTTTATGAGCAAGCGGGAGTCATCGTATCCGACGAAATAGAAGGAAACAGGCTTCTCTTCGACGGCGAGGTCACTGGAATCGCCTCCGCTCCTGCTGGCAGTCCAATCCATTTGGACGTGAGCGTGTCGATTGAGGGAAGAATTGAGGTGGAAGCCGTGGACGGCTCCACAGGGAAGACTCTGCGTGTGGATGCGTTTATCCATGGAGTCGTTGATGAAGGTGAACTTGCCGAGCAGACTGACAATGTTTCTGGGTTGATGGTTCTGTGAGAAGTATTCGTCACTATTCAAACCTTGATGACCGGTTGTGAAAGGAAGACATCGCTATGGCAACGTGGACGAAGAAGGACTTCGACGCGGCTGGCGTCACAGAGTATCCTGCGGGGCCAGCATTGGATCAACTTAGGCGCAACTTTGGCGGCTCGGTTGTCCTCGCGCTGGATGTGAGCGGCTCGATGGAGGGAGAGCGGATTGAGAAGGCTGTTCGGGGTTGTCGGCGTTTTATTTGTGAGGCAGTTGAGGCTAACTATTCTGTTGGGCTGATTCTGTGGGACCATGGAATCAGCGGCTCTGTGCCAGTAGATTATGATCCTAGTGCCGCATACTGTCTGCTAGCCCAGGCAGCTATCGCGGGGGGAACCGACATTGTCCCTTGCCTTGAGCTGGCGCACAGAATGCTGCTGGACGCACGTGCATCTGACATGGTTCTTGCTGTTTTCGGTGACGGTGACCTAGGGGACCCTTTCGAAGCGAGTCGTGTGGCTGCCAAACTGACAGCAGACGGTATCCGTATCCTTACGTGCGGCCTCGGCCAGTCGAGCGCCGAAAGTCTGGCCATCATATCGACCGAGACATCGACGATACGTGTTGCGGAGACCAACACTATCGCGGATTCTATCGCTGACATGGTATGCGGTCTGCGTTTCCTTTCGTGACCGTGAGAGGAGTGCGGAGCGAGGCAGACGTCGGCTAGATGTTCGGGAGAACAAGGTACTGAAGCCACGAGGCTATGGTGCAGCCGTAATCGAGGGTAGTGTCAGGGCGAGAACGCCGTAGGTGCGGCAAATTTGTTGGGCCCGCTCGCGGCGTCGCGCGGGCGGGCCCGTAGCAGGACCATGTGGAAGATCTCTGGCAGCTCGTAGCAGGTGCCGCCGAAAAGCGGCTACCCCCCCGAAGCGGCTCCTGTAGCCGTCCCACAGCTCGCGTAGCTTCTTCCCGTCTGACTCGCGCACAAACACGTCAAGGGCGGCGGCAGAACCGTTGCCGGTGAGGGCACTGACGGCGGCAGAGCGCGAAGAAACCTCTTGGCCGTCATACAGCACGATCGTTCCCTCCGGTGAGATCGTTACGACGTAGACGTTCCCGAGGTTTCGCCGTCGCCAAATGAACGTTTTTCCCGGAGCGATGATCCCGGTTGCGACGACATCTGCGAGTCGAACTTGGCGGCCGCGAGCAGCGGAACGTTTATCGGCTCTTCATAATTGGGGGTGTAGTTGAGTTTTGAATCCGCCGGTTTCGAGGAGGCAGCGGGCGATGTAGTTGGTGAGGTTACGGAACCCGAGGGCGGATCCGCGGAGGTGTTCGAGGCGTCCGTTGATGGCTTCGGTGGGACCGTTGCTGGTGTGGGGGTGGTCGAAGTAGGCCAGGATGTCCCCGGATCGGCGTTTAAGTGTCCTGCCCAGTGTAATGAGCTCGGTCAGACCCCTCGGTACGCGCGTGGAGGTCAGCGTGTTGATTTCGGCTTCCATCAAAGCCTTGCCCGCGGCCGCATTAGCCGCGCGGTAGGCGCCAGGTGATGTTCTGGTAGACGCTCCACGTGACCTCGAGCGCGACGTGCTCCTCGCTGGCGAACAGGTCGAGGATGCGGTGTTGTTGGCGTGGGGTGAGTAGGCAGGATCTGGTGTGCAAGCATCCTGCGGGCCTTGTACAGGGGATCTGTGGCCCGCCCGCGCCGGTGGTGG
>ERZ772764.951-NODE-951-length-18878-cov-7.148595_pt1 | contig 18878 bp, 16 predicted proteins | sample MGYA00512163_ERZ772764 | MGnify/ENA primary metagenome ERZ772764 (study PRJEB29015, sample SAMEA2737903) | human oral metagenome | biome: human oral; feature: human-associated habitat; material: dental | place: China | collected 2094 ... | reverse complement strand
AAGCGGTGCGCGCCTTCCACGCCTGCGTCCGACCATTCCAGCGTCTGCTCGGGCGGGCTGGCGAACATCATAAACAGGCGGGCGGTGTCCGCGCCGTAAGCATCAATGATTTGCTGCGGGTCCACGCCGTTGTTTTTGGATTTGGACATTTTTTCCACGCCGCCGATGACCACGGGCTGCCCGTCCGCTTCCAGCACGGCGGACACGGGGCGGCCTTTGTCGTCGGTCTGCACGCGTACTTCGGCGGGGTTGAACCAGGTTTTTTTGCCGTCCGCGCTTTCGCGGTAATACGTCGCCGCCAGCACCATGCCCTGCGTAAGCAGTTGTTTGAACGGCTCGCGCACGGACACGATGCCTTCATCATTCATCAGTTTGGTGAAGAAGCGGGCATACAGCAGGTGCAGAATGGCGTGTTCGATACCGCCGATATATTGATCAACCTGCTCCCAATACGCGGCGGCTTCGGGCGCCACCATGTGTGCGTCGTCATGCGGCGACATATAGCGGAACTGGTACCAGCTCGATTCGACAAACGTATCCATGGTGTCGGTTTCGCGCTTAGCCGCGCCGCCGCATTTCGGACATTTTGTCTCGTAAAATTCGGGCATTTTGGCCAGCGGCGAACCTGCGCCGTCGGGCACGACGTTTTCAGGCAGCACCACGGGCAAATCTTTTGCCGGCACGGGCACGTCGCCGCAGGTATCGCAATGGATAATCGGCACGGGGCAGCCCCAATAGCGTTGGCGCGAAATGCCCCAGTCGCGCAGGCGGTATTGCGTTTTCGGCTCGCCCGCAGAAGCAGCCTGCAACTTGGCGGCAATGGCATCGAAGGCAGCCTGAAAATTCAAACCGTTGAATTCGTTGCTGTTTACCAGCACGCCGTTTTCCTTGTCGGCATACCAGTCCTGCCATTGCGCCGCGTCAAACGGCTGGCCGTCCACGCTAATCACTTGTTTAATCGGCAGATTATACTGTTTGGCAAAGGCAAAATCACGCTCGTCGTGCGCGGGTACGGCCATTACCGCGCCGTCGCCGTAACCCCACAGCACATAGTTCGCCACCCATACTTCCAGCCGCTCGCCGTTGAGCGGGTTGATAACGAAGCGGCCGGTGGGCATGCCTTTTTTCTCCATGGTCGCCATGTCGGCTTCCGCCACGCTGCCCGCCTTGCATTCGGCAATGAACGCTTGCAGTGCAGGCTGCTTTTCGGCTGCGGCGGCGGCCAACGGATGCTCGGCGGCCACGGCCACATACGTCGCGCCCATCAGCGTGTCGGGGCGGGTGGTGTACACCTGCACAAACTCGCGGTGGCTTTCAGGCAGCCCTTCGCGGCTGTCGGCGGCTACCTGAAAACGCACGGTCATGCCGCGCGATTTGCCAATCCAGTTGCGCTGCATGGTTTTCACCTGCTCCGGCCAGTCCAAACCGTCCAAATCCGCCAGCAATTGCTCGGCGTAATCGGTGATTTTGAAGTAGTACATCGGAATTTCGCGCTTCTCCACCAGCGCGCCGGAACGCCAGCCGCGTCCGTCAATCACCTGCTCGTTGGCCAGCACGGTCTGGTCAATCGGGTCCCAATTCACCGTGCCCAACTTTTTGTACACAATGCCTTTTTCAAACAGTTTGGTAAACAGGAGCTGCTCCCAGCGGTAGTATTCCGGGCGGCAGGTGGCGATTTCGCGCTCCCAATCCAGCGCAAAGCCGAGGCTCTGCAACTGCTTACGCATATAGGCAATGTTTTCATACGTCCATTTGGACGGCGCGACCTGGTGGTTAATCGCCGCGTTTTCGGCGGGCATGCCGAACGCGTCCCAACCCATCGGCTGCAACACGTTGAACCCCTGCATCTTTTTGAAGCGGCTGCGCACGTCGCCGATGGTGTAGTTGCGCACATGCCCCATGTGCAGCTTGCCGCTGGGATAGGGAAACATGGAGAGGCAGTAGAATTTGGGTTTACTACTGTCTTCTTGAACGTTGAAAACGCGGTGTGCCGCCCATTTTTCGCGGGCGGCGGGCTCGGTGAGAGAGGGTTGGTAGTGTTCTTGCATGATGAGGTTTTGCCGATGATTTCGGATAGATTGGAAAGCTGCGAATTATAAGCCAGCAGCGGGGGCTACGCCAAACAGGATTAGTAGTAGAAAAAACAATCGGGCAGCTGTTGCTTGAAACAGCTGCCCGGGGCAATTTAGTGATTCTGACAAGTATACAGATTGAAATAAGCTGGCCACATTTCTCCGTGGGCAGAGGCTACCCGAAAGCACCAGCCTGAATAAACTGATCCCAGCGCTTTGGTTGGCTGATATAAATGATTCTTCCATCAAGCCCGCACAAAAAAAAGCCATCAATACCAAGGGAGGAAGTATTGATGGCCAACTTGCGGGAAAACGTCTACTTACTATCCATGCTGCCTACCAAGAAGCAGCACAGATGCGGCGCATTATATAGAACACTTTTCACCTTGTCGCCACTTATTGTCGTTATTTACCCAAACACGGCAATCTGCTGCGATAAAATTGCATAAAAACACAATTTGCCAACAAAACGAGTGTTTACTTTAATTAAGATTAATATCGGTATTTAAACAGTATTTTTTAACACTTCTTCACTATCTACCTGGCAATGCCGTGCAATGTTATGCAATTTCAAGTGTTGCATTTTTGTCATCATCTGCTGTATTCATCTTTTTAACGGCTTGCCGCACCCTCTCTGGATCGCTTAGGCGCAGCAGCTTTTTCACCTGTGCCGCCAGCTCACTGGCATGGCTTTGAATGATCACATTCTTTACAGCCAAAAGATTGCTGGCATTCATAGAGAAGCGACGCAAGCCCAAGCCGAGCAGCAGGCGGGTGAAATGTAAATCACCGGCCATCTCGCCGCATACCGACACCGGCTTGCCCATGCGTTTGGCGGTGCTGAAAATATGGTGCAACAGTTTTAACACAGCCGGATGGGCGGGCTGATAGAGATAGCTCACGCTATCGTCGCCGCGGTCTACCGACAAGGTGTATTGAATCAAATCGTTGGTGCCAACTGAGATGAAATCGAGGTGTTGCAGGATATGGCCCACTGTGAGCGCGGCGGAGGGGATTTCAATCATCGCGCCCACCTGCACTTCACCATATTCTGTGTCACGTTCGTCCAGCTGCTTACGGGCAACGGCCAAATGATTGATACACTGTCTCACTTCGTCCACCGAAGTAATCATCGGCCACATGATTTTCACCGGCCCGTGTGCCGCTGCACGCAAAATTGCGCGCATTTGGGTGCGGAACATCGTCGGCTCGGCCAAGCATAAACGGATACCGGTCATACCCAGTGCGGGATTGAGCGCGTGGCCCTCGCCGAACCAGCGCGGGTTTTTGTCCACGCCTAAATCTACGGTACGCACGGTAAGCGGTTTGCCTTTGAGCTTTTTCACAATGCCGGCATACACGCGGTATTGCTCGTCTTCATCGGGCAGGTTATCGCGGTTGAGAAACAGGAATTCACTGCGAAACAACCCTACGCCGTCGGCAGAGAGGCGGTGCATCAGTCGCACATCCTGTGCGGATTCGATATTGGCCAACAGCTCGATGTCTACGCCGTCTTTGGTGGTGGCGGTGATGTCTTTTAGCTTGTTGAGCAGGCGGCGCTGGCTGCGGTAGACGCGGTCGCGCTTGCGGTATTCGCTGAGGATTAAATCGTCGGGGTTGATAATCAGCACGCCGCTGATGCCGTCTACGATAATCCAGTCGTCTTGGCTGATGAGTTTGCGTGCGTTGTAGAGCCCGATTACGGAAGGGATATCCAGGCTGCGACCCAAAATGGCGGTGTGGCTGGTGGGGCCGCCGGCATCGGTGGCGAAGCCGGCAATATGGTGTTCTTTGAAATAGACGGCATCGGCAGGCGACAAATCGTGGGCAATCAGGATGATGTCGTCGTCTAACTCGCCTTCTTCGGGCATGAAATCGGTGTTCTGCCCCATCAGGTTTTGGTAAATCCGCTCGGCTACCTGAAGCATATCCTGTTTGCGTTCGCGCAGGTATTCATCTTCAATCGCATCAAACTGCTCGGCCAGCTTGTCGGTTTGCAGCTTCAGCGCCCATTCGGCATTGATGGCCTGCGCGCGCAGAATATCAATTGGCTCGCGGGAAAGCGTAACGTCGGTCAGAAGCATCAGGTGTAGCGAAATAAACGCGCCCAATTCGGTTGGCGCATTTTCCGGAATGGCGCTGCGCAACTGCTCCAGTTGGCGGCGTGTGGCCTTGATGGCGGCATCGAAACGTTCGGCTTCCGCATCAATTTCTTCCGGCGCCAAATCCAGCTGCGGCACTTCCTCCATGCCGCGCACCACCAAATGTGCCCGCCCGATGGCAATCCCGCCGCCTGCTGCAAATCCGTGCAACACCACGCTCATATTTATTCGCCTTCGTCAAAATAATTGTTGATTAAAGCCACCAGCGCCTGCATGGCCACCCGTTCGTCGGCGCCTTCGGTTTCAATTTCAATCACCGAGCCCTTGGCTGCCGCCAGCATCATCAAGCCCATGATGCTTTTGCCGTTTACGCACCTGCCGTTGCGGCACACCCGTACTTCCGCCGCAAACGCGCCTGCGGTTTGCGTAAACTTGCTCGACGCACGCGCGTGCAGTCCCAGTTTATTGATAATCTCCACTTCCTGTTTCAGCATACGCCCTGCTCCTCTTCCGGCAGCAACAGCATAATCCCCGCCAAGGCCGATTGGCGCACCGATTCGGCCAGCGCCAGCAAATCATCGGCCTTTTCCGCCTCCTGTACCGCCTTCACCATCATCGGCGCATTCAGCCCGGTGAGCATCACCATGCGGTGGTGCGACAGTAACCGGCGGCCGATATTGCACGGCGTGGCGCCAAACACATCGGCCAAAAGCAAAATGCCGTCGGCAAACGCCAAACACTCCGCTGCTGCTTGGGCTCGTGTGGCAGCCGCATCCACATCATCATCCGGGTTCACGCCCACAATCGCCAAATGCGCCGGCATCTGACCGAAAAAATGCCGGGCCAGCTTGGTGTACGACTCGCCCAGCGTTTCATGCGTGATAATCATCAAACCAATCATGTTTCTCATTCCATTGCAAAATTTTTTTCAGGTAGCCTTAAGCCAGTTAAATGGGTAACTCTAAACAGGCTGGGGGCTACCTGAAAGTGTTTAATCGGCCATTTTCCGTTTTCAGGTAGCCTTTGGCAACAGGCAGGCAGCAAGCAGATGCGGCAAGCCTTGCGATAAATTAGGAGGCGACAGCCGCCAGAAATCACCGTGTTAAACGGTTTTAGCCAGCCCTTAGACAATAACAAAATTTCAGGTAGCCTCTGCTTGGCAACAGGCTACCTGAAAACTCTAACTCAACCAATAATACACATACAGCCCGAAAATGCTAAACAGCACCACCAGCGCACAGCCCAGCTTCGCTACCACTCCTGCCACAAAACCCAAGAGCGTGCCCAGCCCCACTTTGCCGGCGGCCCACAAACTGCGTTGTGCCGCAAATTCCCCCACTGCCGCGCCAACCAGCGGGCCCAGCACCATGCCCGGCAGCGCAAAAAACAGCCCGACAACACCGCCTGCCAGCGAGCCCCACAGCGCCTGTTTGCTCGCCCCGGTAAACTTCGCCCCCAACAGCCCCGCCACATAATCCAGCGTCCAGGCCAGCGCCATAATCAGCCCCAACACCGTCAGCGCCGTGGTGCCGATTACCTCGTAATCCTGGCTGTAGGCCAAGAGCCAAGTGCCCGCAAACATCAGCGGCATCCCCGGCAGCAGCGGGTGTATCGAGCCCGCCAAACCCGCCAGCAGCAACACCAGCGCCAAAATAATCAGCAAAGCCGTCATCATTAAATTCCTTTATCAAACAAGGCAGGCAAATTCCCGCATGCCAATCAAATAAGGCCGCCGCTGCCGATTTAAAGCCCGGGCGCTTTTGCCCATCTGCCGCCCAAGGTATAATGCCGCTCCAAACATCGGCTGCCATTTCCGCACAGCCTTTCCATTTTCAGGTAGCCTGCCAGCGGCAGCCTGCCCCCGCCACCCAAATCGGAGAAATATGAATCCCGTCCTCAACACCGCTGTCAAAGCCGCCCGCCGCGCCGGCGACATGATGCTGCGTGCCGCCAACAACCTGCCCGCCGTGAAAATCGACAGCAAAGCCTTCAACGATTTCGTTTCCGACATAGACCGCACTGCCGAGGAAATCATCCGCGAAATCCTGCAGGAAGCCTATCCCCAGCATAAAATCACCGCCGAAGAAGGCGGCAGCAGCGGCCCCGAAAAAGCCGAATACGAATGGATTATCGACCCGCTCGACGGCACCACCAACTACCTGCACGGCCATCCCCAATACGCCATCAGCATGGCTCTGCTGCACAAAGGCGTATTGCAGGAGGCCCTCGTTTACGCCCCCGAACGCAACGACCTCTACCTCGCCTCACGTGGCGAAGGAGCCCTGCTCAACGACCGCCGCATCCGCGTATCCAGCCGCATCGAGCTCAACCGCTGCCTGATTGGTACCGGCTTCCCCGTGGTGGATCAGAGCATGATGGAGCGCTACCTGAACATCCTGCGCGACTTCCTCGCCAAAACCGCCGGCGCCCGCCGCGAAGGCGCCGCCTCGCTCGATTTGTGCGCCGTAGCCTGTGGCCGCTTCGACGGCTTCTTCGAATTCAACCTCAAACCCTGGGATATCGCCGCCGGTGCACTGATCGTACAGGAAGCGGGCGGCATCGTAACCGATATGCGCGGTAACGAAGACTGGCTCGAAAGCGGCGACATCGTGGCCGCCCCACCCAAAGTGCTGGCACAAATGCTGCAAACCATCGCCCCACATTTGGCTGCCTGATACCCTTGCACAATACAAAGGCTACCTGAAAGCACAGCGTCAACGAAATTCAAACACGCGCTATGTTTTCAGGTAGCCTTTTCCCATGTCCCATCCCCATGCTTACTCAGCCTCCACATAATACCCCAGCCGATTCTCCCTCACCTTCACCCGCACCGTCTGCCCGATCATCTCCTGCGGCGCATTCCGCAAAAAACCGTATTCCACATCAAACTGCGTACCGTTCTCCAGCTCCAGCACCCACGTATTGAACCCACTCCGGCTTCCCCGTGTTTCCAACAACCGGGCTTGTACTAAAGCTGGCTGCATCGGCAGCAATGTGGCCAGCACGATGCCGTTTACCGCCACCCGCGTCATCACGCAAGCCAGCAACACGCCCCACATCACGCGCGACATCTTAGATTTAAACTTATTATCCGCACCCGCAGCGCCCTGCCCTCCGCTCGCCGGCCAGCGCAGCAGCCAACGCACGCAGCACACCGCCAGCGGCACAAACACAATGATGCCCAGCCGCGAAGCATCTGCCTTCCACACCAGCGGCCGGGTAAGCAACAAAAGCGAGCCCAGCAACACCGCCACCACCAATGCCAACTTATTCCACGGCTCCCATTCATCCAGTTCAAACCAAGCCATTTTACTTCTTCCTATTCAGTTCACAGGCTACCTGAAACTTAATCCACCACAGCTTTCAGGTAACCTCCCATTTCTTACGCTACTCCGCCGAAATACCCTCGCACCAAATCCAGTACATTCTCCAACAGCGGGTCGTGCTGCCCCTCATGCCAGGCCAGGGTCACGCTGGTGATTTGGATATCGTCGTTCAGCGGCCGCAACACGGCGTTATCGGGCAGGTAGCGTTCGGAAGACACCGGCACCAATGCCACGCCCTGCTCGCAACCGGCAAAGGCTACCTGTAAGGCGATAGAGCGTACTTCGTGCAGGATATTGGGCACAAAGCCGGCGCGTTGGCAGGCGGCAAGCAGGGCGTCGAAGGAATCGGGGCTGACTGCGCGCTCAAACATCACAAAGCCTTCGCAAGCCAGGTCTTTTAAATCTATCGACTCGCGCTCGGCAAAGGGATGGCTTTTCGGCAATACCACAGCCAGCGGCTCGCGGCGCAGGGTGTGCAGGCGGATGGTGCTGTCCCATGGGATTTCCAGGCGGGCGAAGGCGAGATCGATGTCGCCAGCTTGCAGCAGCGGCTCGGCGTCGCCACTGTCGATTTCGCGCACCCGCACAGTGAGCGTGGGATAGTGCCGGTGGATGTGCTCGATGAGCGGCGGCACCACTTCCAACAGCGCCACGGTAATCGCGCCGATGTGCAGAATGCCGCTATGGCCGGCGGCGATTTCCTGCACGGTGGTTTGCAGCCGCTGCATCTGCTCGGCAAATTTGCGCACGGCAGGCAGGATGGAATAACCGGCGGCGGTGAGTTTGGTGCCGCGCCGCGAGCGTTCAAACAGCACCATACCCAAGGCCTGCTCAAGCTGTTTAATGTGTTCGGTGAGCGGCGGCTGCGACATATTCAGCCGCTCGGCGGCACGCCCGAAATGTTCTTCTTCGGCCACGGCAAGAAACATCCACAAATGGCGAATGAGGCGGAAATTTATCATCTGCTTTCCCTATCACAGGCTTCCTTAAGCAGTATTTTATATATCAACAAACCGGTTGTATAGTATGGCCACCTGAGTATTTGGGAGTATGTAAATGTTCGGTATTATTAATTTTTCTGCTTATTTGCTCGCCGTGTTGCTGCTGGTGTTGCTGCCCGGGCCGAATATGATTTACTGCTTATCAGTGGCCGGGCAATACGGCACCAAAACGGGTTGGAGCGCCTTCGCCGGTATCTTTGTCGGCAACGGCGTGTTGATTGTAGCTTCCACTTTCGGCGCCAGCGCCCTGCTGCAAACCTATCCTTCTTTATTTAACGCGCTGCAACTGGCCGGCGGCGCATACTTGGCCTATTTGGGCATCATGCTGCTGCGTGAAGGCTGGCTCAAATTGCATCATGCTGCCGCTGCCAAAGCCGAAGGCCATGCTGCTGAAGGCACCCTGCTGCAAGTGTTCCGCAAATCCCTCACCATTTCCTTGCTCAATCCGCAAAGCTTGCTGTTTTTCCCCGCCATCATGGTGCAGTTTGTCGATATTCGCTACGAACACCCGTACCTGAGCTTCCTGCTCTTGGGCGGCACCTTCCAGCTGTGCAGCCTGCTGTGCATGGGTACGCTGATTCTGATGGCGAACTCGGTTGGCCGCGTGGGCACAAAATACAGCCGTGTGGCTGCATTCGGTAAAAGCGGTGCCGGTGCCCTGTTTATCTTCTTCGCAGCCAAACTGTGGCTGGCCACCGCCATCGTCTAAACTCAATCCTAACTTGCTGCTTCAGGCTACCTGAAAATAGTGTGCCGCACTTCCGCACCAAACTCCTATCCGCAACAGCCACGATTTTTCAGGTAGCCTTTTTTTGCGGACAGCAGATACCGCTTCCACCATTTTCAGGTAGCCTGTCTTTTACACAAAGAGGCTACCTGAACACTATCTGCCCAACTCTTTTTTCCAATACCGATTATTTCTCAGGTAGCCTTCTCCCCAGCCAAGGCTACCTGAAAACCTGCCAGGGTTTGCTGACAGCTACTTTTCCAAGCAGATTTTTGTCCCAAAGGCGGCAGATTTAAGGCGGAAACCGCAGCAAGGTTGGACACCTTGCGAGGATTTCCAACGCGGAAGATGCCACCTTTGGGGTAAAAAGATGCGGAAACCAGCAGTTGTCAACAGCCCCTAAACTATTGCCGCCAATCCGCTTTAGGCTATAATCGCCGTTTTTCATCATCTTCCGGTTTCCTTTTGAAATTCGCCACTCGCTTGCGCCGTGCGCGCCGCTACCGGCCGTATCAGCCGAAGGCAGTAATGCCGGCACACTATATTTCCTGCCATTCCTGCGGGCTTGAGCTGCGCCTGCCGCCGCTCAAGCCGGGGAAGGCAGCGTTTTGCCCGCGCTGCGGCCATCCGTTGGCGCGGGTGGAAGCCAACCCGTTTCTGCTGCCGCCGGCGCTGGCCTTGGCCTCGCTGATTATGCTGGCGGTGGTGTTTTCTGGGTTGTATATGCATGTTACGGTGTTGGGTTTAGAGGTGCCGCTCACCATGCCAGAAATGATGAAGGTGCTGATTTTGCAGAAATCCGGCTTTTTAGCTGAGGTGATGTTTGTGCTCACCTTCGGCGCGCCGTTTTTCTTCTGCCTGCTGTGTTTGTATGTGTATGGCGGGCTGCTGTGGGGCAAGCCGCCGCCTGGTGTGCTGCGCGCCACGCGCTGGCTGGTACAGCTGCGCGGCTGGATGATGGTGGATGTGTTTTTTATTTCCACGCTGGTGGCCTATATCAAGCTGGGCAAAGTGGCGGAAGTGCATTTCGGGCCGGCGTTTTATTTGATGTTTGTGCTGTCCGTGCTGCTGATCCGCACTGCGCTTTCCGTGCCGGAGCATTGGGTGTATTACCAAATCCGGCGGCTGCGCGGGGATAAAGATTTGGTGCGGCCTGAGGGCGGCTCGGTGTTTTGCGGCAAGTGTTTGTTTGAGCGGCCGGCACACGAAACCGAATGCGAAATTTGCGGCTCGGGGCTGCATAAGCGTCGGCCAAACAGCCTGAGCTTGAGTTTGGCGCTGCTGATTACTTCTGTGATTTTGCTGCTGCCGGCCAATCTGATGACGATTATGGTGTCGTCCAACCCCACGGTTATCGAACGCAGCACGATTTTCAGCGGCATCCAATTTATGTGGCGCGACGGCGACCACTACATCGCCATGATTATTTTCAGCGCCAGCATTATGGTGCCGTGGCTGAAGATTATCGCCATGGGCGTGCTGCTGTATGCGGCAAAGTTCGGCATGAGAATAGCGCCGCATAAGCTTGCCAAGCTGTATTTGATTACGGAATCCATCGGGCGCTGGTCGATGATCGATATTTTTGTCATCATCATGCTGATGTCCACTTTCCGCACACACATGGCGCGGGTGGTGCCCGGACCGGCGGCGCTGTATTTCTGCTTGGTGGTGCTGCTCACCATGCTGTCGGCACATTTTTTCGACCCGCGCCTGATGTGGGACAAAGCCGCCCAACGCAACACAAAGGCTACCTAAAACACATTAGGGGCTGCCCGAACCATTTTCAGGTAGCCCCAACACAGCATAGGCTACCAGAAAACCTCTTCCATAAAACGCAAAATCACACAATGAATAAACACTCTTCCACACGAGAACCACAGGCAAAAATCCGCCGCAACCGCAGTTTTTCCTTTATGGTTTGGCTGATTCCGCTCATTGCCCTCTTCACCGGCGGCTGGCTGCTGTTCGACCACATCCGCAACACCGGCCCGGAAGTCACGCTGTATATGAGCAATGCCGAGGGCATTGAAGTGAACAACACCGTGATTAAGGTGTTGGATGTAGATGTGGGCCGCGTTACCGCCATCCACCTGCGCCCCGGCCAGGAAGGCGTGGCGCTCATCGCCCAGCTCACCGGCGAAGCGAAAGACATGATTCGCAAAGACAGCCAATTTTGGATGGTGAAACCGCGCGTGGATCAAAGCGGCATCACCGGCTTGAGCACGCTCGTGTCTGGCTCGTATATCGCCCTGATGCCCGGGAAAAGCCCGGAAGAAGCACGCGAATTCACCGTGGCCGATGTGCCACCCGTGTCTGCCTTCGCCCAAGGCGGCCTGCGGTTGCGCTTAAAAGGCGGCAGCGGCAAAATTCTTAGCAGCGGCAGCCCGGTGATGTACCGCGACATCGTGGTGGGCATCGTGGAGAGCGCGAAATTCGATCCCGCATCCAAAACCACCGACTACCAAATCTTCATCGGCAACCCCAACGACAAACTCATCGGCAGCAACGTTCGCTTCTGGCTGCACAGCGGCCTCAAAATCGAGCTCGGCGGCAGCGGCCTCAAAGTGGATACCCCTTCCCTGCCCGCCCTGATTTCCGGTGCCATAGCCTTCGACGACCCACCCAGCGGCGACAAAGGTAGCCAGGTGGGCAACAACACCCTCTTCCCTCTCTACGACAGCCGTGCCGACGTGGACAACCAGGCCGACGCGCGCTCGCTGTATTACGTGGTCTTCTTCAAACAAAGCGTGCGCGGTCTGGCCGCCGGTGCGCCCGTAGAATACAAAGGCATCCCCATCGGCACGGTAACCGATGTGCCCTATTTCAGCCGCAATGACAGCCTCAACCTGTTCGACAACGGCTGGATTCCCGTGCGCATCCGCATCGACCCCTCCCGCCTCGAAATCAACGCCGACAGCCAAAGCAAAGAAGCCTGGGCCGACCAAATCAACCGTGCTCTCAATAAAGGCCTCAGCGCCACCCTATCCAGCAACAATCTGCTCACCGGCTCCCTATTTGTCGAACTTTCCGAAGCCCCCGGCCAAAGCGTGCTCAAACCTGCCGCCAGCTATCAGGGCAATACTGTGATCGCCAGCCGCAACGGCGGCAGCCTGGGCGATTTGCAACAGCAAGTATCCACCCTGCTCGACAAATTCAACCGCCTGCCGCTGGATAAAACCGTGCGCGAACTCAACGGCAGCCTGACCGAGCTGAAAGGCACGCTCGCCCAAGCCAACCGCCTGCTCGGCCAGCCGCAAACCCAACAACTGCCCGGCGAGCTCAACCGTACCCTGGCCGAACTGCGCACCACCCTGCAGGGCGTATCCCCGCAATCGCCCGTATATGGCGATGTGCAGAAAACTCTGCGCAGTATTGACCGCACCCTGCAGCAGGCCGCGCCCGTGCTCAACACCCTCAAAGAGCAGCCCAACGCCCTGATTTTCAACTCTTCCGCCACCGACCCCACCCCGAAAGGAAGCCGCTGATGTCCTTGTTTACCAAACTGCCCGCCGCCGCCACAGCCCTGCTGCTGGCCGCCTGCGCCTCTACCCCCGCCACCCAGTATTTCAGCCTGCCCGACAGCGCCTTCGTGCCGCCCGCCGGCCAAAGCAGCGGCCAAACCGCCGTGCAAATCATCCTGACCGAACCGCTCGGTCAAGGCGGCCTTGTTTACCAAACCGACGCTCACCGTCTCAACTTCGCCCGTCACCATCTGTGGGCCGCTCCGCTGGACCAAAGCCTTGCCGCCGCCTTCAGCAACCGGCTCAACCGCCACGGCAGCGCCCGCTTCGTGCCCTACGGTCGCGGCAACGGCCTGCCCGTGCTCAAGATTTATATCGAGCAATTCCAAGGCAGCTTCCAAGGCCACACCCTCGTGAGCGGCTATGCCCAATGGCCGAACGGCCGCACCACCCCGTTCAATATCCAAACCCCGCAGCAAGGCGACGGCTACCCCGCCATGGTGGAATCCCTGTCCCAAGGCCTCAACCGCGCCGCCGATACGGTGGGCGGCCACTAAATACCCGCTGCAGGCATCAAAAAAGGCTACCTGAAAGATTTCAGGTAGCCTTTGTTCTGCAAGGCAGGCAGCATAGGTGCATCACAGCTTGTCGTTATCGTGGATGAAAACGAGCATGGAGCAAGGCGGCAAGGCGCAGTCGGTAATACTGATAGCCAGACGAGCCAACGCCGTGGCATGCTTGTTTCCATTCACGCGACAACTCTTCGCTTTATGCGGCCTAAGCTCGCCCTACCCTTTCCCTACACTGTCCGCAACTTGCTGCCAGCTAGGAGCAAACCTGCACATTTACGTTTTCAGGTAGCCTTTTCTCATTTCTTGGCAAAGCCGCGTGCCTGTAGGAAAGGCAGGATGTGCGGGCGTAGGGGTTGGGCCAGGGTGCGGGCGATTTGGCCGCGCCAGTCCAAATCCAGCCCGCTGCGGGCCTGATAGTAGGCGGCCAGTTCGCGGTTGTAGGCATCGAGGGTATCGCTGCCGCATTCGCGGTAGCGGTTTTCGCTCACGATGGCATCAAGCGGTAGGCGCGGGCGGTGCAGCGGATTTTGTGCGGGGTGACCGAGGCAGAGGCCGAACAACGGCACGGCAGTATCGGGCAGGCCGAGGGCTTCGGCGGCAGCGGCGATATCGTTACGCAGGGAGCCGATATACACGCCGCCCAAGCCGAGCGATTCGGCAGCCAGCAAAACGTTTTGCGCGGTAATGCCGGCGTCCACGGCGCCCAGCAGCAGGGCTTCGGTATAGCCGGTTTGGACATCGGGCACGAGGCGGCAGTGTTTGGTGTAGTCGATGCAGAACACGAGGAATTCCGGCGCGAGGCGGACGTATTCCTGTTGGGCAGCAATCTGATACAGCCGCTCGCGCACGGCGGGGTCGGTAACGCGGATGATATGGATGCACTGCATGAAGCTGGACGAAGAAGCGGCGCGGCCGGCTTCGAGCACGGCGGCGAGCTGCTCCGGTGCAACGGGCTCGGCAGTGAATTTGCGGATGGAGCGGTGGGCCAGCGCGGTGGCCAGCACGGGTTGGGAGTTGGGTTGGGCGGGCATGGGAATCCTGTATCGGCAGTGGAAAGGCTACCTGAAAATTGAAATGGCGGGCTAAGCGGGCTGCTTAGCGGCTATTGGGTATGAACGTTTGTGGCAAAAGTTTTCAGGTAGCCTGTTGAATATAAGGCTACCTGAAAACCATCGTGCCGGGTACAAAGCGCAAACGGCCAACTGGAGCCGCGTTTACTCGGCAGTTTTCTGATTGCCGTCCACCACCACGGTAAGCTTGCCGGTGGTAGGATGGATCACCAAACCATGTACGGCAATGTGCGCAGGCATCAGAGGGTGTTGTTTGATGAGATTCACGGTATGGCGCACGCTGTCATCGGCATTATCGAAGCCGGTGAGCCAGCCGTCCAAGTCAATACCGGCATGGCGCAAGGTGTTGATATTGGCTTCTGGGATGCCGGCAGCCCGGGCTTTGTTCAGCAGGCGCTCAGGAGAAAAGCCGCACATGCCGCAGTCGTGGTGCGCCACCACCATGATTTCTTCCACATGCAAATCAAACACGCCCACCAGGAGGCTGCGCATTACCGAGCCCCAGGGGTGCAGCACCACCGCACCTGCATTGCGGATCACTTTGGCATCGCCGTTTTTCAAGCCCAAGGCGGCATACAGCAGCTCAAGAATGCGCGTATCCATGCAGGATAGGATGGCCAGCTTCTTTTCAGGATATTTATCGCTGAAAAATTCTACGTATTTGCCGCTTTCAACAAAGCGCTTGTTGTGATCGATTATTTCATTGAGTAGATTCATGAAAGTTTCCTTCGATAGTTGTGGGTGAGCCGCAAATTGATGCAGAAATCAATAAGGTTCATTATATACCAGCGCGGCAAATCATTTCTGCATTCTGTTGGTATCTACTCCATACATACAAACAGGCTACCTGAAAATAGTTTCAGGTAGCCTGTAGAGACGAAATCTGCTCAAATTAAGAACGGATGCCAGATGCTTTCACGCTGTCGATGTAGCCGTGATCATTAATGCGAATGTGGCGGAACAACCAGCCTTCGCACAAATCGATTACTTCATTCAAAGCTTCGGCGTCGCCATTCTGATAACGGGCTTGCAGGGTGCTCATACGGGTTACGAAATTTTGATGCACTTTTCTGTGTTGTTCCACAAGGCGGTATTGCGCCTCTTCCAGCATCATTTCTTCGTAGCTGAAGTGTTCTACGGTGTAGTCAATCAGGTGTTGGAACTCCTGCTCGACAGCTTCTTTATCGTTAGCTTCTCTAGCATCATACAGCTTATTAATGTAATCAACTAGCTGCTTGTGTTGTGCATCGATATCGTCAAATCCGGTATCCAAATCGGAAGTCCAATATACAAAAGGCATAGCGTATCCCTCATCAAGTAAACAAAAAACTGATTGCGCCCGGCATTTAACTCCCTTACCTAGCGGCAACCTTCATATAACCGAAATCTGCCAACCTAACCTCGGCAGCATGGAAAACAAATTTGTAATAATCTTTCTATTTCTCCCTAGCAAGTATTATGCCAGCTTCCTCTTCTGACGTAAATAAACCTTTCTGCCGAAACAGAAAGGTTTATTGATTACCAGCAAGAATACCGGCAAAAACTACCGGCACTCACAGGTTTAGCGGCGGCCGTAGCCGTCTACTTGGATTTCCACGCGACGATTGGGCTGCAGGCAGGCAATCAGCTGACTGCGACCACCGTGGTTGTCGCACTGTTTAACCGGCTGGGATTCACCCATACCAACTGCACGAATTCTGTCAGCCGGCAGGCCTTGAGCTGCCAAATAACGGCGCACAGTTTCGGCGCGCTGCTGCGACAGGTTTTGATTATAGGCATCTGAGCCGAGGTAATCAGTGTGGCCGATTACGGTGATACTGTTGAGCTGTTCAAAGTTTCTCAACTGAGCGGCCAGTTCATTCAACTCTTCACGACCACGCAATTGCAAATCCTGTTCGCTACTACGATCGAACGCAAACAGTACGTCTGCACTCAGCGTGTAGCGATGATGTTGCTGTTGCGCAGGTGCAGCGGGAGCCGGCTGCTGCGGCGGACAGGTAGCGTTTTCAGGATCAACAGCGCGCCAGTAAGTTTCGTTGCTGAACATGTTTTTGTCGAACAACACTTTAAATTGGCAAGTAGTTACGCCGTTCGTGCCTTGGCCGGGGGTATGAAAATGGAACAGGTAGTTCCATTCGCGCGGACGCCACATTTCGCCATAGTGCGGGCGCCCGATCAAGTAGTACAGTTCGTCTTTAGTCAGACCGGCTCTCACTTGCTTCAGACTACCCAAATCGGGGAAGGTACCGCGGGTTTTATTGAACGTTACCCGATCCCATTTCGGCCATACCGGCTGATCGGTAGTACCACTTGAGCTTACTTTTGTGAGTGAGGAGCAGGCAGACAATGCCACCGCAGCAGCGGCCACAACTGCTGTACGACGAGCTACTTGAGACAATTTCATAATTTTTCCTTTGAATTGGTTTATTTTCCGGTAAGGCTACCTGAAAACACTATTTAGATTTTCAGGTAGCCTCTTTTAGCTTACCACTGATAGCCGGCACCGATAGAAGCACCGAAGTTACCACGTGAATTACCGCTACCGGTGGCTTTGATAATCCAGTTACCGCTGTCGGAAATAGTGGAGAAGCCGACGGCATAACCGGTTTCGCCTTTGTAGTAGCCGCCGCCTACAGCCACCATGTTCTTACCAGGCAGATAAGCCTGTGGCAAGCCTGCGGTAGCAATGGCTTGGGCTACACCGGCATTAGCGGTATCAGCCACATCGTTAATCTTGGCATCCAAAGCAGCGATGTTGGCATTGCCGGCACCATGAAGAGAACCTAAGGCTGCATTCAACTGGCTCACGTTTACTGCATCCGTACCAGCTGTACCATCGGCAACGTTGGTAATCTTGTTGCCGCCGTTATTCAAACCGCCGGTGGTGAGGCTTACAGGATTGCCACCACCTGCCGGAGTGATGGTTACTCCACCGCCGTTGGTAACAGTTTGGTTACCGGCTGCATCAGTGGTGGTAACGCTGGTTACGCTCAGGTTCGGATTCAACGCCAATTGTGCACCGCCAGTTACAGTAGTGCTGGTAATGTTGTTGTCACCTTTCACGTTGATGGTGTCGCCCAGCTGGTAGTTGTTGCTACCGGTAGTACCACCGAAGTTAATACCTTTGGCCACATTTTGGTTGGTGGCATGCAGTTGGCTACCGTTTACGGCTTCCGTACTGGTGGCACTCAGCGTACCGGGGGCAACATTACCCAAGGTAACCGGACCACCTGCAGCATCGCCTACCAGGTTCACCTTGTTGCTCGGTGTATTGGTGGGGGCTCCTGCATTGTCAACGTAGGTCATCGGGGTGTCGAATTGAACCTTGGTGACGCCGCCAGCGCTCGTGACTTTGGCTACGGTGCCTTGGCCGTCGGCGAAGTTGATGGTGTCGCCGTGGGTCACGAAGTCTTTGTTTTGACCGTTACCCTGTACGGTGAAGCCTGCGTTCAATACATCGTTAACGGTGGCGGCATTGTTGCCTTTGTTACCGGCAGCCAAGGTGGCACGATCGTTGTTGGCCGGATTACCGGTGGCATTGCTTGTATCAGCCAGGTTGCCCTTCACATTAGCCAAGGTGGTCGGGGTAGTGGTGTTGCCGGCTGCATTCTGCATGCTGGCAATCACGTCGCCAGCAGCAACTTCGTTACCGCCTGTCGGCGCATCATAGAACTTGCCGTCAGGGCGTTTGTACACCTTCGTACCGTCAGCTTTGGTGTATACCACCGGGGTTTGGGCGTTCTGCACCACAGTCTGAGCATCCAAAGCGTAGGTGTAGCTCTGGTTGCCGTTGGCGTCCAGGTCCTGTTTTACGGTCAAACCATCGCCTGCCTTCAGGGTCAGGGTGCTGCCGGGTTTGGCAGTAGTAGCAGTATGACTACCTACTACATTACCTCCAGCATCAATGTTGAAGCCGCTGTTGTTGATGGCATTGGCAATGTCACCGGCAGTAGCCAGTTTGTTGGCATCTGCACCAGTCGGAGTAATCACCTTACCGGCCGGATTACCGTTGGTACCATCGCCTACATTCAGCGCAGTAGTATCGGCTGCTACAGTATAAGTAGTGCTGCCGGTAGTCGTATCCACGGTCGGTGTAACGCTAATACCGTTGCCGGCGGCTACCTTGCTGGTAGCAGCAGCTTGGGCAGCTTTCAGCTGATCTTCAGTTGCACCACGACCGCTGGTAATCTGGGTCGGATCCCAAGTTGTGTTGGTCAGCCCGGTTACGGTGCCGGCATTGCCGTCAATCTTAACCGGGTGGCCACCGGTGGCCGGGCCTACGGTGATGCTGTCGGCCAGCTTGAAGCCGATTTGGTTGTCGGTGACGGTGGTGACGATGTTGCTGTCGCCTTTGTAGGTAACTGTCTCGGTCAGTTTAACGGTGTCAGCTGTACCGTTGTCGGCAGCAATCTTGAAGCCGTTTTCTTTCAGATCGTGCAGCTGTCCGCCATTGATGGCTTCCTTGCTGCCTGCGCCAATAGTGCCGTCCGCTACATTACCCAAGGTAACCGGACCACCTGCAGCATCGCCTACCAGGTTCACCTTGT
>ERZ772764.943-NODE-943-length-19012-cov-6.809253_pt1 | contig 19012 bp, 17 predicted proteins | sample MGYA00512163_ERZ772764 | MGnify/ENA primary metagenome ERZ772764 (study PRJEB29015, sample SAMEA2737903) | human oral metagenome | biome: human oral; feature: human-associated habitat; material: dental | place: China | collected 2094 ... | reverse complement strand
GGATTGGTCAAAAGTTTACCCGGGTTGCCCGTCCGCAGACCAACGGTAAGGCGGAACGGGTTATCCGCACCCTGATGGAGATGTGGCATGAGAAACAGTCGTTTGAGAGTCCGGAACATCGGCAAAAGGAGTTGTGCCGCTTTGTTAATTTTTATAACACTGTGAAGCCACACCGCAGTTTGAACGGCGATACGCCGTTTGAGGTCTTGCAGGCTTATTTTTCTCAACCTGTGGTGTAAACAACGCGCCGATTTACTACATTTAACTTCATTGAAACTCTCGCTTTCAGGTAGCCTGTATGGTGTTGAGGCTACCTGAAAAACAGATTATCTTGATCGATAGCCCAAACACTTTTTTATTTATGCTGCTCTACCTCACCTTGCGGTATTACACGCTGCGTGCAACTCGTCGCTTGGCAAGAAAAATAATTGCTTTTAGCTATATACGGTGCAATCGTTCCGGCAGCGTGTTAGAATGCGCGCCGGTTTCGGGCTGCGCTTTCAGGTAGCCTCAAGCCTTTGTTTTATTTCCAACCTGCCCTGCCTGTCTGAAACCCTAACCATGCGCCTGCGTCTGTGCGGGCTTATGCTTAGTGTTTTAGCGGCAGCGGCCTTTTCCTAAAGGAATCCTAATGTTTAACAAACACGTCAAATCCTTCCAATACGGCCAGCACACCGTTACCATCGAAACCGGCGAAATCGCCCGCCAGGCTGCAGGTGCGGTGAAAGTATCCATGGGCGAAACCGTGGTGCTGGTGGCTGTTACTGCTAACAAAGAAGTGAAAGCCGGGCAGGATTTCTTCCCGCTCACCGTGGATTATCTAGAGCGCACCTATGCCGCAGGCAAAATCCCCGGCGGCTTCTTCAAGCGCGAAGGCAAACAGAGCGAAAAAGAAATCCTCACCAGCCGCCTGATCGACCGCCCCATCCGCCCGCTGTTCCCCGAAGGCTTCTTCCACGACATCCAAATCGTGGCCACGGTGGTATCGGTTGATCCGGAAATCGATTCCGACATTCCCGCCATGATCGGCGCCTCTGCCGCGTTGGTATTGAGCGGCGTGCCTTTTGCCGGCCCCATCGGTGCCGCCCGCGTGGGCTACCTGAACGGCGAATACGTGCTGAACCCGACCAAAACCCAGCTGGCCAAATCGCAGCTGGATTTGGTGGTGGCCGGTACTGCACAAGCCGTGCTGATGGTGGAATCCGAAGCCCAAATCCTGCCCGAAGACGTGATGCTCGGCGCCGTGGTATACGGCCACAATGAAATGCAGGCCGTTATCCGCGCCATCAACGAGCTGGCCGACGCGGTCAACCCCGAAGTGTGGGACTGGAAAGCGCCCGAAACCGATGCCGCCCTGGTGGCCAAAGTGCAGGAAATTGCCGGACAAACCGTGGCCGAAGCCTTCAAAATCCGCCAAAAACAGGCGCGCACCGCCAAGCTGGACGAAGCCTGGGCCGCCGTGGAAGCCGCGCTGATTACGGAAGACACCGACACCCTGGCCGCCAACCAAATCAAAAGCATTTTCAAACATTTGGAAGCCAACGTGGTGCGCAGCCAGATTCTGGCCGGCCAGCCGCGCATCGACGGCCGCGACACCCGCACCGTGCGCCCCATCAACATCCAAACCGGCGTGCTGCCGCGCACCCACGGCTCCGCCCTCTTCACGCGCGGCGAAACCCAAGCCCTGGCCGTGGCCACCCTCGGCACCCAGCGCGACGAGCAAATCATTGATGCCTTGAGCGGCGAATACACCGACCGCTTCATGCTGCACTACAACTTCCCGCCCTACTCCACCGGCGAATGCGGCCGCATGGGCGCGCCCAAACGCCGCGAAATCGGCCACGGCCGCCTGGCCAAACGCGCCCTGCTCGGCGTGCTGCCCTCGCCCGAAGAATTCAGCTACACCATGCGCGTGGTGTCTGAAATCACCGAATCCAACGGCTCTTCTTCCATGGCCTCCGTGTGCGGCGGCTGCTTAAGCCTGCTCTCCGCCGGCGTGCCGCTCAAAGCCCATGTGGCCGGTATTGCCATGGGCTTGATTTTGGAAGGCAACAAATTCGCCGTGCTCACCGACATCTTGGGCGACGAAGACCACCTCGGTGACATGGACTTCAAAGTGGCCGGTACCACCGAAGGCGTTACCGCCCTGCAGATGGACATCAAAATCCAAGGCATCACCAAAGAAATCATGCAGATTGCCCTGGCGCAGGCCAAAGAAGCCCGCCTGCACATCCTTGAGCAGATGAAAGCCGCCGTGGCCGGCCCGCAGGAGCTCTCGCAGCACGCCCCGCGCCTCTTCACCATGAAGATTAACCAAGACAAAATCCGCGACGTTATCGGTAAAGGCGGCGAAACCATCCGCGCCCTTACCGCCGAAACCGGCACCGAAATCAACATTGAAGACGACGGCACCATCACCATCGCCGCCGTGAATGTGGAAGCCGTGGAAGCCGCCCGCAAACGCATCGAAGAAATCACGGCCGAAGTGGAAGTGGGCCAGGTGTACAACGGCGTGGTGATTAAGATTTTGGACAACAACGTCGGCGCCATCGTATCCGTGATGCCCGGAAAAGATGGCCTGGTGCACATCAGCCAAATCGCCCACGAGCGTGTGAAAGACGTGAACGACTACCTCAGAGTCGGCCAAAACGTGCGCGTGAAAGCGCTGGAAGTGGACGACCGCGGCCGCGTCCGCCTTTCTATGAAAGCCCTGCTGGATCAAACCCGCGAGCAATAAGCGCAGGATGATTAGATAAAGTAAAGGCTACCTGAAACTTTTTCAGGTAGCCTTTGTTTGAAACTACAGAGAAGCGCTTTCATAGCGGATTAAAATAAGAATGAGACGAGGCGACTGGCTGTAGACGGCTCCCACGTACGGTCAGGCACCGCAGCAGCATTCTTATTTCAACCACGATAATGATAGGAGAAGCCCATGCCCAACCGCCCCACCTTCAAAGAAGCCGACAGCATCGACCTCCACATCCTCAAGCTCTTGCAGGAAAATGCCCGCCTGAGCATGACCGAGCTGGCCGAACGCGTCGGCCTTTCCGCCACCCCCGTAACCGAACGTGTGCGCCGATTGGAGCGCGACGGTTACATCAGCGGCTACCATGCCCGCCTCAACCCCGCCCGCTTGGGCTACGGCTTGCTGGTGTTCGTGGAAATCAAACTGCATTCTAAATCCGGCGATATTTTTGAAGAATTCCGCCGCGAAGTGCTGAAAATCCCGCAAATCCTGGAATGCCACCTCGTGTCCGGCGAATACGACTACCTGATCAAAGTACGCCTGCAAGACATGTCCGCCTACCGCGACATGCTCGGCAAAATCCTGCTGCAACTGCCCTCCGCCGTGGAAAGCCGCAGTTATGTGGTGATGGAGGAAGTGAAGGAAAACGGGCCGCTGGCCTTGGAAGATTGGGAAGATTAAACCGAAGTCTACCTGAAAGCGTAAGCTTCAACGGAGTTAAAACGTAGCGCAGCGAAGTTTCTGTGTAGCTAAAAGTTCAGGTAGCCTTTTACCTCAATACGCCATTCTTACCTCACCCAACAGCCTGCACTGCGAACGCAAAAATTCATCCAACATCACCTGCTGGGGTTCGCAAAACGGAAGCCCTGCGGTACAACCAGTTTTGCAAGATGTACACATGATTGCTTGTCTCTAGATTGAGGCTACCTGCAAACAATCGGGGTGTTCTTTGGCTAAACCATGCTTTCAGGTAGCCTGAATAATTGGATGTGCGAGCCAGCTGCGTCCAAAATGCTGCACATGAGGCTGCCAATTCGCCGCTCTCTATCTATTGCCTTCCTAACCCCGTTCTGTGCCCAGCCCTCTGTTTCTGTTATGATAGCCGTCTTTTTGGCCGCTCTTGAATACCAAGTGGGCAACCATATTTTTCAGGTAGCCTCCATACAGGCTACCTGAAAGCGTGAGCTTCAACAAAGTTAAAACATCAGCCCCGGCCAAAGCTAAAACCTAAATTCATATTTTAAATATAAAGCACCACACCATGTTCAACCGCTTATTCTCCTGGTTTGAAAACCGCGTCGATCCCTATCCCTCCAGCGAGCCGAAAACCCCTCGCAACGGGCTGTTTGGCTTCATTTGGAGCAATCTCGAAGGCGTGCGCGGCTGGCTTGTGCTGCTGGCACTGCTCTCCGGCGGCATCGGCATTGGCGAAGCCTTGCTGTTTCAGTTTATCGGCAAAATCGTTGATTGGCTCGGCCGCTATACGCCTGAAACACTGTTTGCCGAAAAAGGCTTGGCGCTCGTTGGCATGGGCGTGCTGATGGTAGTGCTGGTGATTTGGACGTTTTTCACTTCCGCTATCCGCCTGCAGGTGTTGCAGGGCGTGTTTCCCATGCGCCTGCGTTGGAATTTCCACCGCCTGATGCTCGGCCAATCGCTCAGCTTTTATCAAGACGAATTTGCCGGGCGCGTGTCGGCCAAAGTGATGCAAACTGCGCTGGCCGTGCGCGATACGGTGATGACCATCGCCGATATGGTGATGTATGTGCTGGTGTATTTCATCACTTCCGGCGTGATTTTGGTGGCGCTGGATAGCTGGCTGCTGCTGCCTTTCGTGGGCTGGCTCATCGGCTTCAGCCTGGTGATGCGTTTTCTGATTCCCCGGCTCGGCCAAACCGCCGCCCGCCAGGCCGATGCCCGCTCGCTGATGACCGGTCGCGTTACCGATGCCTACGCCAACATCGCCACGGTGAAACTCTTCTCCCACGGCGCGCGCGAAGCCGATTATGCCCGCCGCTCGATGGAAGAATTTATGGTAACCGTGCACGCCCAAATGCGGCTGGCCACGCTGCTCTACAGCGCCAGCGCCGCAGTAAATACCGCGCTCACCCTTTCCACCGCCGTGCTCGGCATCTGGCTGTGGCACAACGGCCAGGTGGGCGTAGGCGCCGTGGCCACCGCCACCGCCATGGCGCTGCGCGTGAACGGGCTCTCGCAATACATCATGTGGGAATCCGCCCGACTGTTTGAGAATATCGGCACCGTGGCCGACGGCATGGGCACGCTTTCCAAGCCGCAAACCATCCTCGACAAGCCCGATGCCAAGCCGCTGTTGGTGAACAAAGGTGAAATCTGCTTCAACCACATCGATTTCTCCTATGAGTCCGGCAAGCCCCTGCTCAACGGTTTCAGCCTGCACATTCGCCCCGGCGAAAAAGTCGGCCTCATCGGCCGCAGCGGTGCCGGCAAATCCACCATTGTGAACCTGCTGTTGCGCTTCTACGAGCCACAAAGCGGCCAAATCTGCATCGACGGGCAAAATATCGATAGCGTTACCCAAGAAAGCCTGCGCGCCCAAATCGGTTTGGTAACGCAAGACACCAGCCTGCTGCACCGCTCGGTGCGCGACAATATCGTCTACGGCCGCCCCGACGCCACCGAAGAAGATATGCTGCAAGCCGCCCGACGTGCCGAAGCCGCCGAATTCATCCCCCAGCTTTCCGATGCCAAAGGCCGCAAAGGCTACGATGCCCATGTGGGCGAGCGCGGTGTGAAGCTTTCCGGCGGCCAGCGCCAACGCATCGCCATCGCCCGTGTGATGCTCAAAGATGCACCAATTCTGCTTTTGGACGAAGCCACCAGCGCGCTCGATTCCGAAGTGGAAGCCGCCATCCAAGAAAGCCTCGACACCATGATGGAAGGCAAAACCGTGATCGCCATTGCCCACCGCCTCTCCACCATCGCCGCCATGGACCGCCTCATCGTGCTCGATAAAGGCCGTATCGTGGAAGAAGGCAACCACGCCGAACTCTTAGCCAAAGGCGGCCTCTACGCCAGCCTGTGGGCACATCAAAGCGGCGGTTTTCTCAATGTGAAAGAGCCGGAGGCTGGACAGAAGATTGATTCAAAATAAGTTAATTTAATGTACTGTTATGGGTATTTAGACTATCTACTCCACCGTATCAAACTTAATCAACAGTACTCCTAAGAAGCACTAAAAACATCCTTACTAGCCACATCGGCCATTATTTACAAAAAGCTGAGGCAATAGTAATATCTTACATAAAATATAAGCAGCTATTTATTATATAAATATTATGAGAAATCAGATGACACATAATTACAAGCAACTATTATTAGAGATTATTATGAAGTTTATGGCAGCATGCGCTCTAAGCTACTTTGCAATAGAAGTTTTCCAAAAATACCAAATAACTAATAATATAGTTTTACTATTACTCCTACTATCGGAAAGCATAACAATATTATTAGTAATTTCCGCTAAATTTACCAACACAAGAGACTTCTCACCATTAGTAATTATTGCAACAATAGCTGGTACATTTTATTTTTTTGCAATATCTTTAGATAATGGTATACCAATTATTTCTAATAATATTTCTGCTGCTATCCTCTGCTTTGGCATTAGTTGGCAACTATATGCTAAGATATATCTAGGGCGTAGTTTTGGTCTACTTCCTGCCTGCCGGTCAATCGTTGATACTGGTCCATATAAATTAGTTCGTCATCCTATCTATTTTGGTTACTTTATTGGGCATATGGCATTCCTGCTAAATAATTTCTCTTGGTGGAATGTAGAGGTATTGACTTTATTATATCTATTCCAATTTCTTAGAATGCATTATGAAGAGAGAGTTCTAAGCAAAAATGAACAATACAGAGAGTATAAGAAAAAAGTTAGATATAGATTTATTCCTTTCTTAATTTAACTACTTCACTTCTACTGAACCCCGCTAATAATAAAAAGCTACCTAAAATCTTTAGGTAGCTTTTACATATACATACTACATCACTTAACAAAGTTTTCGTGCCAACATCGTCACAAATTTCAATTGAATTGGCCGTCCTTGCACATCAGTAGCGTGCATCGAGCCCACAGCTTCTTCGTATTTCAGCAATTCCCAGTCGGCATAATACTGCCGCAGCTCGTCTTCTTTGAATGTGAACGAAAACGGCATATGGCAGGGGTAGTCTGCCGTATCCATTGCCGACACAATCAAGTTATAGCCGCCAGGCCGAGTATGCGTCTGCATATCGGCAATAATCTCCGGCACACGGCCTGCCTGGAGGAACATAAACACCACCGTGGCAAAGATAAAATCGTAATCTTCATTCAAAGCAGCGGCGTTAATATCGTAAGCATCCGCCCGCAGCGGCAACTGTTCGCGCGCAGCTATATCCAGAACCGAAGCCACTGCCGCCGGGCTGTGATCTACAGCATACACATCATATCTGGCCAAGCTCAAAAACAGCGCATTGCGCCCCTGACCACAGCCTAAATCCAAGGTCTTGCACGGCGGCACGGTTTGCGCCGCTTCGCGGATGGCGGAATGGGTAGCAGTCATGCCGTATTTTTTGTGGAAAAAATCGGCTTTTTCGCAATGGAATTCCAGTTGCACAGCAAAATCATCATCCAATGGTTCAACTTTATGCCAAGCCTGCGGATAAATCGTCCACACACCGGAATCCGGCTGCAAAATATGCTCCGCCAGCACCGTGCCGTCTTCTTGCAATTCATAAAACTTCAATCGCCCGCGCAATACGCGCAGCTTGCCGTATGTGCCGGCTTGTGTATTGTGTTGAGACAAAACTGCTGCCGGAATATTGGCTTTATCCCATACCGGCATGGTTTTGTAGCAGATGAGTTCGTTCGTCATAATTCTTCCAGATAAGTCTTTTAATGATTAACTAGATATAAGCACCGATTTAGCCTCCCCAAATTTACCTGTGACCACTTATTCCCTCACCTTAAAATGAATCCAAGCCACTTCTCCACCTTCCGTTAAATATTTGAAGGACTCACCCAGATTCATTACCGGTGGAGAATGGTCACCAACTACAATCACTTCCACACCACGCATTTCCGGCTGTTTAATCAATTCAGCCAATCCATCAAAGAATTGGGTTTGCAAGCTAAAATTCCTACATAAAGCAGTTTCTTTAGGCAGACCATATTGCTCGCATTGCAAGCGGTGGTTAAATAAATCTTGCTCCGGATAATCCGCATGCGAAGTGAGTGTCATCCAATAGAAAAATAATTTATCATGCTTAGAAAAGGCCTGGCTAACATTATTAAACAAAGCACTATCGCAGACACCGTTAAATGCCACACAGGTTGGCTGTCCGATAAGATGTTCCGCTGTAGTTATTTTATCGAACCCCGCTTCCAGCCACCAACTGGAACGGTCATAAAGAGTGCTACTGGCGCCATGCAGAGCCATAGTTGTATAGCCCTGCTGTTTAAGTTTATTAGGCAAACATCCTGCAAACTGACTAGCTGGCGTGCGCTTGAATGCAAAACCATCTACGCTGAGCGAGCACAACTCACGGATTTCTCCCTGTACCGTCGCACCAACAAACCGAAAGTGCCCACTTTCCCAAAATTCAAACCAATCCTTTTGGGCCAACAATTTTCCCAATACAGCCTCCTGTAATGCCGGATTCTTGGGCTGCCCCCAAGACTCATTAACAATAAACAGTATTTTATGGGAATGTGGCTGCAACAAATGCCGAGAAGCTTGATCAAATTTTAATGGTGAAAATACCGGGTCAACATTCCTTTCTAAAAGAAAATCAAAATTTTGGCTAGATTGATATAATTTAAATTGGCTTTTGGCATAATAAAAATTATTCCGCCCAAAAAGGTTAGCCTGCAGATCCCTTTCATAGTATTGCAGATGTCCTGTAAAATAGCCTGCCACTACAATTGGAACACATAACAGCACCGTATGAAAACAATTGGTTTTCTTGCCAAGATATTCTAAAAAAATCGGCATGCCAACCATATAAAGAATCAATATCAAGCTTAAAACCTTATATAGCCACGGTGCACTTAAGATAAAAGGTAAGAGCTGCAACGCCCCATCAAAATCCATAAACGGAAACAGCTGCATAACAAACATTAAGCTATCCATTATTAAAGCCAACCAAAACAGCAGAATACCAACACATTTTACTGGGCGAATGGAGGTGCTTAACAATATAGCAGGAAAGAAATAATCTATATTAACTAATGGCCTGGCTGTTTTAGTAAACCAAGCCAATAATAAAAAAGCAATATTGGGAAATAATAACAGCAGAAAAGAACAAAGCATTTGCTTACTTGAAATCTTCGGCAAAGAAATTTGTTGATTAAAAGAAAACTTCATCACTCTTGTTCTATACTAGTTTAAATAAAGATATAATTATAGGCCACCTGAATTTTTTCAGGTAGCCTCCTTATACAAAGATATCATTATTAACTGATAGCCACTAAGCCTTCAAACAGCTTCTTCCAATTTTGACAAGGTCGGTAGCTCTTAATGATTGGGGAGAAAAGCATCCACTGGAACAAATCCTTTAAAATCAGCCCTCTCATCTAGTAAAACCGCCCACTCTTTATTATTATGGCTAGTAAAAGGTAGGAAATACAACTTTTCAGTTGGTATCCCACTTTTTTGAATAGCAGCAGTTAATTCTATATTTTGCGGATAATACTGCTGCAACCGGAATACTGGCTGTATTCTTTGCCGGATAGCTTCTCTAGTTTTGCTGCTATCTGCCTCCCACCGATCCGGACGCATACTAGGCTCAACCCCCTGCAGCGAAAGAGTGAGATCTGTATCTTTTTCTGCAGCGTCATGTGCCTGGCGGATAGCCACCCGTTTTGGTCCAAACCAAGGTAGTCGATTGAAGGGTGTCGCGGCTTTTGCCAAAGACTCCTGATGAATATCCACCGCACTGACTACTACAAAACGATCTACTTCAAATACCACAGCTACTGGCCTTGCAATAGCTACCGTATGTAACCCATAAACTAGTGCCGATAGCTGGATAATCGCTACCAACACAATATCCACCAACATTTCCCGCTTTGATTTCTTCGGATTGGCCAATACAGCGGTTAAAACCGGACCACACACCACATCAATACCGATAACCAAAGAAAACAAACCCAATCCCCCCAGCATTTGCTGGTAAGGATAAGGGTACCATATATAAAATACTAAAATTGCGACCAAAATAGCCACAATGATATTGATAATTAAATGGCAGCCGGCCAACTTGGCGGCAAATCTTGCCCTCTGGTTAGGCAACATTCCATTAACCTAAGTTTTTAAGATATTTCAACATACTAAACCATCTCAACTCTTTATACTAATGACGGCAAGCTGTTGGCAAAAACTCATTCGCTAAATCAGAAGAAGAACAATTCCAAACCGTTCCACCATCAACTATTTTCATGCTAAGCAGTACAGTCTTCCCCCGTATAGGGGCAGCAGCATCTGTTGATTTAAACGTAGCCAACATTTCGCAATTATAATTCGGATCAGTCGCTACACGAGTATGTATTGATTCTACATAATTGCCTGAAATACGGCTTCTCTGCGCAATCCCAAAATGATTAACTGTTTGGTTATCGGCACAAATCATACTATTAAAATAATTATCCGCCACAGAGCTTTTTAAACCATCCATCAAAGAGATAGCTTCCGACACTTGCGCCCTTGCCGTGTAAAACTGATATGCCGGCACAGCAATGGCTGCCAAGATCCCAATAATGGCAATCACGATCATCAATTCAATCAAGGTAAAACCTGATATCTTAGCTTGCATAATGCTACCTTATTTTCTTTAAAGTTATTCCTTTTAATGTAAAAATGGCCACACCCAATGGTATGGCCACTCTCATCAAACCATATTACGGAGTCGGAGTCGGAGTAGCAGCATTACGGCAAGAAGAGGGCAGGTACTTCGCATCGGCGTCAGATGAGCACTCCCAAGAGAAAGAGCCATCATTCGCAGTGCCTTTCAGAGCCAAAATTTTGCCTTGTACACCTTTGGCTACACCAGTAGACTTCATAGTGGCAGTAATCACACCGTTAGTACTAGCAGCACTTACTACAACAGAAGTAACGTATTTACCATTAATGGTAGTGGCGATACCAGCTTGCGCATTGCTAGTCGGCCATACACCTTTGTCAGAGTAGTACTCAGAAACAGCACCTTTTTGACCACCAGCCAAGTTAAAAGCTTCGCTCATCTGAGAACGGGCAACATAGTCTTGGTAAGCCGGCAGAGCGATAGCAGCCAAGATACCGATAATGGCGATAACGATCATCAACTCGATCAGGGTAAAACCTTTTTGTACTTGTTTCAACATGACATTTTCCTTGTTAAAAATGGAACTTAAATAAACCGAATCTTCCGACCCGGGAACTTCAACCAAAAGAAGGAGACAACTAAAAAACTTCATTTTCGGCTAGGCTTACTTGCCGTCGCCACGAGAAATATAAAGCAACGGCTGTGCCAAAAAACAAAAAAATAGTTCCATTTATTTCACAACTTAATGTTTTTAAATTATTTTTTATTTGTTTTTAATTTAAGCGGCAGGCCTATGTGGCTGCTCTGCGCGACTAGTTAATCTGAAAAACTGACATTTATCGTCAGTTTTTGGCCCGCTATTTTGCACAGATTGCCGTTTTATGGGCTTCATAGCCTGCCAATTTAGGTTGCTGCCATTTTAAGCGGCGATTTTTGGCATTCCACTATATCTATCCACTTTCATCGGTGCGGCAATACTGTACTAATGCAAAAATAAGGTAAGGCGGCATTAATTATGCCGCCGTTTGGTGGGAAGAATTAGCTTCCCAGCAACTTATCCCTTCATAATGGCTTCGCTTTAATCACGCGAAAGCCATGCCGCAGCTTTCAGGTAGCCTTCAGCCTGCCGCTTCCATCACCGCTTCAATTAAAGCCGTTCCGTTTTCAATCCGAAACGCCACTTCCCAATCGTCCACTGCCATCTTATATACCCGCTGCGGCGTATCCTGATAAGCCGGGCGCGGGTCTTGGGCGATGCTTTGTTCAATCAACAGGCGAACGGGCGGCGGCAGGGATATTGCGCTTATTTCGTCTGCCCAAGCCACTTCGAGCGGTACGGGTGGAACGGCGGCGAAGCCTGGGGCGGCATCAGGCTGCGCTTCCACAAAGGGCAGGTAGGGCTTGATGTCTAACACCGGTGTGCCATCGAGCAAATCCGCGCCACCACACCACAGCCGTACTCTGCCTTCAGTTTCAATGCGCTCCAGCTTGAGCAGGGAGAGCCCCAGCGGGTTGGGGCGGAACGGGCTGCGCGTGGCAAAGACGCCCATTTTCCGGTTGCCGCCCAAACGCGGCGGCCGCACCAAGGGCTGCCAGCCTGCCCCGGCCACGCCGTGAAACACAAACTGCACCCAAATATGGCTGAAGCTTTCCAACCCGCGAACGCAATCGGCGGAAAACTCGGGCAGGAGTTCGATGCATACCTGGGCGGAAGGCACCAAGCCGGGCTGGCGCGGTACGCCGAATTTCTGTTTATAAGGAGAGCGGACGTAGGCAATGGTTTGCAGGGTATGGGCGGCAGACATGGTTTGGGGCAATAAATATGGAATAGATAAAAGGCTACCTGAAAGCGTAAGCTTCAACGAAGTTAAAACGATGTCTTGGCGTAGCCAAAGGTAAGTTTCTGCGAAGCTAAAGTGTCAGTTTAACGCAGTTCAAACGAAGTTTCCGTAGGAAGCGGAGTTTCTGTGAGATTGAGATTAGATTTTGGCAAGACAGCAAGTTGGCACCACCACTCCACCGTGCTACCCGCTCCGTTTTCTGTGCCTAATAAAAACCGGCAGCCTCGGAATTCCCGGGCTGCCGGCCTGATTTCACTAATGCGGCGTTGAATTGAAATCAGCTTACTGCTGGCGTTGGCAAGCGGTTTCTACGCTGTTGCCATAGGGGTCTTTGAAGCTGAACGCAGCTTCATTGCCCTTGCGATGCCACTCGGCACCGCTGCCAAACAGGCCGCGGTTAGAGGTGTAGCGCTCGCCGGAACCGGAAGTGGCGCGGTTGAGCACGGCGCTCTTGTCGTCAAGCTGCAGGCTCACGCGGTCGGTACCTTGCTGGCGCACGGTTACAGACAGGCCATTTTCACAGCTGAAACGCTCAACACTTGCGCGGCGCTCGCCACGACGCTCGTGGCGCGGAGCCGGCTCGTTGCCCGGATCTTGCATGCTGCTTTCATGGCGTTGGTGATGTTGATGACGGTGACCGTCGTCTTGCGGGGTGTTCACCACGCAGGCGGTTAACAACAAAGCCAAAGAGGCCGGTACAGCCCAAGTACGTACTTTCATTGTGTATTTCCTATAAAATGAGAAAATACCGCCATAGCCGGCGGCAAGAGCATCTTAGCCCAAAGCGTGCGGCATAAAAAGGGGGATTAACCAAGATTTACGGCAATATCTAAATTATTCCGGTGAAAAGGCTACCCGAAAGCATTTGAGCAATTTCAGGTAGCCTTTAGGTTTGGCAAACATTAAGCTTTGGTTTTCACGTTTTAGCTTCGCAGAAACTCAGCCTTGGCTGTGCCAAGACATCGTTTTAACTCCGTTGAAGCTTACGCTTTCAGGTAGCCCTTTTTAAGACGGGCTGTATGTATCGCCTGCCGCCTGCTGGTTTTAATCTTGTAAAAACGGGTTGTGCCGTTTTTCATGACCGATGGTGGTGGTGCGGCCGTGGCCGGGCAGCACTATGGTGTCTTCGGGCAACACCAGCAGTTTCTCGCGGATATTGCGCAAGAGGTCGGCATGGCTGCTGCGTTCGAAATCGGTGCGGCCGATGGATTCGTAAAACAACACGTCGCCTGCGATCAGCAGGTTTTGTTCGGCGCAGTAAAACACCACATGGCCGGGCGTGTGGCCGGGGATGTGCAGCACTTGGAAGCGGTATGCACCCACGTTCAACTCGTCGCCCTCTTCCAGCCAGCGGCTCGGGCTCACCGGCGCAGACACGGGAAAACCAAAGTTGGCGGTGATTTCGGGCAGGTTGTCGAGCAGCCATTGGTCGGCGCAGTGCGGGCCGATTACCGGCAACTGGGTTTGCTGAATCATCTCGGCCACACCGCCGGCATGGTCGAGATGGCCGTGGGTAAGCCAGATGGCTTTGGGCTGCACGCCGAGTTTGGCGGCTTCCTCCAACAGCTGCGGCACGTCGCCTCCCACATCTATCCACACGGCTTCTTTGCTTTCTTCGTCCCACAAGAGCGAACAGTTTTGGCGGAAGGGGGTAACGGCGAACACGGTAAGGTTGAGCGGCATGGGTGGCTTTCTTTATAAGAATTTTCAGGTAGCCCGCATTGTGCCGCCGCGCACGCCAAAGGTAAACCTTTTTAAGGTTTGGCGTATCCGCTACAATGCACCATTTATCCCCTTTGCGAGCAAGTTCATGCACACGCCCAAGCCCCTCAACCTCTGCTGGCTCGATATGGAAATGACCGGCCTCAACCCCGAGCACGACCGCATTATCGAAGCCGCCGTGGTGATTACCGATGCCGATTTAAACATCCTCGCCCAATCCGAATCCTACGCCATTCATCAAAGCGACGAACTGCTCAACGGCATGGATGCCTGGAACACCAGCACCCACGAGCGCACCGGCCTCACCCAGCGCGTGAAAGATTCCACCCTTTCCGAAGCCGAAGTGGAACAACGCCTGCTCGATTTTATTGCCCAATGGATTCCGCAGAGCGCCAGCCCCTTGTGCGGCAACACCGTGCACCAAGACCGCCGCTTCATGCAGCGCTACATGCCCCGCCTGGAAGCCTGGTTCCACTACCGCAACCTCGACGTATCCACCCTCAAAGAGCTCGCCCGCCGCTGGCATCCCGCCGCCTACAAAAGCTTCAGCAAAAAAGGCTCGCACCGCGCGCTGGACGACATCTTGGAGAGCATCGAAGAGTTGCGCCACTACCGCCAAACCTTCCTGCGCCTGCCCGAGGCCAACGGAACAAACCAAGAGGCTACCTGAAACAAAACAGCGAAGCTTCTGTGAAGCCGCAACAGCCCGCCCGTTTGGATTCCGTTGAAGCCTGCGCTTTCAGGTAGCCTTCCCCCATGTTTTCAGGTAGCCCATCCATCCCTATTTAAGAAGACCATGATCCGCAAAATCCTCCTGTCCGCCCTCGCCGCCCCGCTGCTGGCCGCCTGCGCCGCCAAGCCTTCGTTTGAACCAGCCATGCTCGTCCACTCCGTGCAACCGGTTTACCCGCCGCAGCTGGAAGAAGAAGGCATCAGCGGCCATGCCAGAGTGCAGATGCGCATCGACACCCGGGGCAGCGTGAGCGAAGCACAGGTGCTCTCCGCCACCCATCCATTATTCGCCCGCTCCGCCGTGCGCGCCGTCCGTGGATACCGCTTCACCCCGGCCAAACAAAACGGGCAGCCGGTGGAATCCGCCTTCACCCAAACATTTAGATTCCGAGTGTCGGAAGAAAAACCCGACCATTCAGAAACCGCCCAGCCACCTCGCCCACTCCTTCCCACACGCTAAACCCCACCATGCTCCCCACCACCCTCCCCGCCTGGCAAGCCCTGGCCGAACACCGCCGCGCCACCGCGCACCTCCACCTGCGCGAGCGCTTCACCGCCGAGCCAAACCGTTTCGAGCGCATGCACGCCGAACTCAACGGCCTGCTGCTCGACTACAGCAAAAACCTCATCGGCGAAGATACCTTAGATTTGCTCTGCCGCCTGGCCGACGAATCCGGCGTGGCCGAACTGCGCCGCCAAATGTATGTCGGCGGAAAAATTAATCTGAGCGAACACCGCGCCGTGCTGCACACCGCCCTGAGGCTACCTGAAAACGCCGTGCCCGTGTATGTGGACGACATCAATATCGTGCCGCAGGTACACGCCGAACTAAACCGCGCCCTCGATTTCGCCGAACGCCTGCAAAACGGCACGCACACGGGCTGCACCGGATTGCCCATCCGCGACGTGGTAAACATCGGCATCGGCGGCTCGGATTTGGGCCCGCGCATGGTGGCGCAAGCCCTTGCCCCATACCGGCAAAACCTGAACGTGCACTTCGCCGCCAATCTGGATAGCGCCGATTTAGACGGCATCCTGCGCCGCGTAGCGCCCGAAACCACGCTGTTTATCGTGGCCAGTAAATCCTTCCGCACCCCCGAAACCCTGCTCAACGCCCAAGCCGCGCGCCGCTGGTTTCTGCAATCCGGCCGCAGCGAAGCCGACATCGCCCGGCACTTCGCCGCCGTATCGGCCAATGTGGAAGCCGCTGCCGAATTCGGTATCGCCCCGCAAAACGTGTTCGGTATGTTCGACTGGGTGGGCGGGCGCTATTCCGTGTGGTCGGCCATCGGCCTGCCCGTGATGTGCGCCATCGGCCGCGAACATTTCCGCGAATTCCTGCGCGGCGGGCACGATATGGACGAGCACTTCCTGCACACCCCGTGGCGGCACAATATCCCCGCCCTGCTCGCCCTCATCGGTATCTGGCAGCAAAACTTCTGCGGCAGCACCAGCCATATCGTTATCCCCTACAGCCACGGCCTGCGCCGCCTGCCTGCCCACCTCCAGCAGCTCGATATGGAAAGCAACGGCAAAAGCCGCAACCGCCACGGCAAGCCCGTGGATTTCGCCACCGGCGCCGCCATTTGGGGCGAAGCCGGCGTCAACTGCCAGCACGCCTTCTTCCAGCTCATCCACCAAGGCACGCAGGTGATTCCCGTCGATTTCATCGTCCCCCTCAACGGCGAAGGGGCAGACGACGGCCGCTACCTCCGACTCGTGGCCAACGCCTTCGCCCAAGCCGAAGCCCTCATGCGCGGCAAAAGCGAAGCCGAAGCCCGCGCCGAAACAGCCGGCAAAGGGCTACCTGAAAGCGAACAAGCCGCCCTTGCCAGCCAGCGCAGCTTCCCCGGTAACCGCCCCAGTAACACCATCCTCGTCGAACGCATCACACCCTACACCCTCGGCCTGATTCTCGCCATGTACGAACACAAAGTCTTCATGCAGGGCGCCGTGTGGGGCATCAACTCCTTCGACCAATGGGGCGTGGAATACGGCAAAGGACTCGCCCAAACCATCCTGCCCGAACTGCAAGGCGCCGCCCCCGCCGGGCACGACGCCTCCACCGCCGCCCTGATCCGACGCTACCGGCAGCAGATGGGCAACAAACAGCCGTAACGACCAAAGAGAAGGCTACCTGAAAACCAAGTGGGCATTTCCAGGTAGCCTTTTTCTTTGCTGCGGGTAGGAGTAAATGCCAATCCGCGATGATTTTTTCAGGTAGCCTGCCCCGCCAACCCGCTATAATCCCCTTCTCTCCCCTTCGGAACCCCATCATGACCACAACTTGGCACAACGGCCGGTGGCAGGGCGCGGTGCATTGCCCTTCGCCCAACTTCTCTCCCCGCCCCGCCGGCGAAACCGTTTCATTGGTGGTGCTGCACAACATCTCCCTGCCACCCTTCGAATACGGCAGCAGCGCCATCCGCGATTTGTTCACCAACCGCATCAACCCACAGGCGCACCCCTTCTTCCCGCAGCTGGTGGATTTGCGCGTGTCCAGCCATTTTTTGATTGAACGCAGCGGGCAGGTGGTGCAGTTTGTGTCGGGCAACGACGCGGCACACCACGCCGGCGTGTCGCAATATCGCGGCCGCAGCGGCTGCAACGCTTTTTCGCTCGGAATCGAGCTGGAAGGCTGCGATTTCGAACCTTTCACCGAGGCGCAATACCAAGCCCTGATTCCGCTGCTGCACAGCATGGCGGCGCACTACCCCATCGAAGCCGTAACCGGCCACCAACACATCGCCCCCGGCCGCAAAAGCGACCCCGGCCACTTTTTCGACTGGCCGCGCCTGGCCGCCGCAGGCGTGGTGCTGGCGGAAGGGATAACGGATTAGCCGCTGTCCAGCGTGTTTGCGTTTAATAAGACCTGAATTCTGTACTATGCGTAGCAAACTGTGTGGCCCGCAACAGCATGCAGGCTACCTGAAAGCATGGCTTCACTAAAATGAAAATGAATTTTTAGTGCAATGCAAACCATTACTCATCTGTGAGTTGGCGCGTGCATACCAGCAATAGTCTGCTTGAGTTTTATTGGGATTTTTGGTATACACGAAACGCAGTCCTATCATATCCTTACTGCAGTATCCAACCTTAAGAGAGGTATCCCAAATGCGTGTTTCTCAAAGTGCCCTTGTCGTTTTATCTGCCTTGGCCCTACTGACTGCCTGCCAGAAAGAACCTGAGCCCACTCCGCCCCCTCAACCTCAGGAGCAAACCCCCAACCCTAATCCCGCTCCGCCTGCTCCTACTCCCACACCAGCATCCAACCCCAGCCTGATTCGCGAACCAGCCGCCCCGCAACAACAGCAGGATCCTGCGGCACAGGCCATCCAATCCAAACCGTTTGGCCAAGGCACGCTGGCTTTAACCAAAGTTAAAGTAGTCGGCCAGATTCTGAACGTGGAATTTATGTATATCCCGCCGAAAAATGAAAGAGGCGATTATAAATTCACGAATGAGCACTCCGGCAAAATCACTGATTTTGCCTACGTTGATGAAGCCACCAGCAAGCGCATCAGCCTGCTGCAAGATGAAAGCGGCAAATACATGACCGACCCTGCTGCCGGCGTGAGCAATACAATAGGGCTCACGGGCAATTCACCCAGAATCATCGCGCTAAAATTCCCTGCGCCGCCCGAAACATCGCCCACCATCACCATCGATTTCCCGGGTGCTGGTTCGTTTGATTCGGTGCCGGTGGGCCGCTAATTTTCCATTTGGCGGTGTGCAGGCTGCTTTGTGTAGCCTGTACGCTGCCCCTGTTAGAGGTGACTTTATGAAAAATTTGCGTTTACTTGCTTGTATGACAGCACTGGCCACTCTATGTGCTTGCGGACAAGACCCCAAACCTGCTGAGCCACAAGCGCAGGCTTCTGCAGCCAGCACCACTGCCATGCCCCAAACCACATCTGATGCATCTAATGCCTCGGCACCTGCTGCCGGGCAGGCATCTGCTGTTGCATCAGCATCATCTACCCTTTCCGCACAGGGCAACAGCCTTTCTTCCCAAGGCAGCAACCTGTCTGCACAAGGCAGCGGTTTGAGCGCTACCGAAACCGGGTTTAATATCGAAATCAATTTGTCGTCGGATGTGCTGTTTGATTTCGACAAAGCCGAACTCAAACCCGAAGCCGATGCCGAT
>ERZ772764.937-NODE-937-length-19127-cov-3.793939_pt1 | contig 19127 bp, 13 predicted proteins | sample MGYA00512163_ERZ772764 | MGnify/ENA primary metagenome ERZ772764 (study PRJEB29015, sample SAMEA2737903) | human oral metagenome | biome: human oral; feature: human-associated habitat; material: dental | place: China | collected 2094 ... | reverse complement strand
AGTGAGGGTGGACGACTGGAGCCACACGGCGGAGAGCACATTAGCCGCCGAGGGCAGGACTTTGGCCCGGACCTCCACGTAGCTGCACACGCCGGGGGTGTCGAAGACGGACTCCACGGCCCCGAAGGTGTGGCCGGCGCCGCCCCCGCCCCCGGACCCCTCGGCCCTGGCCCACAGGCGCAGGACGCCGTCGGAGACCTCCGTGTTCTCGTCGCGGAACGTCCCGACCCCGGAGGTCGGGTACCACAGGCCCCGGTGCCAGCGCGCGGGGTCCAGGGGAGCGTCGAAGCCGTCGCTGAGGGAGTCGAGGAGCGTCCACTCCTCCGGGTTGATGTCCGTTCCCTCCGCGCGGGCCGGGGCGGGCGGGCCCAGGAGGGGGAGCCCGGTCAGGACCGCTGCGGACAGGACGGCGCGACGTCGGCTCAATGCTATCGGTGTCATCGTTCATGCTCCTTCGCACGACTCGGAGGGTCCTCGATGCACGGTAGACCTTGACGAAGACGGCGGGAAGATCCCGGGAGAACCTTGTGAAACGGATGTTTCACGGCTCGTGGACAGGCGGACGCGACCCTTCCTACGGTGGGCGCAGTCTGAGAGGGGGCCGACGCGGGCCGCCTCGTCCTGGAGGTTCCGATGACTGCGATGACCGCACTGACTGCACCGGCGGCGACGCCCGTCCGCGACTTGGGCATTGCGCGCCTGCGCATCCAGCCCGGCCGGCCCGCGGCGCTCGCAGTCGGCGGCAGCCCGGCCCGCGTCCCGTCCCTCCCCCTGGTGGAGTGCCTGACCGTGGAGACCGGACGGGCCTTCGTGGACCACCGCCTGACCCGCACCGCGCAGGGGGCCGCCCTGAGCCCCGTCGGTCTGGAGGAGAAGGAGGGGCCCTGGCCGCACCACCTGCTCACCCAGCGCGACGAGACCACCGGACTGGTCGCCCTGACCGACCTGTGGCGCCCCACCCCCGCCTCCCTGCGGGTGCGCACGCGAGTGCGCAACGACGGAGCCGCGCCCCTGCACCTGACCGCCCTCAGCATCCTGTCCGCCACCGCCCTGCCCGGCGCGCCCCTGGACGACCTCGACCTCATGACCGCGCCCTCGGCCTGGATGGCCGAGCAGCGCTGGCGCCACCAGCGCCTGGGGAAGGAGCTGGTCGACGTCGGGACCGCCGTCCACGGCCAGTCCTCCCGCGACGCCCTGCGCCTGAGCGCGGAGTCCGGATGGTCCTCCAGCCGCTGGGAGCCCGTCGGCATCCTCACCGACCCGGCCGGCGGCCAGGCCCTCGCCTGGCAGGTGGAGCACAACGGCGCCTGGACGGTGGAGGTCTCCCGCCGCGGCGACGTCCTGGGCCTGGTGGTCTGCGGCCCCACCGACCTTCAGCACGGCTGGATGCGCGTCCTGCACCCCGGCCAGGAGGCGGCCACCCCTACCGCTGCCCTCGTCCTGTCCGACGGCGGCTGGCAGGGGGCCGCCGTCGAGCTCACGGCCTACCGCCGCGCCCTGCGCGCCCGCACGGCGCCGAGGTCTACTGCATCGACGACGGCTGGCACTCCGACGAGGAGGACGGGGCCTGGTGGGACGCCGTCGGCGCCTGGGAGCCCTCCGCTCGCCGCTTCCCCGAGGGGCTCGGGGCCACCCTGGACCTCATCCGCGACGAGGGGATGTCCCCCGGGCTGTGGATCGAGCCCCTCGCCGTCGGGGCGCGCAGCCCCCTGGCCGCAGCCTGCCTGAGGGCGCCTTCATGCGCCGCGACGGCCGGCCCCTCGTCGAGCAGGGCCGCCTGCGCCTGGACATGCGCCACCCCGCCGCGCGCGAGCACCTCGACGCCGTCGTGGACCGGATGGTCGGCTACGGCATCGGCTATCTCAAGGTGGACGACAACTACTCCGCGGGCGCCGGGCCCGACGCCGGTGCCGACTCGGCCGGCGACGCCCTCCTGGAGCACTCCCGGGCGTGGGCCAAGTGGCTCGCCGCCCTGGAGCGACGCCACCCGGGCCTGGTCGTGGAGAACTGCGCCTCGGGCGGCATGAGCACCGACTACGCGCTCCTGGCCGCCGCCCGCCTCCAGTCCACCTCCGACCTCCAGGACCCCCTGCGCTACCCGCCCATCGCCGCCAACGCCCCCCTGACGGTCCTGCCCGAGCAGGCCGCCAGCTGGGGGTATCCGCAGCCCGAGATGAGCGACGAGGAGATCGTCTACACTCTGGTCACCTCCCTGGCCGGCTCCGTCTACCTCTCGGGCCACCTGGACCGGATGAGCGACCACCAGATCGCCCTGGTGCGCGCCGCCACCGACCTGGCCAAGGCCCTGCGCACCCACCTGTGCCAGGACGTCCCCTGGTGGCCCGCGGACGTGGCCGGCTGGAACGACCCCTGGGTGGTGGCCGCCCGGGCCACCTCCCCGCACTCCCGCGAGGGGCTCCTCCTCGTGTGGCACCGGCCCGGCCTGGGACCCCGGACCCCGGAGCTCCACCTGCCCTCCCTGGCGGGGTGCGACGTCGAGCAGGTCTACCCGCCCCGCGACCTCGTCCCCGACCCCGGCCTGCACGTCGAGCCCGGTGACGACGGCCTACGCCTCGCCGTCCCGGCCGGCGCAGGCACCACCCACCCCACTGCCCGGGCCTACCTGGTCCGGTCCCACCACTGCGTCAACGACGCCGCATGAATGGAGAAACCTCATGAACCGCACCCCTCTCACCGCCCTGACCACCCCCGTCACCCGGCGTACCTCCCTGGCCCTGGCCACCTCCCTCGTGGGCGCCCTGGCCCTCGCCTCCTGCTCCGACCCAGGCAGCGAGACCACGACCCAGTCCGGCCCGGCCTCCTGGCCCTCCGCCACCGACAAGCTCGACGGCGTCGAGCTCACCTTCTGGGCCGCCCAGTCCTCCGCCAAGATCCCCCAGAACGTGGTCAAGGCCTTCCAGGAGGCCACCGGTGCGAAGGTCTCGATCGTCACCATCCCCGACCCCTACGAGCAGGGCGTCCAGACCAAGGTCGCCACCGGGGACCTGCCCGACCTGGCCATGTGGCAGCCCACCACCTCCCAGCTGCTGAGCCTGGGCGCCAAGGAGCGTCTCCAGCCCCTGGACGGCGCCCCCTGGGAGGCCGCCACCGACGCCAGCGTCCTGGGCGCCGGAGGCACCCTGGACGGGAAGCGCTACGCCGCCTTCGTCTCCGCCCCCTCCGTCATGGGCGTCTGGTACAACAAGAAGGTCTTCGAGGCCAACGGCGTCACGGTCCCCAAGAGCTTCGAGGAGCTCCTCACCACGGCACGCTCCCTCAAGGCCAAGGGCGTCACCCCCTTCTACGAGATGGGCGGGGAGTGGTGGGCCTCCTCCTGGCCGTGGTCCTCCTGGCCTTCCCCGTCATCGGGATGCTCCGTCGTCGAGAGAGGAACATGGCATGAACCGCCTCAAGCGTGGGATCCAGCCCGTGGCCGCGGTGCTCCTGGCGGCCGTCCTGGTGGGGGTGCCGCTGTGGACGGTCCTGGTCACCGCGGGCAAGTCGCAGGCCGAGGCCCTCAGCCCGGACCTCTCCCTGCCCTCTGGCTGGCAGCTGTGGGACAACGTCGCCGAGGTCGTCTCCCGTTCCCACATCGGGGCGGCCTTTATCGGCAGCCTGCTGCTCCTGGTGCCTTCCGTGGCGCTCGTGCTCGTCCTGGGGTCCATGGCGTCCTGGGTGCTGGCGCGCCGCTCGGGACGGCTGGCGGCCGTGGTCTACGCCGTCGGCATCTGCGGGATCATCCTGCCGCCGGCCGTGGTGACCCTGGTGCTCCTGCTGCGGCAGCTGGGCCTGGCCGGGACCGCGGTGGGCATGATCTGTGCCTACGTGGGCATGTACCTGTCCACGGTCATCTTCTTTGTCACAGGCTTTGTGCGCACCGTCCCGGTCTCGCTGGAGGAGGCGGCCCGGATCGACGGCGCCGGGCCGCTGCGGGTCTTCCTCACCATTATCCTGCCGCTCCTGCGGCCGGTCCTGGCCACGGCCACCATCCTCATCAGCCTGTACGTGTGGAACGACGTCTTCTACGCCTTCTTCGTGGTGGGCGGGCGCGTGGACACCCTGCCTCTCAACCTCTTCGCGGTAGCGAGCGCAGGGGTGCACCTGAACAACTGGCACCTCATCTTCACCTACGTTCTCCTCATGAGTGCTCCGCTGGTGCTGCTCTTCACGGTGTTCCAGAGGCAGATTATCTCGGGGATTACCTCGGGTGCCGTGAAGTAGGGGTGGGTGTGGACGGGCGCCGTCGGCCCCCAAGGGACAGGTTCCTGCCCCGGAGACGTACCTTAGTCATTGGGGACGTACGTCTAGGGTACGTTGCCGAAGACTAAGGTACGTTCCCGGCGGTCAGGGTACGTCCGCGGCGACCGGGGTACGTTCGCGAGGCCGGGGCGCGTTCTGGAGGCAAGGCTGCGTCCCTGGCGGTGGCCGGCCGACGGCGAGCGCTGGCCGACGGCGGGCGCCCCGGTCGGTTTGCAGAACAAACCGACCGGCTGTACCCTGGAGTTGGTTTGCAACACAAATCACTTTGGAACCAAGACCTAAGGAGTCCGACCATGACCACTGCAAGCGCCTCTGCCGGTACGTCGTCTGCGTCCTCACCTGAGACCGGGGGCCTTGACCCGGCCGCCGCCCTGGCCACCATTAGGACGCAGCGCCAGGCCGTCGTGGTGCGCAGCGACCTCATTCTCATCGCCTGGGGCCTGGCCTGGGTCGTGGGCTACGTCAGCCTGGCCCTGGGGGCGGGCCAGGCCGTCCTGGGCGGCTGCCTCATGGCCGCCGTCATCGTGACCGCCGTCGTCGTCACCCTGGGGGCGCGCGGGATCCGGGGCACCACCTCCCGAACCGGTAGCGTCTACGGGGCGACCTGGCTCGCCGCCATGGGCCTGGTCACCGTCCTGCTGGGTCGGGCTGGGACGGTCCTGTCCGACATTGGCACCGAGCAGGCCCACGAGCTCCTGAGGCTCCTGAGCTCGGGCATCCCCTGCCTGGTGGTGGGAACCATCTACATGGCCAGCGCCATGCTCTGGGAGGAGACCGCCCTGGCCTGGACCGGCGCCTGGATCCTCGCGGTGACCGCCCTGGCCACCATTGTGGGCACGCCCGCCGCCTGGTGGGTCATGGCCGTCCTGGGCGGTGGTGGTCTGCTGGCGGTGGGACTGGTCCAGCTCGCGATGCGCAAGGCGGTGCGATAATGCTGGATCCCGTTATCCACGCCCAGGCCAGGCTGCGGATTATGGCCACCCTGGCGGCCCTCGCCAGGGGCGACGAGCTCTCTTTCCCCCGCCTGCGCTCCACCCTTGACATGACCGCCGGCAACCTCTCCACCCACCTGAGCAAGCTGGAGGGGGCGGGGTACGTCAGGATCAACAAGACCTTCAGGGGACGGACCCCCGCCACCTACCTCAGCCTGACCACCCAGGGGCGGCGTGCCTTCGAGGACTACGTCGTCCAGCTCCGGGCCATGCTCGGGTAGGCGTGGTCTGGCCGAGGCGGGCCTGATTGCCCGCTACGAGGCTGGGTTGTACTGTTAGATGTAGTCTGGGGTGTCCTAGTTGTGTTGGGTGGTCCTAGCTTCCGGGATGTGCGCGGGTGAGGGGACAGGTCGGCGGCGTCGAGCAGGTCTGGCCGCCCTGGCGGTGAGCGCTACCGAGGCCTGCCGACGGCGTCGGGCAGGTGGCCCGCCGACGCCGTCGACCCTGAGCTATCCGCGTGATCCCGTAGGGTCCGGGGACGCCTCCTGCAAGAGGTCGTGCAACCTGTGGGCCACGCAGTACCCGATCCTGTACGCGACATCCGTTCTCACGGCAAACAAGTACCGTTCTCGCGAGGAACAAGTACCGTTCTCACGGCGAATAAGTACCGTTCTCGCGGGGGTGGCGGGCTCAGGCCATGGGGTCCCAGCTGGGCAGCAGGACCGGCTCGGCCTCCAGCGCGGAGCGTGTGGCCTGGGGCAGGCGGTCGGCGCGCACGACCACCTGGTAGACGTACTGGTCGAACCAGGAGTCGTTCATGGTCCAGAAGCCCTTCTCCGCCGTCTCCTCGCCCCAGGAGTTCTCCACCCGCCAGCGCCGTGGGGTGCCGTCAACCAGGTCCACGCCGGTCAGGCACATGGCGTGCGTGGGCGCGGACTCGCGCGCCACCAGCCGCTCGGCCTTGGTCATGGACAGCCCCACGCCGTACAGGCCCTCGTAGTCGTGCAGGGCGGCGTCCCACACCCCGGCCTTCTTGTCCCGCTGCTTGGCCACGTCGCAGGCGAACCACACCGGCTCCCCGTCCCGGACGGCCGCCACCGCGGCCGCCTTGACGACCTCCAGGGACGCGGCTACGTGCGTCTGGGGCCCCTGGCCCACCATGGTCTCCGAGCGGTCGATGGCGTAGAGGGTGTCCTGCCGGATCTGCGGACGCGGGTCGTGGACCACCACCACGAACTCGTCCACGTCCGGGGCGTACCTGCGGGCGAACTCGCGCGGCGTCATCGTCCCCACCCGGGTGAACTGCTTGTCCTTGTTGCGGTACTGCCACACGAACCGGCTCGGCGGGGTCCCCAGGTGGATCGCCAGGAGCCGGTAGACGTCCGCCATGGCGGCCTCCCGCAGCTCCCTGACGGCAGTGTCCCGGGCGGGGCCGTCCCCGGCGGGCTCGACGACGGCCCGGATCCGCAGGGCCGCACGCCGCAGGAGGGTGTCCAGGTGGTCGTTCATGGCCTGGGAGTCCGTGGCCGACTGGGTGTCCGGCATGACGTAGGCGGGCACCATGCCGTACTTGGCCACCAGGTGGGCGAACTCCGGCCACCAGCCGCCGTCACCGGCCGGGGAGGCCAGGTCCGCGACGACCTCCCGGTCCTCCAGGTCCCGGCCGGCCACCATGTCCGCGGTAAAGCGGTTCAGGAAGGCGTTGGCCTTCTCCAGCTTGTCGTGGAAGTAGATGAAGTTCTGGCTCAGGGAGAAGCCCTCCAGCCCCAGATCCTTGATCATGGCCGCCCGCAGGGTGTTCAGGCCGGCAAAGGCCCAGCAGCGGCCCGAGCGCTTCTGGTCGGTGATCGCCGCGTCCGGGATGAGGTCGGAGACCGAGGAGTCGATAGAGGTCAGGACCGCACGGTCCAGGCTGACGGTCTCCACGTCCGTGGTGGCCACGGCGTTGCCTGCCAGGCGGGCGGCGGGGTCGGCCAGGAAGGAGGCGGCGGCGTCGGCCACCCACTGGCTGCTCAGGGGGGTGCTCAGGTTCTGGGTCATGGGGGACATTGTGCCCCGGTGGTGGTCCGGGCGGTGGCGGCTACCCTGGTGCCATGGTGAGCGCGGACGGTACGGACCCGGACGGCCCGGACCCGGATGGTACGACGCCGGGCGGGGCCGGGCAGGCCGCTGGCTCGCCAGCGCCCCGTGGGACCCCCTCCGAGCGTCCCCGGGTCAGCACCGAGACCGACATGTGGCTCACCCGCGTGGTCACCCTGAGCTGGTACCTGGTCACCGTCCTGTACGCCGAGCGGCGCCGACTCGCCCTGTACTGGCTGCTCAGCCTCGTCGCGGCCCTGGTCGCCTGCTTCACGCCCCGGCCCCGCCTCGCGATTATCGCCCTGGCCGGGGGCATTGCCCTGTTCCAGGGCGTGGGCCTGACCCTGCGGCACACGCGCGCCCAGCTCGCCACCCCGCGGGGGACCTCCGTGCGCACCGGCAGCCTCGGCCCGACCGGGGCGGCCCTGACCACCGGCATATGCCTGGAGGTCGCCCAGGCCCTCCTCATGCTCTCCGTGCTGCTGGGGGTCGTGGTCGGCAGCTGGCTGGCCGACCGCTACGGCCTCACCGCCGTCCACGACGTCCGGGTGCCACGCTGGTTCCACCACCACGTAGCGGTGAGGTTCTACGCGGTCTATGGGTGGAGCGGCGGGCTGTGGGTCAGTAGCGCCACGAGTGAGATCGGCACCTTCTCCGGGTACCTGGCCTTTGCCGTCGGGGCGGTGCTGCGCTCGGTCAGGGCGGCGCGCCTGGCCTCCGCCACGGCCGCCTTCCTCATGTTCTCCCCCCTGGCGTTCGGGGTGACGCCGCTGCAGATGGAGTCCCCCTGGCCCACGGTCGTCATGGAGGTCCTGTCGGCCTGCGTCGGTGTGGTGGCGATCTGGCTGTGGCGGCACGTCGCCCGTGACCTGCTCACGCCCCAGGCCGAGGTCCTGGGGCTGGACCGTGACCTGAGCCTGGCCGAGCGCCGGGTGGTGTGGGCCAGCGTACGCAGGGCCGTACGGCGCGACGGCGCCCTCATCCGCCGCGGGTGGAGGTGCCTGCGGAGCGAGGGACTGCGTCACGTCCTGTCCAGCACCTTCACCGTGTCCGTCTGCCTGGAGGCCATGGACGAGGCCCGTGGCCTGGCGCCCTCCCCGCGGGCACGCGCCAAGGTCCTGGAGGTCTTCGCCCACAGCGGTGTGAGCCTGGACCAGCCGGTGCGGACCCTGGGGCTGAAGGAGGTGATCCTGGTGGGCTTCACCTGGGCGCTGTCCCACGAGGTGGCCGTCTACCTCCTGCCCGACATCCGCGGCCTGGTCAGCCCCGAGGCGCTGCGCGTCCTGGACTCCCTCCTGCTGGAGCGCGTGGAGAAGGGCGCCGACATTATTATCCTGTGAGGTGCCGACGCCGTCGCCTGTCAATCGTGCGTCATACCGGAACTGCGTGGTACCGCGGTCTCACTCAGCACACAGGTGGCGCTCCCGGGCAGGTTGTCCACAGGGTGGCGCGGAGGTGGGGGCGACCAGAGTAGATGTGTCTTTACCGTTGTTACATGTCTCTTGCTGATCTTGACTCTGCTGACACCGACCTCACTTTCGCTACCGCCTCCTTCCCCACCACTGTTCCTGCCTCCTGGACGGGTTCCGCCGCCACGGCCTGCCAGACGAGCCTGGACCAGGTCAGCCTCCTTGTGAGTGCTCTCACGTCCCAGCTCACTGAGGTCCGATCCGCCTGCACCGCCGTGAGGTGGATGTCATGAGCGACTACCCTGCCTCCTCCCAGGGCTCCGGGTCCCAGGGCTCGGGGTCCTCATCCAGCTTTGGCAGCTCCAGTTCGTCGGCTGGTGGTGGCGGTTACCCCGCCTCGTCCCAGGGCTCCAGCCCCTCGTCCGGTTCGTGCCCGGCCGGACCCTACCCCGGTTCGGCCCAGGGGCGCGGGGCAACATTAGAATTGCTCTTTAGCTACCCCGGCTCGGCCCAGGGGTGCGGGACCGCGCCCCCTGAGGACACGTCCTCCACGCCCCCGTCGCCCTACTCCTGGACCATGTCCTGGCCGACGGTCCCGGTGCTCGTCAGCGGCGGGTCCACCAGTGTCAACACCACCGACCTCGACCTGCTCAACGCGGCGGTCACGAGCACCGCGACCTACCTGGAGAGTGCCAGGACCTCCCTGCTCAAGGAGTACGCGGACCTGGAGGCCCTGCCCACCCCCGAGTCACCAGCAAACTCCTGCTCCGTGGTCTCGAACAAGCAGGCCCTGGGCGGCGCGCTCTCCAACCCCAAGGGCATCCTGTTCTCCTCCAACCACAGCTTTGAGCTCTACCGGACCATCGCCCGGTGGACGGTCGACCGGGCCGCGAACGGACCCGGTTCCCTGGGCGCCGTCGCCGCGACGCTGCGTGGCCTGGCCCGTGACATTAAGACCTGCTCCGACACCTACTCAGGTGCGGAGCTGGGGGCCAGCATGTCCGGCGGCCTCCACTCCTGGGGCGGCACGGGCAATCTCGTGGGCTCCCTGCTGCTGTCCCTGCCCCTGGCCCTGGTGAACCTGCCCTCCCCCAGGCTCATCCCCGACATGGACGGCGACGCGGACGACTGGTTCGCCATGGCCACCACCCTGCTCAACGACGACACGCTGGAGGACTGGGTCAGGACCGACCTGGTGAACCTGATCTGGATCCTCCAGAACGTGCCCGGGGCCGAGGACGGCACCGAGGCCAGCGAGGTCAGGAGGTACCTGAGCCTGACCGCCGCCCGCCTGGCGCCCCAGCTGCGCCCCCACCTGCCCCAGCAGGTACGCCACGGGGCCGGGTACGTGGACCGCGAGGACCTCACGGACATGCAGGTCGTCGCCGCCTACCTGGCGATCCTGTCCGAGAAGGACGGTGCCGAGCGGTTCGGCGAGACCACCGGGGTGCGCCTGACCCTGGACGGCGTCAGCCTCACCGTGCCGGCTGCCGCCAAGGACCCCTACGGTCTGGGTTCCAGGATCATGTCCCTGTTCGACATGACCCCGCAGGAGGAGACGTGGATCCCGGGGATCTCCTCACCGGCCCCCGTGGGCGGGCGGGTCCTGGACCACCCCCCGCGTACCGCCGCCGAGCTCATCCGCTACTCCGACGGCCTCAAGAAGAATGACGACGACCCCAAGACCGGTGTCATCTCCGTCATTAGGACCGTCGTCCCCGGCCAGCCCGACCGGTGGGTCGTCGTCGTCCCGGGTACGACGAACTGGGGGGCGGGCAGCTCCAACCCCCAGGACATGCAGACCAACCTGGAGGCGGTGGGGGGAATGGCCACGGACATGAGCGCCGCCGTAGTCAGCGCCATGCGCCATGCCGGGGTCCAGCCCGGGGACCCCGTGGCCATCTACGGCCACTCCCAGGGCGGGGCGGTGGTCTCCAACCTGGCCGCCGACCCCGTCATCCAGGAGCACTTCTCCATCACCTCACTGCTCACCGCCGGCAGCCCCACGGCCGGGGCGGAGCTGTCCTCCGACGTGGACGCCCTGCACCTGGAGAACACCGGCGACGCCGTCCCCGCCCTGAGCGCCGCGCCCACGCCCACCAGCCCCACGCGGATCGTGGCCAGTATCGACACGCACACCGGGGCGAAGGCCTCCCAGTACCCGCACAGCTCGGACGTCTACGCCGACGCCGTGGAGGGGATGGAGAACGGCAACGACCCGGACCTGGTGGGCTGGAGCAACCGATTCGCGACCTACACGGGCCAGGACGTGGAGGGGGCGACCTCCGTGGAGTACGTCTTCGAGGTCGAGCGCCTTACCGACAACGGGTTCAACGTCAATGACATTGAAGGCTACGTGGACGACGTGGTCGAGGATGTCGAGGAGACCATCCACGACGTCTCCAGCAAGCTGCCGCTCACCCAAATCGGGCCCCGGCGGTGAGCGGGGGCTGTACGGGCGACTCGTCGACGCAGCCGCAGTGGTCATTGGGCCCCGGTAAGTAGGGGCTGGTGTCTCAGGCGTTCACGTGGCGCGTGGGGCATTCAGCCCCGGCTGTGTAGGCCCGCCGCGGGCGCGACCAGGCGTTCACGTGGCGCGTGGGGCAATCGGCCCCGGCCGGTGAGCGGGGACTGGCTGCCGCTGTGGCAGGCCCGCCGACACGCCGGGGGACGGGCGGCCCGGGCGTGCGCGTGCGCGGCCTGACAGGCGGTAACGGGGCCGGGGCCGGTGGCCCGGGGAGGAACATCCTCACCGGTGGGCGCCCCGCAGTGACACCATGAGGGCATGAGCGTGTTCCCCGCCCCACCTGCCGTCCATGTCCGTGCCGCCGTGCGCACCCTGCCCGCCTACGTGCCCGGTGCCCGCCCCGACGGCGACCACGTCGTCAAGCTCTCCAGCAACGAGCTCCCCTCCCCGCCCCAGGAGAAGGTCGTCCAGGCCGCGGCGGCAGCAGCCGCGCAGGCCAACCGCTACCCCGAGATGACGGGGCAGACCCTGGTGGACGCCCTTGCCGAGCGCCACGGTGTCGACAGCGCCCGCATCGTGGTGGGAGGAGGCTCGGTGGCCCTCATATCCCACCTGGTGGGCACGGTCTGTGACGAGGGCGACGACGTCGTCATGCCGTGGCGCTCCTTCGAGGCCTACCCCATCTGCGTCACCGCCGCCGGGGCCAGGCCCCTGTGCGTCCCCCTGACTGTGGACGGCCGTCACGACGTCCCGGCGCTGCTGGAGGCCGTCACCCCGCGCACGCGCCTGCTCATGGCCTGCACCCCCAACAACCCCACCGGGGCCGCGCTGAGCGCCGTCGAGCTGCAGGCGCTCCTCGACGGCGTCCCGGAGGACGTCGCCGTCCTCGTGGACGAGGCCTACCTCGACTTCGTGACCGACCCCGATGTGGGGGACGCCCTGGAGCTCATTGACGAGTACCCCAACCTCGTGGTGTCACGCACCTTCTCCAAGGCCCACGCCCTGGCCGGGCTGCGGGTCGGCTACCTGGTGGGGGAGGCGGTGCTCATGGACGCGGTGCGCAGGGTGGCCACCCCCTTCGGCGTGAGCCTGCCCGCCCAGGCGGCCGCCCTGGCGTCCCTGGAGGCCCACGTCCTGGAGGAGACCGCCAGCCGGGCCGCCCAGGTGGCGTCCGAGCGCGACCGCGTGGTGGCGGTCCTGCGCGAGCAGGGCTGGACGGTCCCCGACACCCAGGGGAACTTCTACTGGCTGGGAGTGGGCGGGCAGGCGGTGGCCCTGGCCGACCACATGGAGCAGGCCGGTGTGCTGGTGCGCCCCTTTATCGAGGAGGGGGTGCGCGTGAGCGTGGGCCTGCCCGAGGACAACGACCGCGCCCTGGCCGCCCTGGCCGCCTTCCCCGACCGCCCGTGCCTGCCGGCGCCCGTCCCCCCTGCCCCTGCTAGCCCGACCGCCCTGCCCGGGGACGGGGACCCGAACCGGGATCTCTGCGCCCCCACCCCTGCCGACCAGGCTGACGAGACCGATACGGGGGTAGCTTGAGCTGCTAGCTGCCGCGAACGTACCTTAAACATTGGTGACGTACCTTAGAATGCCTCTAGGGTACGTCGCCCGTGACCAAAGTACGTCGGCCACGGCTAGGGTACGTTGCCCATGGCTAGGGTACGTCCCCGGCACCCGGCCTACAGGGCCAGAGAGACCGTGACCAGCACGCAGAAGACGAGCTCGGTCAGGCCGACGACCTTGGGGCGCATGGGCCGGTGGGTGACCCGGGCCAGGTGCCACTGGCGCAGCGGCATCACCACGGTCCTGACCACCAGCGCCACCCACACCACGGCCACCGTCCAGGAGACCTCCCCGTTGGAGGCCAGCCAGAAGGACGCCCCCGCCACCAGCACGTGGGCCGCCGTGGTGGCGACCAGCAGCACCGTATTGAAGCGCTCACGGATCATGGTCTTGACGTAGGGCACGGTGCCGCAGAAGTAGGCGGCCATGAGGGCGGTGGCCACCCAGGCGTGCGGCCAGCCCACGGACTGGGCGGTGGGGCCCGTCCCCAGGAACCCGCCTGCCCCGCCGACCCCCAGCTGGAAGGTGATGGCCGTGAACAGGCTCGCGATCGCCGTCGTGGACAGTCCGGAGACCAGCGAGCGCTCGCGGCCCTGCCGGACCTCCCAGCCGGCGACGGCCGCCAGCGGCACCAGGGGCACCGCCCACTGCACCAGGTAGGGGGCCAGGACCAGGGCGACCAGGCCCCACGCCGCCGTCCAGGCCGTGTAGACGCCCAGCGGCGGCAGGAGGAGGGCCCGACGTCGGGGCGAGCGCGTGCGCAGCCACTGGGACCAGGCCCAGTAGGCGAAGTAGGCGCCCCACCAGGCGGGCAGGAGGACGGAGTCGACCCAGGACCAGCCGCCCAGGAGGATGCCCAGGAGCGGCGGGAACAGGAGCATGCCCCACACACCGTGCTGGTTGGGTACCCAGGCGCGTCGCCCGGGCTGACGGCGGATCCGCTCCTGCCTGCCTGCTGCGGGGCCGCCCGCTGGGGTGGGCCGGCCTCCGCGACTGCGGGCGGCTCGCAGCGGCTCACCGGTGGCCAGGAGGATGTCGTCCTGGGGCCCGGGGCGGGACTGCTGCGAGGGGGCGCCGACCAGGGGCGCACTCTCGGCCCCCGGGGCCTGGGTGGGGTCGGCCCCGGGGCCCCCGGTTGGCCCGGCTCCAGCCGTGGTGGGCCCGGAGCCGTCCGGGCCCGCAGGGACGCGCTCGATGTGGTGGTCGGAGGGTGATGAGGGACGCGACTGGCTCACGTCCCCAGCCTACGTAAGGAGGGCACCGGAACAATAGGGTCTGCCTGCTCGGCGTCCTGCTGCGACCGGGACAGGCCCGCCGTCGGTATGACCTTCCGTCAGCCGTGCAGGCCAGATGAGCGTGGTAACGGCCTGCCCGGTCCCGTGTACGTCCTCGACGCCAGCTACCCGTGTCCCCGCCACAGTGACCAAGGCGCCCTGGGATCCGGACGTGGCCGAGCAGGTGCCGCGGTACCTCGTGCCAGCAGAGTCGGGGCGGCCTGGGGAGGTCTACCGGGCGCACCCCGCACTGGCAGGGGGAATGTAGACCCAGGACCGCGGCTGGCCGGTGCCTCGTACTGGCAGGGGAAGGGAGCGGGGGCGAGGTCGTCCTTAGCGTCCCGACGTCTCCCTCGTCGTACCCCAGGCCCCGTCCTTCCGGAGGACTGCCGTCTCAGCCAAGGCATGGTCCTCAATCGCTAGCACGCAGGATCCGCCAGGCGGCGTGAGCAGCGAGGCTTTCCCCATCAACTCAGGCAACCGGCGGCCAGGCCGCTGCTCAACGACGGAGGAGAGAATGCCAGGAAGGACGCAGCGCCAGTACCGGCTTCGCCGCGACACAATGTTCAGCGAGTCCGCGGGTGGGATCTACTTCTCAAACTCGACGTCAGGCTTTGAGATCCGTGGGGCAAACGCCTACCGGGTCTTCCGCTCTGTCTACCCGCTCCTTGAGGGCGGGCACACCGAGGAGAGCCTGCGTGAGATCCTCGGTCAGGAGGCCTGGAGGCGTCTGCAGGTCTTTATCGAGCCCCTGAGGGCCCACGGTTACCTCCGGCTCGTCGACCCCTGTGACGACATTGTCCTCGATGACGGCGTCGAGACCCGTTTTGCCGACCAGATCAACTTCCTCGCCCACTACACGGACGAACCGCGCCGGGCCTTCGTGGCCTTCCGCGACGCCCGCCTTACCGTCCTGGGTGAGGGAGCCTGCGCCGTGGCCCTCGCCCGCGCCCTCGCGGACAACGGTGCCGGTGTCATCCGGGTCATTGCCCCCGGATCCTCTGACGACGCCGTCCTGGGTGACGTGCCCGACGAGGCCGTCGTCGTCCGCGCCGACCCCCGCACCGACCACGAGGTCCTCACCGGCACGGACGTCCTCGTCCTCACCCCCTGCAGCGCGTCCTCCGACCTGCTGCTTCACGGCGTCGACGAGGACGCTGGCCGCAAGGTGCTCCCGATCTGGGCGATCGGTGACGAGATCGTCATCGGTCCCGCTGGCTGGACGGGCTCAGAGCCCCTCCCGAGGCGCTGGGCGGACGCCGTCCAGTCGTTCACCGACCACTGCCCTGACGGTGCCGCGGCCCGGTTCTGGTCACGCTCCTGGGCCGGCCTGCCGACCGGCGCCGAGAGCACCTGGAACCCTGCCCTTGAGCGCATGGCCGGCGTCATCGCCGCGTTCGAGGTGTTCAAGGCGGTCACCGGCGCCATGGATCCCGAGACGGTGGCGCACGTCCTCGTCCTCAACTGCCTGTCGGGGGAGACCCGGCGCCACCGTGTCCTTCCCAGCCGCTGCCTGCGCCTCATGGACGACACCCCGGAACGCCTGGGCGCCATGCGCCGAGCCGCTGAGGCCCTCCTCGACCACCCGATGAGGACCCCGGAGCGCACGAGCACCAGCGACCTGGCCGTCTACGACGCGCTCGTCGGATCCCGGACCCTTCCCGTCAGGCGCTTCACTGACGAGGACCTTGACCAGCTCCCGCTCAAGGTGAGCACTGCCGAGGTCGTTGAGGGGCCCGGTGAGATCCTCAGCATCGGGGGAGCGGACCTGTGGAACGTCGCGGGAGCCCGCCAGCGGGCCGTGCGTCAGGCACTGGCCCTCTACCTTGAGCACTGGGCCCCGGCACGACGCTCCCGCGCCCAGGGGCCGGAGGTGACCTCGCTGAGCGGCCAGCTCAGCAAGGCGCCTGGTCCCCTCCCCGACCTGGTACCGGCGCAGGAGGTAGCCACGGGTGCTCCCCGCGCGGTCCCTGCCGCGGCTACCGCGACCCTCTCCCCGGCCAACGGTGCCGGGCTCTTCGCGCGGGGGTGCGCTGGTACCGGGATCGGGGCAGGTACCGAGGACGCCGTCGAGTCCGCCCTGCGCTCGGCCGCCGTCGGCACGGCCCTACGTGCCGCTGCCACCGACCGCCCCGGTCTCCTCCTGACGGACTGGGGACGTGACGAGCGCACCGCCTTCCTCCTCCGGACCGCCACGGACGTCGGGGTGGAGCCCGAGGTCATTGACCTGGGGACCTGGCTCGGCCGCCGCGTCGTCGCCGTACGCGCCTCGCTGAACGGCAGGACCCTGTGGGAGGTGCAGGCTGGGGCCCTGCTCGAGGAGGCCGTCATCGAAGCCCTCGTCGGCGTCCTCGGTGCCGTCCAGCGCGGTGACATGACGACCTGGACCCAGCTCGCACACCCCTCCTACCCGCCTGAGGTGGTCGCTGTCGTGCACGATGACGTCGACGGCCCGGACCCTAAGGAGCCCTGCTACGGCGCGGTCCTCGTCTGCGACGTCACCAGCCCAGAGGTCGACGGCGCCGGCCTGGTCGCCTGCAAGGTCCTCGTCTGCGACCCCGCCGCTGAAGCCGGTGCCTGATGACGTCCACCGACCACGCCCTCACCTGGAGGACGCTTGACGACCTCAGTGCCTGGTGCCGCGCGGGGGCGCGGGAGGCTCTCGGCCCGCAGGGGGCACCCCTCCTCGTCCTCGCCGGTCGGCACGCATTCCTCCTGGACTCCCTCGGCACCCCGTCAGGCCCGTGCCCGGGCTGCCTCTACGACGGCATCATCCGGTCGCGCAGCCAGCGTCGGCTCGCTGCGGACGCACTGGGCCGGGGCGAGGAGGACGGGTGGGGACCGGTGGTCGCCCTGGCGACGCAGCTGGCCCTCCTGCCACTGGCCCAGGACGGATCCTTCCGCCAGGTAAGGGTCATCGACCGTGACAGCCTCAGTGTCTCGCTCGTGCCGGTACTGCCCTCAGAGACCTGTTCCCTGAGGCACGACCAGGGCGGTGCCCCCATTGAGCCGCTGGTCCGTCCCCCAGCACGGCCTGCTGACGGTCTGTCCCTGCCCTACCGCAGGCTCTCCCTGGACATGGTCGCCCACCAGGTGGGTGACGCAGCCAACCCCTTCTGCTCGAGCCTGGGGCTGGAGGCGGTCACCGACCTCGAGATCGAGACGACGGCGAAGGTCTCCGGGGCCTATGTCGCCGTCACACCCTCTGGCTGCTGGACGGGCCCGTGGGGCGGGCACACCCCGCGCTTCTCCCGCTCGGCCGCGATCGGTCTGCTGGAGGCCCTTGAGCGCCGGGCCGGTATGACCGGGCCCGTCACCGCACCCGGGGTCCTGAGGGGTACCGCGTCCGAGCTGCCGGTTGAGGCCTACCTGCCGTCCGTCTTCGGCATCGACGCCGCCTTTGACACCCACCCTATTGCCTGGTCGACCGCCCGTCGGCTCTCCGACGGCGCCGTGGTCGCCGTCCCCCGTGACGTCGCCTTCTACGGGGAGGAGGGTCGGATCGTGCAGGACTCCTCCAACGGCTGCGCCTGCGGTGGCACCCTTGCCGAGGCCGTCCTCTTCGGGCTCCTGGAGGCCGTGGAACGTGACGCCTTCCTGATCAGCTGGTACGGTGCCCTGGAGCTTGACGAGATCCGGTCAGGGTCCGTCAACGCACTGGCCTCCCGCCAGCTCCTCGACCGCATGCGGCTCCTCGGCCAGCGGGTCCGTTTCTTTGACGCCACCGTCGGTACCCGGGTCCCCACGGTCGTCGCCGTCGCCGAGAGCTCCGTGACCGGATCCCTGTGCTTTGGCGCGGGAGCCCACCCTGACGCGGAGCGTGCGCTCGCGGCAGCGCTGAATGAGGTCGCCTCCGACTATCTCGTCGCCCGGACCCGCCTGGAAATCGGTCGTGAGCACATTGAGCAGATGCTTGAGGACTTTGACCAGGTGAGGGTGATGGAGGACCATGCGGACCTCTTTACGCATCCCGGTGCCCGTCCGCTCGCCTCCTTCCTCCTTGACGCACCGCGTGGGGAGGAGAGGGATATCGCCAGTCTCAGTGTCCCGGGAGCTGGCTGCGACGTCATGACGGATCTGCGTCTGAGTCTTGAGCTGCTCCGTCCTGACTACGAGGTCCTGGTCGTCGAGCAGACCCTGCCCGCGCAGAAGGTCCTGGGGGTGCGCAGCGTCAAGGTGATTGTCCCCGGCCTCGTCCCCATTGACTTCGGCTGGCGTCAGCAGCGGGCCCTCTCAATGCCCCGTACCGCTGAGCGCGCCGGTGCCTACCGCAGGGCCCACGCAGACCGCTGCACCACAAAGCCGGCTGCCCCCGTCCCCCACCCCTTCCCCTGAGAGGAGCACGTCATGACCGATGAAGCCGTCACCTTCTGGAACACCATGCCGCTCGGTAGCGCCGCCGAGAACTACGCGGACCTCATTATCAACCGCGTCGAGCGTGGCATGCCGACCGACAGCTGGAGCGTGGACTGGGCGGACTGTCCGAGCGAGCAGAAGCTCTACCCCCTGGCCCAGCGTGTGCCCCTGCCTACCCCCTCCTGGGGGCGCGGTGTGCTTGCCGCCGCTGGTGAGGGCCTGCACGGCCAGGAGCGCGGACGGGTGCTCGCCGACATCCTCTTCCTCTCCTACGGCCTCCTGTCCCAGCGATGCCGGGTCAACTGCAGCGACCGCCCGGAGATGCTGTGCCAGGCGAGCCGGTACCGGTGGGGTCGTGGCGCCTCCTCAGGCGGCGGGCGCTACACCGTCTCTGTCTACCGTGTCGTCGGAGCCAGTACGGATCTGGCCCCCGGGATCTACCACTACTCACCGCTTCACCACGCCTGGGACCTGCTCGTCTCCGGTGACCACACCGCAGCCGTGGCCCAGGCCCAGGGATACGGCGACGTCGTCGACGACTACCTCCTTCTCACCATTGACTACTGGCAGTCAGGCTTTAAGTACAACGACTTCGCCTACCAGGCCACCTCCATGGACGTCGGCACGATCCTCGGGACCTGGCGCTACCTCCTGGGGGAGCACGAGGACCAGGTCGTACCCGATATGTGGGTCAATGAGGAGCGGCTCTCCCGGATCCTCGGTACTGACCGCGAGCAGGAGGGCGTGTACGCCGTCCTCCCTGTGGGACGGCCCCACCGCGGCACCG
>ERZ772764.936-NODE-936-length-19134-cov-5.691913_pt1 | contig 19134 bp, 18 predicted proteins | sample MGYA00512163_ERZ772764 | MGnify/ENA primary metagenome ERZ772764 (study PRJEB29015, sample SAMEA2737903) | human oral metagenome | biome: human oral; feature: human-associated habitat; material: dental | place: China | collected 2094 ... | reverse complement strand
CAACTATTCGTTTGATTACGGCTATGAAGCCAGCCAATATCAGGAAAACACCAACGACGATAATTCGCCCGACTACCGCACCCGCCGCAACGACCTGGCCAGCACCGACCTACCCGACGAAGCCCGCCACATCCATACCCCGATAACGGGCGACGCCAACTACCCGCCGGTAAAACGCCTCAACGGCTCGGCCTGGTCGCCCATGATCGCCCTCAGCTACGACCTCACCGACAACAGCCGCCTGCACCTGCGCTGGGCGCAGATGACGCGCTTCCCCAGCATCTACGAAGCCACCAATATGAGCTTCGGCGCAGTGTATTTGGAAGCCATGCTGCCCTCGTTCGACCTCAAGCCCGAACGCAGCACCAACTGGGAAGTCGGCTACAGCTACAACTTCGCCCCGCTGTGGAGCAGGCTGCGCGAAGGCGACGTGCGCCTCACCTATTTCTCCAACACCATCAAAAACGTCATCGACACCGCCGCCAACAAAGACCTCATCCAATACGACCGCAAAATCACCCAAGGCATCGAACTGCAAAGCCGCCTCGATTTCGGCCGCTTCTTTATGTCGCTCGGCGGCACATACCGTTTAAAACAAGAAACCTGCGACGAAAACCTCTCCTTTGCCTACGATATGTATTACAACAGCGTACCCGCCTGCATCGAAGGAGGCATCGGCGCAACTAGGTTCTACCAATCCATCCAGCCCAAATACTCCATTAATTTAGACTTGGGTGTACGCCTCTTCGGCGAAAAACTCGAGCTCGGCATACGCGGCATCCACCACAGTCGCCGCGACAGCAAACAGCACGACCAGCTCATCGAGCAAGGCATGGGTCACCTGCTCAAAACCACCGGCCAAGCCTACCACTGGCGCGCCTCCACCATCTGGGATGCCTACGTCCGCTACCGCATCGGCAACAGGCTCAGCATCAACCTCGGCGTGGGTAACCTCACCAACCGCTACTACCTCGACCCGATGAGCAACGTCCCCACCCCTGGCCCCGGCCGCACCGTAACCCTCGGTATCAAAGCCCGGTTTTAAAGCGCAAAAGGCTACCTGAAAACAAGTTCCGCACATTTATACAAAGCTATTGTTTCAGGTAGCCTTACGTGTAGGAAATCAACAGCGCGTATAGCTCTCTCAATGAATTATAATTATAATTATAATGATAAAGTTAAAGATAATACTGGGAAGTTGATATGTCGATATTTAAGGAATTAAACGTACATGAAGTAGTGAATAAAGAGAAGATAATAAGATTTTTGCAATTTGATAAAAAAACGCTTGAATACTCTTTCAATGAAGAGGAAATTATTAAAAATAAATGGATATATGCTGCAATTGATGGATCATTTTTAGAGGAAGATGAGATAAATAGAATTATATCTATATCTAAAGTAAATAATTTTTTCTGCTTAAACTTGGATGGGTTATTCAATGAATCATCTAATAAGTTAACGATCTACAGATTTAATAATCAAGTAGAAGATTGGATGAAAATCTTGTCACCATCTGAAGAGTATACATTATGGGATAGTTTATTGTTTAATAATGATAATATAATAATTATAAAGCCATGGTCTGCAGGATATAATACTCTAATTGCTGGAGAGGAAAGTGTTGTTAGGAGGATTTGCCAAGATGAGCATTGGCTATTTAACAAAAAACATCCAATTTATCCTTTATGAAACAAAGTAGTTTGCTCTTAGTTGTGTGTTGGATAAGTATGTGGGAGGGTCTCTCATTGCTGCAGGAGTTTTATCAACAAAACCGCCGGTCTGAAATAATCAGGCCGGCGGTTGGTTTAATAAAGCTCGCTGTATTACTGCCTGTTTTTAGCTGCCCACTCGGCGGGGGTAGCGGCTACAGAGATGGAAAGGGCGTGCAGTTCGTTGCTGGCCAGCCGGTCGGCAAGGCCGTCTTTGATCAGGCGGTGGCGGGCGAGGCGGGGTTTGCCTTCAAAATCGGCGGAAACGATGGCGGCAAAAAAGTGATGGCCGTCGCCTTCCACTTGAATCATTTCGGCGTTGATGACTTCGCCAATCATGGCTTGGACTTGTTCGGGAGTGAGCATGTGGGATTCCTTTTGATTTCTTAAGGGGTTTGTGTGAGGGGCGTATTCTACCGTAAACCGTTGTAGTGCGCTTTGTTTGTGTTGGGTAGTTTCAGGTAGCCTATATCGGGTAATGGGCTACCTGAAACTTTAATACGATTTGAAGAACAGCCTACTCTGGCAGCGATTTGGCTAATGCTGCACTCTATTGCGTTTTCACTTCGTTGAAGTTCAAGCTTCAGGCAGACTCTGCGGCCGGTTGCAAAATATACAGGCTCACGGTTTCCCGGCTACGGGCGGCGATGAGAGGGTTGGTTTGGTCGCGGCTTTTTGGGTGTTGCGGGCGGGTGTCGAGGCGTTGGCTGACGGTAAGGCCGGCGGCAGCGATACGTTCGGCCAATTCATTCGGTTGTCGCAGGCCGAGGTGTTCGGCAAGGTCGGACATGACGAGCCAGATTTGCCCGCCGGGATTGAGCCGGGCGGGGGCTTGCTGCAAAAAGGCTTGCAGCATGGCGCTGCCGGGGTCGTAGAGGGCGGTTTCGATATCGGCGGCGGGTTTGGCTGGCAACCAAGGAGGATTGCAAACGATCAGGTCGGCGCAGCCTTCGGGGAAAAGATCGGTTTGCAGCAGCTTGATTTGGGGCAGGCCGAGGCGTTGGAAATTGGCGTTGGCACAGGCGATGGCGCGGGGGCTGTTGTCGGTGGCGGTAATCGTTTGGAGGCCGCGCCGGGCAAGCAGTGCGGCAATCACGCCGCTGCCGGTACCAATATCGAAGGCGCTCTGGGCGCGGGGCGGCAGGGGTGCGGCGGCGATGAGGCCGAGATACTCGCCGCGCAAAGGGGAGAATACACCGAACGGCACATGAATGCGCGCACCGAGGGCGGGGATTTCTACGCCTTTTTTGTGCCATTGGTGGGCACCGATGAAGCCAAGCAGCAGATTGAGCGGCAACAGGAATGGCTCGCTGTTCGGTTCGCCGAACACGTCGGCCAAGGCGGCAGCCACATCGGGAGCACGTCGCAAATTCAGCCGATAGCCGGCATCGATTTCCACCAACAGCATATTGGCCAAACGGCTGCGTTGCGCCTGCTGCATACGGTGGGTGTGGAAATCGGGCGAGGCGGCGGCGGGAAGCTGGCGTTTCACGGCGGAGAGCAGCTGCACGGCCTGATGATAATCGCCGCGCCAAAGCAGGGCTTGGCCTTGGCGGAAGCTCTTGAGCGCGGCTTTGGCAGAAAGGCCGGCCTCGGCCACGGCGATCGCGGCGGGCGGTTTCTGCGCGGCGGTATTGCGCCACGGGGCTTGGCGGATTTGACCTTGTTCTTGCCAGGTGAGGGTATGGGGCATGGTGGGGTGTTTGGCTTGGGTTTGCTCTGTTTAAGATTTCAGGTAGCCTGATGGACGGAGGTGAAAAAGTACGGGCGGTTCAATCACAGCCTGCGCGGATGCCGTGCCGGGCGGCGAGGGCGTAGCAGAACAGCACACACAAAAACAGCGGCGGGTACAGGGTGGCGGCAAAACAGGAAAGCAGCAATGCGAGCAGCAGCAGCCGCACCCGGCCGCTGCCGAAGCTGCCGCAGTATTCCATCCGTTTGATAAAGGCCACGGCAAATAATGCGGGGAAAAGGGCGTGGAATTTCAGGATAAACGGATAAGTGATGCCGCTGCGCACGAGCCACAAGACGAACAGCAGGTGCAGGCCGGGCAGGATAAGGGCGAGGGCGGTAAAACGGGTTTTGTTCATGGACTGGTTTTACTATTGAAGGCTACCTGAAAAACAGTTTGGCGGTTTCAGGTAGCCTTGGGTTTATGCGGCCTTAAGTAGGTTTATTGCCCAATCCACAAAGAGAGGATTTTACTGTTGGGACGGTAGCGGCTAGTGCTGCGGGGCGGGCTATCATCCGCAGGGCGGTAGCGACCAGCATCTTCCACTTGGATGGTCAGCCAAGCGGGCTGGCGCTCAAAGGTGGCAAACTCGCGTGCTTCGATTTCACTTTGCATAATCTGCTTCACGCGGCCAAGTTTGCCGGCTGCAGCTTGCAGGGTCATGCCCGGGCGAACCCCGGAGGCGGTGCTGCAGGTTGGGCTGGAGGTTTGGAGCATGGTGATTTTGGCACGCTGGTTGATAGATAGGCTGCTGTCATCTTCCACACTTGCCTGATGGGCAATAATTTCCGTCCCGTTCGGCAGGGCAATGGCAATATAAGAGACGCCTTCGCCGTCGCTGGTGCGACGCAAGCGGGCGCGGGGGAATTGCTGTTTGACTTGGGCGGGAGTTTGGCCGAGTCGGATGCCGCCGATGCTATTGGCCTGAACCAAACATTCGGCGGCAGCGGGTGCAGACAGGGCTGCGATGAGGAGGGCGGTGAGGAAGGGTTTCATGGCTGGCTTTCGGTGAACGGTTAATTGATGGTTTGAATTTCAGGTAGCTTTCCCGAAGGGGAGGCTACCTGAAATTTTAAACGTAGTTTCAAACTCTTACCAGCCTCACACCTACTCTGCCAAGCCGTCCAGCAGCTTCTGATGAATCCCGCCGAAGCCGCCGTTGCTCATCACGAGAATATGGTCGCCACTCTTGGCGTTGCTCAGGATGCTTTGCACGAAGGCGTCGAAATCGTTGCCGGTGTGCAGTTTGCCGCCAAGCGGGGCGAGGGCGGCGGCCATGTCCCATTCCACGCCGCCGCTGTAGCAGAACACTTGGTCAGCTTCGGTCAGGCTTCCGGGCAGGGCGGCTTTCATGCTGCCGAGCTTCATGGTGTTGGAGCGCGGTTCGAGCACGGCGATGATGCGCGCGCTACCCACTTTCTGCCGCAGTCCGGCTATGGTGGTGGCGATGGCGGTGGGGTGGTGGGCGAAGTCGTCATACACGGTGATGCCGCGCACGCAGCCTTTCACTTCCATGCGCCGTTTCACGTTTTGGAATTGCGAAAGCGCTTCGCAGGCTACCTGAATACTCACGCCGGCATGGCGGGCAGCAGCGATCACGGCCAGCGCGTTGAGGCGGTTGTGTTCGCCCAACAGCGGCCAGGCGATATGGCCGACGGTTTGGCCGTGGTGCAGCACATCGAATGCGCCGTTTTCATCCGGCTCGCCGGCCTGCCAGCCTTCTGTGCTGCCGAAATTTTCCACCGGTGTCCAGCAGCCTTGCGCCAACACGGTTTGCAGGCTCTCTTCGCGGCCGTTGCACACAATCAGGCCTTGGCCGGGAATGGTACGCACCAGGTGGTGGAACTGGGTTTGGATGGCGGCGAGGTTGGGGAAAATGTCGGCGTGGTCGTATTCGAGGTTGTTCAGAATGGCGGTGCGCGGGCGGTAGTGCACGAACTTGCTGCGCTTGTCGAAGAAGGCGGTGTCGTATTCGTCGGCCTCGATCACGAAAAACGGCGAGCGGCTGGCCGGATCGGCTTTGGGCGCCTGCGGCAGGCGGGCGGAAATGCCGAAGTTTTGCGGGATGCCGCCGATGAGGAAGCCCGGGGCCAGGCCGGCGTATTCCAACACCCAGGCCAGCATGGAGGCAGTGGTGGTTTTGCCGTGCGTGCCAGCCACGCCGAGCACCCAGCGGCCATGCAGTACGTTTTCGGCCAGCCATTGCGGGCCGGACACATAAGGCAGGCCGCGATTCAAAATGGCCTCGATTACCGGCATGCCGCGCTTGGCCACGTTGCCAACCACATACACATCGGCGGGAAATTCGTTCAGCTGTTCGGCATCAAAACCTTCGTGCACGGCAATGCCCAAATCGGCCAGCTGCGTGCTCATCGGAGGATACATTTTGGCATCGCAGCCGCTCACCTTGAAGCCCGCTTCTTGAGCGATGGCGGCCAGCCCGCCCATGAATGTGCCGCCGATGCCGATAATGTGGACGTGTTGCATAGCCGAAAGCCTTATCTGGAAATGGAAAGGCAGAATTATAACGGATTGGTGCGGCGGTGGGCACGGGCTATTCCTGTTATGCCGCAGATTAGGCTTTTAGGTAGCCTTACCGTACAGCAGGCTACCTGAAAACTATGTTCTGGCGGAATCCAAAATGGTTTCAGGTAGCCTATTTCAGCCAAACAGCCGAATAAACCCGTTGATTTGACAATAAAACCACTAAAATTTAGAATCCCGCCGTTTTGAATTGGGAAGCCGGGATGACGATGAACAAACGTGTGTTGGTGGTGTCGTATTCGCAGAGCGGGCAGTTGGCGCGCCTGAAAGAGAGTTTTCTACGCGATATACGCGGCACGGCAGGGATTGAAGTGGACGATGTGGTGCTGCAGCCGGCGCAGCCGTTTGCTTTTCCCTGGCGCTTCCTGCCGTTTTTCGATGCCTTTCCCGAAACTGTACATTTACAACCCGCCCCCATTGAGCCACCCGTTTTGGCACACGAGCGGTATGACTTGGTGGTGATTGCCTACAGCGTGTGGTTTTTGTCGCCTGCCCAGCCGATTACCGCGTTTCTGCAAAGCGCAGCCGCGCAGCGGGTGTTGCGTGATACGCCGGTGATCACATTAATCGGCTGCCGCAATATGTGGCTGATGGCGCAAGAAAAAATGAAACGCTTGCTAGCCGATGCGGGCGCGCGGCTGGTGGGCAATGTGGTGAAAATCGACCAATGCGGCAGCGCGGCCAGTTTCATCACCACGCCGCTGTGGATGTTTACCGGCAAGCGGCAAGCCGTGCATTGGCTGCCGCCTGCGGGCATCAGCGAAGCGGAAATCGCCGATGCGGCGCGTTTCGGGCAGCGCACCGCCGAAGCGTTACAGCACGATGAAACATTAGACGAAACACTGCTGCAACACATGGGCGCGGTGAAGATAAATGAAAAACTGATGTCCAGTGAGCGCGTGGGGCACCGCAGCTTTTTGGTGTGGGGCAAGCTGGTGATGGCTGCAGGGCGCGTGTCGCCGCTGTTGCGGCAGCTGGTGTTGTGTATGTATATCGTGTTTCTGCTGGGAATGATTCTCACCGTGGTACCAATCGGCGCGCTGCTCAAAACCCTGCTCGCCCCGCTGCGCCGCGAACAGATGCAGCGGGAACGGGAGTATTATGCCGCACCGTCTGGGGAGTGAGTCGGCTTTGATATAGATATTGGGAAGAAGAAAGGCTACCTGAAAAGCAAAAACTTTTTTCAGGTAGCCTTATTTGCTATGTGCGACTCCGCCAAACTCACTCCTGCGGAATCTCCCAATCGCTCACCGCCACAAAATCCGGCTGGTGTAAATCCTGCTCAAACACCGAGCCGGTGGGGCTGTGCAGCAATTTGGCGATCGCCGGCTGGTAGTTAGCCATGCATTGCAGGCTGTAGAAGTGGAAGTTGTCGGCATTGTCTGCGTAGTCATCGTCTTCAAAGCCGGAAAACATCCGCCAGCCGCTGTCGGGAGAAAAGGCGGCATCAGGCTCTTCGCGATACAGAAAACGGATCGGCATGCCTTCTTTGGCAACCTGGTCGGACACGATGGCATAGCCCTGAGGCACGTCTTTTACCGGCAGCTCTTCTTCCGGCAGACTGAAAATTTTCGGGTTTAACATAGGTATGCTCCTTAAAACGCCTCGCCCACTTTCACCCCACCGGCCAAATCTTGCGGCGAGGAAAGTGCGGCGGTGAAGGCTTGGGCGGCTTGGAATTCGGGCTGCTGCATTACTGCGGCGTAATCACTTGGTGTGCCGCGCCCGGCCATGTATTGCCAGCGCTCGGCTAATTGCGGGTTTTCAGGTAGCCTGAAGCCTTCGAGCAGCTCGTCCACCCAATCGGGGCGGTTACACACCAACACGATATCGCAACCGGCAGCGAAGGATTGGGCAGCCCGCTCGCGGATACCGCCGGCCATGCTGGCGCCTTCCATGGTGAGGTCGTCGGAAAAAATCACGCCGTTGAAGCCCAAATCCTGGCGCAAAACTTGCTTCAACCAGATGCTAGAAAAACCGGCAGGTTGTTTGTCTACCTGCGGGTACACCACGTGCGCGGGCATCACGGCGGCCATGCCTTCGGCAGCCAAAGCGCGGAAAGGCTGGATATCTGCCGCCATTAGTTCGGCCAAGCTGCGCGGGTCTTCGGGCAACACGTGGTGGCTGTCGCCGGAAACAAAGCCGTGGCCGGGGAAGTGTTTGCCGCAGCTTTGCATGCCACCCCGGTTGAGCCCGCGTTGCATCGCCAGCGCCAGCGCGGTAACAGTATCGGCTTGGCAATGGAAACTGCGGTTACCGATCACGGCGCACTGTCCCCAATCCAAATCCAACACTGGCGTAAACGACAAATCCACCCCGCAGGCACGCAATTCTGCCGCCAGCACCCAGCCCACCTGCTCTGCTGCCGCTTCGGCTGCCGCTTGGCCCTGCTCTTCCCAAATGCCGCCCAGCGTACTCATGGCCGGCAGGCGGGTGAAGCCTTCGATAAAGCGCTGCACCCGACCGCCCTCATGATCCACGGCAATCACCAATTCCGGCGTACGCAAGGACTTGATTTCGGCACACAAAGCCTGAAGCTGGCTGCGGTTTTGGTAATTGCGGCGAAACAGAATCACGCCGCCCACAGCGGGGTGCAGCAGGCGTTGTTTTTCTTCCTCGCTCAGGCGGTGGGCGGCAACATCGGCCATAATCGGGCCGCGCGGCAGGTAAATGGGTGGCATAGCAAATCTTTCTGTGTGTTCGGTGCAAAGGCTGGATTTCATCACTTCCGCCGCGAAAAAACAAGCCGAGGCCTTTTAATTCAGGTAAAACCGATTGAAACGGCACGGCGGAAATGATGTAATGCCCGCTGTTGTTTCTTTTCATTCATATTAGGGAGTTTTATGCAAACCAACACATTCCGCACCGGCCTGCTGGCTGCCGCCGTGGTATTCGCCCTGGCCGCCTGTAACCAACAGCCCGCTTCCGGCGGCGCCTCTGCTCCGGCCGCATCTTCCCCTGCCGCAGCTTCAACCGCATCCGGCCCCGCTGCCGCTTCAGGCCCTGCCGCCGCCTCCGACGTATTGGCCGGCATGACTGAACAGCAAAAAGCCAGCTACCTCATCGGCTACCTGCAAGGCCAACAGCTGGGCGACGCCAATACTATCTTAGATTTCGACCAAGCCACCCTGATTAAAGGCCTGCAGGCCGGTATGGCCAGCCAGCCGCTGCCCGTGAGCGATGAAGAAGCCAACAACATCCTGCAGCAATACCACACTGCCCAGATGGGCAAACTGGCCACCCGCCAGCTGGAAGAAGGTAAAGCCTTCCTCGAAGCCAATAAAGCCAAAGAAGGCGTGAAAACCACGCCCTCCGGCCTGCAATACAGCGTGAAAACCGAAGGTACCGGCAAACAGCCTACTGCTAAGAGCACTGTAACCGTACACTACGAAGGCAGATTGCTCGACGGCACCGTGTTCGACAGCTCCATCAAACGCGGCGAACCCGCTACCTTCAAGCTCGACGGCGTGATCAAAGGCTGGACCGAAGGCCTGCAACTGATGAAAGAAGGCGGCGAATACACCCTCTACATCCCCGCCGAACTCGCCTACGGCGACAAAGGCAACCCCAGCATTCCGCCCAACTCCGTGCTGGTATTCGATGTTAAACTGATTAAAGTTCAGTAATTCTATCAGCTAACTAAAAGGCTACCTGAAAAGCAAAACGCTTTTCAGGTAGCCTTTAAGCCATGCCATGCTCACACTCGATCCCGATTCCAACCGCCAATTCATCATTATCCGCAATCATCAAGACATTGCCGTCTGCACCACCGAGCTCAACGAACAAGGCCAGCTCATCTGCCAAACCACCGCCGAATTAGACTCCCAAAACCGCATACGCGGCTTCTTTTGCTACACAGCCGCTGCCGGCTGCATCACAGCCTGCCGGATTTATCACTACCACACCCCGCCCTTCGCACAAGAAGACGGTTTTGCCGACTACCGCGACACCGGCAACGGCCTCCAGCTTCTGTGCTACACCCTCTCTTACCGCATCAGCGCACAAACCGCCCGCTGCGACTGGTTTGATGCCCAAGGCGAATTAGCCTACTACGACTGGTTCGTACACGACCCCGATATCGGCGAACACATCTACGCCGGCACCTATCTGCCGCACGAAACCGAACACCTGCCCGTAAACCGAATCCAGCCCTATTTGCCTGTTTACACCGACTAATTGGTTTTTCAGGTAGCCTTTGATCCATCCCACCAACACACCAAGGCTACCTGAAAAAGAAACCCCAATCCCCTACCCCAACTTTCCAACTAGCCCCTATAATCCCATATCCCACTTCCAGCAAACCATCCCGCCATGCAAAAAATATTCGTCCTCTACACCGGCGGCACCATCGGCATGAAGCCCAGCTCCGACGGTCTTGTACCCGATGCCCAGCTCGCCGAACAAGCCCTGCAGCCCTATGCCGAACAAGCCGTGTTCCACTGGCACATCTGCCAGCCCCTGATCGACAGCTCCAACATCACCCCCCAACATTGGGCAGAATGGCTCGTCATCCTGCAAGCCGCCCTGCCCGAGCACGACGGCATCCTCATCTTGCACGGTACCGACACCCTCGCCTACACCGCCAACTTCCTCGCCCTTGCGCTCGACAACGGCGGCAAACCCATCGTCCTCACCGGCGCGCAAAAGCCCTACCACGCCGCCAACAGCGATGCCCCCGCCAACCTGCAAACCGCCATCGCCGCCCTGCAAAATCCCCAACTGCACAGCACCGTTATCGCCTTCGGCGGCCGGATCTACCCCGCCATCGGCAGCAGCAAATGCAGCACCGAGCTCGACCAAGGCTTCGACAACGCCCACTTCAACACCTGGCAGCCAAACACCCCGCCCCGCCGCCTCAGCGGCCTGCCCACCAGATTCAACCCGGCCGCCCGCGTGTGCAGCCATCTGCTCACCCCCGGCAGCAGCCCCGAGCAAATCGCCCACAGCCTGCGCCACTTCCCCCAAGAAGCCGCCATCCTGCTTTCCTACGGCCAAGGCCACGCCCCCGCCAGCCCCGAATTGCTCGCCGCCGTGCAACACTTCACCCAAAATGGCGGCCTGCTGCTCAACATCAGCCAAGCCCACCACGGCCGCACCGGCACCGCCTACGCCCAAGGCAACGCCCTGCGCCAGGCCGGCGCGGTGGGTGGCGGCAAATGCAATATCGAAACCGCCACCGCCCTCATGACCCTCGCCGCCGGCAACCACTGGACGGCCGACCAGCTGCAACAGGCTTTAGCGCAATTGGATTTACTCTGATACCTTCCTCCGCTACAAAAAGGCTACCTGAAACCGTATCAACCGTTTTCAGGTAGCCTTTATATTTTACAACAAGGATATAAGCAGCCTAACGCACCAAAAACCGCCCCTGCCACACCAAATACAGCGCTCCCGCCAGCAACAGCGCCACCCCGGCCGAGCCGCTTACCGCCAACGCCGCGCCCAGCCATACCATCTTGCCCGCAGCCAAAAGGTGCAGCCCGCAGCCGCACATGGCCGCCAAGCCGAACGAGAAACCCCACCAGCTCATGCTAAACCCGCCCTCGGCAAACCAACCCAGCAGGCGCAGCAAAAGCAGAAACTGCAAACAGCCGTAGCCCATCAAGGCCAGCGCAAACGTGTCGATTGCCCCGCCATTTACCGCAAAATACGCCCCGCAGCCCACAAAGGCCGGCGCAAGCTGGATGCCCACTATCCCGCGCACCTGCGGCGCAACTGCCACCTCCGTGCGCAGCCTGCCCAAAATCGCCGCCTCCAGGCTAAACCAAGACAGCATCCCCGCGCCGAAAAACAACACCGCATAATCATGCAGCCCGAATACGCCCAGCGCCGTGGCACTCACAAAATTGGTGGCCACCGTAGGCAGATAAATCACCGGCGTGGTGGCGGCCAAGTTGTGCAGCCCGCGCCACAGCCCGGCAGCACGATACATGGCAAACGCCAGCTGCCCGGCAATACCGGCATACACCAACACGCGTGCCGCCCCGGCGGCATAAGGCAGCCCGGCAATGCCTGCCAAGATGGTGGTAATCGGAATGGCGCTGAGAAAGCAGCATTGCACCAAATCGGTTAAGTCGCCTAAAAACTCATCGCGATAAGCCAATATCTTGCACACATAAGCCGCCACCAGCACCAGCCACACGGCAAACGCCGCCGCCAGCAACCCTTCGCCCGGCCAAGCCGGCATCAGGCCTGTCGCTGCGCCATAACGCCACGACAAACCCAACGCGAATAGGCCGATGGTGATGCTGAAATAGCTGAGCGGAATCGGAAATTTTCGGCGTGCGCCCATGATGTGTTCCTTTATTGCTGGGATAATTTAAAACAGGCGGCATCATACTGGCACTCTCCTGCTCCAAACTATCCGATTTTGCTCAATCTGCCGCCATTTTGTCTCGTACACTTACGGGATACAGGCTACCTGAAACATTCGACAAGCAGCAGCCTGGGCAAATCTAGCAAGAAAAATTGGCTTTCGATACAAAGCGGTGAGCCGCAGACAGTACAGGAGTACGGCAAGGCGAACCGACACGGTCACGAAAGTTGGTTTGCGATATTTGGTATAAAAAAGGCCACCTGATTGTTCAGGTAGCCTTTACATTCTGCCTTACAGCGAATAATACATTTCAAATTCCAGCGGGTGTGGCGCCATGCGGATGCGGCGCACGTCTTCTTCTTTGAAGGCAATGTAGCTGTTGATCCAGTCTTGGCTGAACACGCCGCCGCGCAGGAGGAATTCGTGGTCGGCTTTGAGGGCGGCCAGGGCTTCTTCCAAAGAGGCGCACACGGTCGGCACGAGTGCATCCTCTTCCGGCGGCAGGTCGTAGAGGTTTTTGTCGGCCGGATCACCGGGGTGGATTTTGTTTTGGATGCCGTCCAGCCCGGCCATCAGCAGCGCGGCAAACATCAAATAGGGGTTCGCGGTGGGGTCTGGGAAACGCACTTCAACGCGGCGGGCCTTCACACTGTGCACGGTGGGAATGCGGATTGAAGCGGAGCGGTTTTTGGCGGAATAGGCCAGTTTGGTGGGCGCTTCAAAATGTGGTACCAGGCGTTTGTAGGAGTTGGTGGAGGGGTTGGCGATGGCATTCAGCGCTTTGGCGTGCTTGATGATACCGCCGATGTAGTAGAGGGCGGTGTCGCTCAAGCCGGCATAGCCGTCGCCGGCGAACAGGTTTTGACCGTTTTTCCAAATGGATTGGTGCACATGCATGCCGCTGCCGTTATCGCCCATCAAGGGTTTGGGCATGAAGGTGGCGGTTTTGCCGAAGTTGTGCGCCACGTTGTGGATCACATATTTCATGTCTTGGGTTTGGTCGGCACGGTGTACCAAGGTACTGAATTTGGTGCCGATTTCCATCTGGCTGCCGGTGCCCACTTCGCCGTGATGCACTTCCACTTCAATGCCGATTTCCTGCAAGATATTTACCATGGCAGAGCGCAAATCCTGCCCGGCATCCACCGGCGCAACCGGAGAGTAGCCGCCTTTTACCATCGGGCGGTGGCCGGTGTTTTGGCCGTCCAGATGCAAACCGCTCGACCAGGCGGCGCTTTCGGAGCTGATTTCGAAACGTGCTTTGTGCATATGGGTTTCAAACTCAATGCCGTCGAACACGAAAAACTCAGGCTCGGGGCCGAAATAGGCAGTGTCGCCCACGCCGCTGGCTTTCAAATAGGCTTCGGCACGGCGGGCGATGGTGCGCGGGTCGCGGTCGTAGCCCTGGCCGCTGGCCGGATCGATCACATCGCAAGTGAGCACCACGGTGGCATCGTCGTAGAACGGGTCGATAAAGGCAGTGGCCGGATCGGGGCGCAGCAACATATCGGAGGCCTGAACGCCCTTCCAGCCGCCGATAGACGAACCGTCGAACGGATGGCCGTTTTCAAACCATTCTTCCGGATCGTCCAGCACCACCGCGGCAGGCACGGTGAAATGGTGCTGTTTGCCTTTGGTATCGGTGAATCGCAAATCAACGAAACGGACATCGTTATCTTCAATCATGCGAACTACATTGCTGATGGACATGGTGGCACTCCTTAAATATGCGGAAATAAAATCAAGCGGGCATTTTGCCACAGCCGCCGCCCGAGCGTATATAGCAAAAATCAAAAAGGCTACCTGAAAATACAGATAAACTGTACCCACTTTTCAGGTAGCCTTTATTGCCTGAAACTACCTGACAATCATATTTCAGCTAGCTTTCTTTCTCAACTTCTGACCCTAATCAACCCACCACATTCCTCTCTTGTGCCGTATATTCAAACAGCTGCCCGCTAAAGGCGAAGGCGGCGCACACCAGCAGCGCCAGTCCTGCCGCCACACTATAAGAAGCAGGATAGCCCCACCGTTCGGCCAGGCGCAGACCGGCGAAGCCTGCGGCGTAGGTGCCGGCCAGCAGTACGGAGAATTGCAGGCTGCTATCCAGCGCGGCGGTGGCGGGCTCGGATTTGTCCATCATCAGCGCCAGCATCACGGGCAGCAGCAGAGTATAGCTCAGGCTCAGTGCCACGATTTGCAGCGGCGGCAGCCAATGGTGCAGCGCGGCGGCACGGTCTATCCAGGCAAACGAAGCCACTAGCGGCAGTTGCAGCGCGCACAGCGTGGTTACGATGCGCCGCCGCGACTGCTTGCGCGCCAGATAGCCCGCCAGCGGCGTAACCGTCATGCAGGCAAGCGGGATGGCCACGGCCAGAATCGTGCCGGTTTGCGCGGGGCTGAAGCCCAAATCGCCCAGTTTGGGCACGAAGGTGGCGGCAATCCAGGCGTAGGGCGTGGCGGCGGCGGCCAAAAGCAGCAGCCAGTGCAGGCCGCGCCCGGGCAGCCGCCAAAAGCCGATCATGCGGACAAACAGCATGCCGAACCCGGCGGCTGGCGGCGTATCGGCCTCCGGCTCGCGGTAAAACCACACTTGCAGCAGCAGCAAAACGTTGAACAGCAACACCAGCCCCACGGCGGCCTGCCAGCCCCAGCGGCGGAACACCAGCAGTACCAGCGCGCCGCCAACCATCTTTCCGGCGCGGGCGGCAACGGTTTGAATCACGCCGCCGAAGCCGCGCTCGCGGTAGGGCAGCAAAACGCAGCTCAAGCCGAGCACGGCGCAGCCGTAGAGCGTGCCGCAGGCGCACAACAGCAGGCAGGCGGCGGCCAGCGGCGGGAAGCTGTGCAGCGGGTTGATGGCGAGCAGCACCAGCAGGGCAAGGCCGATGCCGCCGAGCGACACCAGCATCCAGCCGCGAAAGCGCCCGCAGCGGCCGATGCGGTAGCGTTCGATCAGGGTGGAAAACAGGATTTTGCCGCTCTCCACGCTGCCGATCAGGTAAATCCAGCCCAGCTGCTTCAGGTTGAAGCCACTACTTTTGAGGATGGTCATCAGCGCCACCAGGTAAAAGCCGATGAGGGTGAATTTGTAGGTGCCGGCGGTGGCGAGCAGCAGCCAGTCGCGCGGGTTCGGGCGGGATGAATCGTGTGCCACGGGCGGCCTCCTCAGGCTTTTCCCGGCCTGAAGGCGGCCAGCGCGGCCTCGGCACTGCGGATGGCGGTAGCGTAGTCGGCTTCCACAATGTAGTTCACGCCGAGCGTGGGCGCCATTTTTCCCGACTGCTGCCGCATCAGGTCCAGTTGTTCGGCATCGGGCTCGATCAGCAGCATGGCGGCGCAGCGTTCGTCCAGCAGCGGGCGGTGGGCGCGTATCCAGTCGAGATAGAGCTTGCGGTCGGCCACAATCTGGGCTTCTTCCTTTTGCAGGCGCATCGGGGCGCACACGGTGGCCAGGCGCGGGTGGCTTTGCAGCAGCACTTCGAATGCATCGAGCCAGGCGGCAAACAGGGAAACGCCGACCAAGTCGGTGTAAAAAATGGTGCCTTGGGGCAGGGTTTTGACGGGGGTGAACATGGTGGATTCCTTATTCAGTGTGGATTTGGCGGTTTCAGGTAGCCTCGATGCCTTTGCAGCTGTATTCGGGTGGGGCTACCTGAAAACGTAAATTTTTGCGGGTTAAAACCAACTCTGCTTTTTCAGGTAGCCTTTGCCGACTTATGCCGCATGGGGCTACCTGAAAAGGGAAGCGCGGCAAAGTGCCGTCCTGCGGTCTGCCTACCCTCTCTAATCCAACGGGAAAGGGCGGGCGGCGCCAGCGTGCCGCAAACAGGCTACCTGAAAATTATTTGCCGTGTTCACTCCGTTGAAGTTCACGCTTTAGCTCCGCAGAAACTCGGCCTCATTCGGAGGCTGCGTTTTAACTTCGTTGAAGCTGTGCTTTCAGGTAGCCTTCGTTTTGCCTAAAACCGCAATTCGGTGCTCACGCCGATGGCGCGGGGGCGTTGGTAGAGCGAGTCGTGGCGGTCGTTGGTGGACACGAAGATCGGGCGGCGGCTGTTGAACACGTTGTCGGCATACATCGATACGCGGCCGTATTTGAAGTTGTAGGCGGCGTAGAGGTTGAGCTGGCCGTAGCGTTTGATGTGCCCTACTTCGGCGTTGTTGGCGGCGGAGTAGTAGCCGCCGCTGAAGCGGGCATCGCCGCCGGCCTCCCAGCCGGAGGGGTGTTTCCAGGCTACGCCCAAGGTGGCGGTGTAGCGCGGGGCGCGGCCTAAGCGGTTGCCTTCGATGCCGCTGCCGGGATAGCGGCGGATGTCGGTGTGCAGAAGGCCGAGCCCGGCGGTGAGGCGCAGGCTGTCGAGCGCCTGCCAGCCGGCCTGCATTTCCGCGCCGTAGGTTTGCACGCTGTTGGCGTTGCGGATTACCACTGAGCTGGGCCCGAGGTAGAAGGGGAGCTGCATGTCTTTGTAGCGGTTGGCAAAAAGGTTGCCGCTCAGCTCGATCCGCCGGTCTGGCGTGCGCCAGCGGGTGTAGAGCTCGATGTTGTTGATGTATTCGGGCTGGTAGGTGTAGGTGAGCACGGGGCGGCCGAAGGTGATGCCTGCACCACCTGGATTGTAGCCCCGCGCGAGTTTGAGGCCGGCGGTGAAGTGTTCGCTCGGGCGGTAGGAAAGGTCGATTTTGGGCAGGAATACGGTTTGCCCTTTGTCCAAATCCAGGCGCAGGCTGGCACCGCCGCCGTGGCGTTGGTGTTCTTCGCGCTCAAGGCGGCCGGCAAGGGTGAGGTTCCATTGCGGGGCGAACTGCCAATCAGCTTCGGCAAAGGCGGCATACACGCGGTTGGCGTCGCTAAACTCGTTGCGCCCGCCCACGCTGCGGATGTCTACGGTTTCGTCTTGGCTGCTGCGGAAGAAATACAGCCCGGCCAGGCCTTTCACGCTGCCGCCTTCGGGGCGGTAGTGCAATACGGGCTCCCACTGCACTTCGTGGCCGCGCAGGGTGGCGGGCACGCCTTGCGGGTGCACGGACATGGGCAGGTGGATGCGGTCGTTGTCGTAACGGGCATACACCAGCTTGTTTTCGAGCTTGAAGCTGTCGTTAATCTGCCAGGAAACATCCCAAATGCCGGATCGGGAGCCGGTTTCAAACACGGGCTTCTGCGGCAGGAAGCGGGCGCTGGCGGTGTTGCCCATGATTTCATTTTGCGGGGCGCGCGATTTGATGTAGTTGAAGGTGAGGCGGCTGAGGAAGTTGGGATAGGCTTCAGGCGTGAAGAGCAGCTTGAAGCGGATATTGGTGTTTTCCACGCGGCGCGGGTTGCCTGCGGGGTCGTAATGCACGAAGGGCTCGTAGCTTTCGCGCTGCTGGCGCTCGGCACTCAGGCGGAAGGCGAGGTTGTTTTTCACAATCGGGCCGGATACCATCAGCGCGCCGTTGCGGGTTTTCTGGTTGCCCGCGCCCAAGCGCACCGCGCCTTCCCATTCCTGAGTCGGGTCGTTGGAGCGCATCACGATGGCGCCGGCCACGGCGTTCTGCCCGCGCACCAGGCTCTGCGGCCCGCGCAAGACTTCCACCTGCCGCATATCCCACAGCGATTGCGTGCCGAAAGCATATTCGTTATAAGTGGCAGAGCGGCCGTCTATCGACAAATTCAAACGTGGCCGCGTGCCGGCAAAGAATGCCACCGCGCCCACCGCCGGGCCGGAGCCGTCCACGCCGCGCACAGTGGGCAAATCGTTGCCGCTGCCCAAATCCACGGTGTTGACTGTTTGCTTGAGCAGGTCGGTGGCGGAAAGCTTGTGGCCGCTGCGGTCGATATCCGGCGCGGTGAACACATTGTGCGAAGTGCCGGTTTGGAACATGGTACGGCTGCCACGTTCACCTGTAACCACAATATCAGGCAGCTGCGCGGCGGCATCGGTTTCTTCGGCGTGGGCGAAATATGGGGTGGCAGCCAGCAGGGCAAGCAGGCAGGCGCTGGGACGGACATGGGGTTTCACAGCAATTATCCTTTATTGTTACGGCTCAGTGAGTGCAATTAATATTTACAGATTTACATTAAATATACATATAATGTAAATTATAGAAAGCAGCAAAAGATAATGCAAGCGATTATCGAAAATATTCAGTAAACGTATAAGGAAGCAGTTAAACCCATGGCTATCAGTAAAAAACGACAGGCATTGCGCGAAGCAGCCAAAAACCTATTTTATACACAAGGCTTTGCCGCCGTTTCCGTAGAAGCCATTTGTTCCGCCGCCCACACCAGCCGCGTAACCTTCTACAAATACTACTCCGGCAAAAACGCGCTGGTGCAGGAACTATTTGCCGAGCAGAAAGAACGCGTACGCAGCCGACTCGAAGGCCTGCTGGCGCAGCAATGCAGCCTGGAGGAAGCTGCTGCCGCTCTATTTGCCATCCAGCGCGAATCCTTGGCCGAGCTCTATTCCGCGCCCGTGCTCGACGACATCACCAACGTAGCCGATTTAGAACTGGAACGCTTTTTCCGCAGCATGGAAGAAGAGAAATATCAATTTATGCGCAGCTTTTTCCACACCCTGCAACAGCGCAAACTCATCCACCACAGCCTGCCGCCCGAACTCATCGACCTCTTCATCCGCCAAATGGACAGCCTCATGCGACAACCCTGTCTCGCCGAACTCTACGCTCCCTCCCCGCAACGACTGCCGCAGGATATATTGCAACTCCTGCTCTACGGCCTCACCAGCCGGGAAACAGAATAAGGTAGCCCGGCTAAACAAAAGGCTACCTGAAAGCACCAACTTCAACGAAGTTATAGTGAATTAACAAAAACCAGTACAGCGTTG
>ERZ772764.934-NODE-934-length-19164-cov-29.501858_pt1 | contig 19164 bp, 10 predicted proteins | sample MGYA00512163_ERZ772764 | MGnify/ENA primary metagenome ERZ772764 (study PRJEB29015, sample SAMEA2737903) | human oral metagenome | biome: human oral; feature: human-associated habitat; material: dental | place: China | collected 2094 ... | reverse complement strand
AATCCTCCTTGCCGGGATAAAGAATGCGGGCGTTGGGATAGGCCTTGCGGAACGTATCGGCGATGTCGAAGACGTTTGCCTTGAGTCCGATGATCATCGGCTTGTTCGCCAGCCCGAGGCGTTTCATCTCATAGGCCGCCGTTGGTTTTAAGCATCCACACGGCGTCCTTTTGGCTTGGATAGAGGTCGGGAATGCCCAACCGTTTCAGGTCAAGGTCGGGGAATGACTGGTGCGTGCCGTCAAAGTTCGGTTGTACAAAACAGTTGAACAGGTGATTATACCTATCCGAGAGTTGCTGTTTGAATGTATCGGGCGTGCGTCCAAGCCAATCGACAAAGCCCTGCCGTATCTCTTCAATCTTCGCATTCGCCATCTGTATGGCGTGTCCGTCCCGCACCTTAATCGTCTTGGTCCCTCCTGTTACGGAATCCCTTACCTCCTTGCTCTTGTTGATGTCCGGAATGGTATTGTGCAAGGCGTGCTTCAGCAGGTTGATACCATCGTATCGACGAAACTCACCCCGTACCGCATACTTATGCCATATATTGGCATTCTTGCGGTCGCAGACAATGGAATACTCATCCATATTGGCGTGATAAGTAATTCCAATCTCCGCTCCGAAGAACTCTGAAGCAAACTCCCCATAGACCTTGGAAGGGATCCAGCGTTCCCCCAAGTTGAAGTCAAGGTCGGCAAAAGGGATGGGAGTCGGACGAGCTGCCATTAGAGCCGCTAGACTTTGCTTGGCTTCTTCGTGTTCGGGGTGATCTAAAAGCCAAGATGCTATTCGCTCTTCCTTTTCAATGACATTGCCCGATATGAACTTATCCGCTACTTCATAGGCATCTTCTTCGGGATTGTAGTAAATGCGTCCTTCCAAAGCCGAAATGATGTCACTTTCTTCCATATCGGGAAGCAGGGAACTCATATAGGAGAGTTCCACCGTTCCATATTTGTTGAGCGATGCTCCGAGTGCCTCCATCGGGTCTGCGGCAACGGTCAGTTCGGTGGAAGAAAATGCCGTCGGGTGGTCAAAGATGTCCGCCTTGATGTACTTGCCATTCTCGGAGCGTTCCAAGAAAAGCATCTCCAATCCTGTGGCATCCATCTTGATGACATCGGTATTCGCCTTTTGGTTGAAATACCCCCAGCGACCAACATAATCGTCGTAAAGACGGTTGAGTTTCTTGCGTTCCTCGCTGTCTTCCGTATGATTGCCTGCCTCATAGTCATACAGACGATGATAGCTTTCACGGATTTCGATGTAGGCTTTCAGGCGTGAAAGTTGGGCGTGTGGCAAGTCCATCGGATTGAAGGTCGCCTGCCGTTTCAAATCAGAAAGGAAACCTATCTGTCCATTTTGAAAGACAATAGAGCCATCCCTCAAATGTGAGGTTGGCGAGGAGAGAAAGGGACGTGGTGAAGCATCAAACTCTTTCTTGACCTGTTGTATGGGCTGTGGCACTCTCTGCTCCACCTCTTCCATCATATCAAAAAGAGTGGTTTGATGATACCTCGTTTCAGCTTTCTTCTTGTTTACTCTTGCGCTTTTGCCACCGGAAACTTTGTTGGATGAAGCCGTTGATGCGGTTTGTGGAAGAACTTCTTGGGTGGTTTTCTTCGGGCGTTCCGCCTGTTCTTTTATCTCTTGATTAACTCGAGTTACTTCCTGATTCCAAAGATTTGTACTCTTCGGGAGCAAACAGAAGGGGTTCGGTGGGACTGTTATCCGCCCTTGCATCCATCACGGGCACGGGATGATGATCATCGTCGAAGAAGACCATCTGTCCGTTCATCTTGCGAGGGGCTTCTAAATCGGTACGTATTACAGGCTCTTCCACCTTGTATTGGCGATGGAGTGTCAGTGTCGGTACTCCTTCTGGAGCAGACTCTGGGAAGGAAGGTGTTTGTTCCTGCTTGAGTTCTTCCGACACGACTATTTCCTCTTTAGTAGGAGGTACGTCCGAAAGAGATTTTTCCAAAGCCTCTTTCTCTTGAACTACTGTTTGAGGTGTTTCCACAACCATAACTTCAGGAACTTCTGCAACCACCACTTTAGTATATCGTCCTTGGACAATCTCTTCCAATTCGACTATCTCATGCAGCTTGGTGGGAGAGAAGTACAGATCTCGTTCAATGCCCAAGCCATGTATCTTGACTTCCTCCATTTCATCAAGTGACATATTGCCCAACTCCCAGCCGTAACCCATCGTCACGGCACCGAAGCCGATACGGGTCTTCGGGTCGTACCCCAAGAGATAAGCCGTGTATGCTCCTATCGGAAAGAAATAGCGTGCGTAGGCGACCTTATCACCAATGAGTTCCTTTTCCGTGCTATACAGTTTGGGCAGCTGCTTGCGGATGCTATCGGGCATCAGATTATAGACATTATCTGTCTCGTTGTCCACTTTTGGCTCCTCCTCGGGCAAATCAACCGTTACGCCCAATTTGCGTAGTTGCTTTTCCGCTTCCGCCTGCCGCTCCGCTTCTGTCATAGGTACACCTGTTTCGTAGAGCTTGCGATCGAAACGCTGTTCCACCTCCAAGGAGAGTTGCCTGCGAAGGCTCTCTGCCATTTCTTCGATGCTTCCCGTAAACTTGTATTCCCATGCCGGCTTGCCGTATGGGTCTGTCCCTATCGTGCGTTCCGTAGCAATGGTTCTATGGGCAATATCGTTCCATTCCCCCTCAAAGAGCGAGTTATGGTTAAAGGCAATGGAAAAGCCATCGCCTTTGGGAACGGCGGTGGTTTGAACAAACTGCTGCTCGATACCCTCTCTGATTTCCTTTCCCGACTGCTTTTGCAGGACTATGAGGTCACTGCCGACCTCCGTTCCTGCATTCTCGCTGAACATACCTGATGGCAGGCGGATAGCAGAGATTAGGCGAGAGTTCTGCATCAGATAACGGCGTATGGCTTCGTTCTTCGGGCTGTCCAATACGCCCTGCGAGGTTATGAAAGCCAAAAGACCTCCTTCTTTGGTGCAGTCCAAGCCTTTCACGAAGAAATAGTTGTGGATGGTTCGTGTGCTTTCCCGTTTGAGAATATCCTTTCCCTTGCTGTACTCACGGTCATAGACCATGAAGTCCCCAAAGGGGATGTTGCTGGTTACAAGGTCGTACTTGTCTTTCTCTTCCAATGGAGCAATGGCTTCAAAGGGCTGGTTCTGTACGATGATGTTCCCTTGCCCGTATGGATGCAGGGCTTGAGAGATGCGTGCCGTAAGGAGATCCTTTTCCAAGGCATCGACAGCACCGCACCTCCCCGCAAAGGTTTCGGAAAACGCTCCCATACCTGCCGATGGATCCAGACATCGCCTAATATGCACCCCTGACACAGCGAGTGCGTCTGCAATGGCAGACACGATACGAGTGTCGGTATAGAAGGAGGTCAGCACACTCGCCTTGATGCTCTCCCAATACCGCTTGGCGGTGTTGGCATCGACGGATTCACGATAAATCATCTGCTTGAGCCGTTGGGTAGGCTCAAACAGATGCTGTTCCGACGCGATCCAATAACGGATGTCGTCAGGATTGTCCGTGCGGTTCAATACACACTTCAGACCACCGAAGCCTTGATAACCACGCAATAGGACTTTTTCCGCTTCGGTGGCTTCCCTGCGCTCCTTTTCCAATCGCAAGACCACACGGATGGCTTCCGTATTGGCTTGCAACACTTCTTTCTTATTGTATGCCATAATAGAGACGGTCGGTTAAGGGGAAATCGCTTTCAACTTCCCTGTTTCTTCTTTTTCTGTTCAAACTCAAAGGTGGTGGTACCATCTTCCTGCAATACCAATCGAGCATTGAATTTCTTTCCAGCCTTACTGGTCAAGCCTTTGAGGATTGGTGTCCGTTTCGTAAAGATCAAATCCCGGATATTGTCTTCAGAGAGGAACGTGCCACACACTTCACGGAAAATATGGAAATCGCACCCCTCGTTCCTGCACTTGGCTATCTTGGCATAGATACCTACGCTTTCGCTACCGCATTTGGGACAGCAAAAGGTCGGATAGGATTTCTGCACACCGGTAAGCGCGAGCAGTTCCTCACAGATAGTACCCACATAGGCATTGATGCCCTGCGTGAATTTCTCTGCCTGCATCTGTCCTGCCTCTATGGCTGCAAGCGTCAGTTCCCACGCTCCCGTCATCTCCGCATTGGCAATCTTCTTATCCTTGACGATCTCATAGACCGACAAGCCCTTGTCCGTGGGAACGATGGACTTCTTGTCCCTGCGGATATAATCACGGAGTATCAGTGTTTCGATGATGTTGGCTCTTGTGGCAGGTGTGCCGATACCGCACTCAGCCATTGCCTTGCGCTTGTCTGCTTCTTCCACCTCCTTGTCTGCATGCTCCATCGCAGACAACAAGGATGCTTCTGTATAAAGCGGCTTTGGTTTGGTCTTATGCTCGGTGATTTCAGAGGATAGTAGCGGTAGCTCTTCACCCTCCTTCAAATCTGGAAGCGTCGCAAGGTCTTGCTCTTCATCTTCTGACTTGCCCTCTTTCGTTTCATTCTGCACCGCTTTCCAGCCTAAGAAGATGGGACGGCAAGCCTTCCACGTGAAGGTATTCGTGCCGTCTGTCAGTTCCACCTGCATACGCTCCTCCTCGGAGTCAGGAGAAAAGGCTTCGACAAAGCGGGTTACTACCATATTATATATGGTTGCTTCATCCGTGGATAAGCTGGAAGGTGTTTCGCCAGTGGGAATGATGGCATGGTGGTCGGTTACCTTGGCATTGTCCACCGAATGGCGATTGAGTGGAGTCGGGAGTGTTTCTCCTATCTTGCGTAGCATGGCGGGTATTTCCTCAAAGACATCCTCGCTGATGTACCCGCTGCCTGTGCGGGGATAGGTCGTGATTTTCTTCTCGTAAAGACTCTGGGCAATGGAGAGGGTCTTGTCGGCAGAAAAGCCGTGACGTCTGTTGGCTTCCTTCTGCAAGGCAGTAAGGTCGTACAAGAGTGGTGGCGGTGTGCCGCCCACCTTTCTTGCGACCGATTTTACCGTAAGCCGGCTCTGACTGCGGAGCGTAGCGAGAGCAGTCAGAGCCGTGGCTTCATGGTCGAATGCCGTATTTCCCACGGCTTTCAACGATATGCCCTCTTGCTCCGTAATGGCGAAGAGTTTCCAATAGGGTACGGAAGAAAAATCACGGTTCTCTATGTACCGACGGCAGACCATGGCAAGGGTTGGGGTCTGTACCCGTCCCAACGAATAGCCTCCCCTGCGTGCAATGGAGAGGGCACGACTGGCATTGATGCCCACCAGCCAGTCGGCTTCGCTTCTTGCCTTGGCGGAGTGATAGAGATTGTCGTAATGGCTTCCGGGTTTGACATTGGAAAGTCCCTCACCGATGGCTTTGTCCGTGAGGGAACTTATCCAAAGACGCTCAAAGGGCTTTCGACAGTTCAGATAGGAATAGATATACCTGAAGATGAGTTCACCCTCACGTCCTGCATCGGTAGCGACAATGATACGGTCTGCCCTGTCAAAGCAGAAGCGTATCACGTTGAGTTGTTTGAGTGCCGCAGGGTCTGATATATACTCCTTGTCTTTGCGGATTTGTCGAACGATGAGTTGGAACGGAAAGGGACGGATGGGCAGGTCTTCGGCTTTGTAAGCGGAAAAACCGTATGATTCGGGCATGGCAAGGGTAATAAGGTGTCCCATAGCCCAAGTAACGATATAACCGTTACCTTCTAAATATCCGTCCTGCTTGATTGTTGCTCCGACAATGCGGGCAACATCTCGAGCTACCGAGGGTTTCTCGGCGATAATACAAGTTGTCATAATCGGTAAAGGGATTAAAGGTTACATCTTACGTCCACGGGACTTCTTCTGCTTGTTCTCCTCCTGCTTCTGCTTTTGGGCGGCAGTGGGCTGTGTCTGTCCCGTCTTTAGAGGCTCTTGCACGTGCTTGGTGGCTTCGTTGGTCTTGCCGTGGTTATTCACGGCTACCTGTGTCTTGTGTTCTTCTGCCACGGCTTCGACCTTGCCATTCTTCTGATTCTTGTCCGGATTCCATTGGTAGAAACGGGGGCGGTTCTGCTCCTTGTCCATACGGACATAGGCATTGAAGGACTTGCCCTCCTTATCGACCATGTTCTTCAAATAGAGCGTGCGGCCACTGTCCAAGGCTTCACGCTGCTTCTCGGAAAGATCCAGACCACAGAGCTTATGGGATGCGCCCTGTTGTTGGGTTTGCTGTTGGCGTTCCTTGAATCCGCGACTATTGTCAAAGATGAACTCAATGCCTTTCTTCTCGGCATTGACCTGAAGCGTGGCATCAAAGGACTTGCCTCTCTTGGAGGTCATACCTTCCACTTTCACGGCTTTGCCTTCTACAAGGTCTTTGTACTGGGCATCAGAGAGCGTTACGCCCTTGATTTCCTTGGGGATGTTCACTCGGTCGGCACGCAAGGCGATGATTTCATTGGTCTGTGGGTCAATGGAGACGTATGCAGAGAAAGGTTCGCCGTTCTTGGGTGTTACCTCGATAGTCTTGCCCAGATTACCCGTAGTGAGGAGTTGTTCCTTCTCTTCGGGAGAGAACTTGTAACCCATATAGGGGTAGTCCAATTGTGGCTCTTTGCGCATGGAGTGGACTGCCAAGCCGATGTTGCCATTCTCGTCCGTTCGGAAAGCAAGACGGGCTTCGGTGTAGATGGTGGTGTCACCAACGGGTACGGCAATCGTCATGAGGTTACTCTTCTGCCAGTTGAGCAGTTTCTCCAGTCCTCCGCTCTGTTCCAATCGTTCTCGGGACAGTCCGAGGCTGTCGAGCATCTTCCAATCCACCTTTTCGGGGTCGATGGCGGTGGCGTTCTTCTGTCGTGGCAGATAGTCCTCAAAGGGTACGCCCATCTCTGCCAGTTGTTGCTTGCTTTCGGGCTTCTCACGGCTTTGGAGCATGGTGCGAAGATTGTCCACGCCTTGCTCCACGTTGTTAGATAAGACCTTGTACAGCCCGAAGCGGGTCGGGTCATTGAACTGTTTGAGAAAGTTGTCCATGAAGTTCTTCAGCAGTCCGTCCTTGCTGTTGAACTTCAAGAACGAAGCCTGATTTGTCGCTTCGGCTTCGGTGGTTTTGAGATTGCCCTTCTCGTCAATCCCGGAAACAACGGAGAGCTTACCAGCCTCCTGTTCGTTCTTCACTGCTGTGCGGTCTTCCAAGACCAATACATAGTTGTCATTGCTGTTCGATTCCATAATTCTTTGTGTTTAAGATGAATAAATCGCTATCGAACAGCAAATATATAAGCGTAAATTATCGTTTAGTCCTATCAGGGAAGACACAGGAAATCGAGGGAAGAGGCAGGAAGCATAATTTTATAAGTCAAAGCATATTCTTCTCTGTTTTTCTTCGTTTATCTGCTCTAAAAGGAGTACCTTTGCATCGATATAATAGTAGTTTTCATTGTAAAAATCATCGTATGGCGATAATAAATAGAATAAAAGATGTGTTGGAAGAAAAACAATTGACAAGTAAATGGCTTGCCGAGCGATTAGAGAAATCCGAAAATACTGTTTCTAAGTGGTGTTCCAATAAGGTGCAGCCTTCTTTAGAAAATCTCATTGAAATAGCTAAGATATTAGATATTGATGTTAGAGATTTATTGGTTCCGACAAAATAATGCTTATGGAGCTGATTGATAATATACACAAAACCTTTGCGGAGGATTTACGTTCTACGCTTACCACAGGTAGTCGAATGTCTATTGCGGCTTCCTGCTTTTCTATTTATGCCTATCAAGAGCTTCGAAAAGAACTTGAACATATCGAAGAGTTACGTTTTATTTTTACATCTCCGACCTTCATCGCTGACAAAACAAACAAAGAACAGCGAGAATTCTATATTCCACGTCTAAATAGGGAGCGTAGTCTCACGGGAAGTGAATTTGAAATTCTTCTTCGCAACGAATTGACTCAAAAAGCAATTGCTCGTGAGTGCGCAGAATGGATACGCCGAAAGGTCAAGTTCAAGTCAAATAAGACTAAAGAAAATATGATAGGCTTTGGAGTCGTGGACAGTACTTCCTATATGCCTCTGACCGGATTTACCACAGTAGATTTGGGTGTGGAGCGTGGTGACAACGCCTATACAATGATACAAAGAGCAGAATCTCCCTTTAGTCAGCACTATACACAACTGTTCGAACAACTCTGGAACGATAAGGAGCGTTTGCAAGATGTCACCAACGAAGTAGTGGAAAGTATTTCGAGTGTGTACAAGGAAAATCCGCCCGAACTACTCTATTTTATCACACTCTTCAATATCTTCCGTGAGTTCTTAGACGATATTTCAGAGGATGTGCTACCCAATGAGGCCACGGGGTTCAAAGAAACTGCGGTATGGAAAAAGCTCTACAAATTTCAGCAAGATGCCTCTCTCGGAATTATCAATAAATTAGAGAAATACAATGGCTGTATCTTGGCAGATAGTGTGGGCTTAGGTAAAACGTTTACGGCTATTAGCGTCATTAAGTATTATGAATTGCGTAACAAGTCGGTATTGGTTCTTTGTCCTAAAAAGCTCTATGACAACTGGATTACCTACCGTAGCAACTACAAGAATAACCCTTTGGCTACCGACCGTTTACGTTATGATGTACTCTACCATACAGATTTGGGCAGAAGTCAAGGTTTGAGCAATGGTACAGACCTTGAGAAAATCAACTGGGGAAATTATGACCTTGTGGTAATTGATGAGAGCCATAATTTCAGAAATGGAGGGAAAATATCAACTGACGAAGATGATCTCAATCCACGAAAGAACCGCTACCTTCGCCTGCTTGACGATGTGATTCGTGATGGAGTTAAAACCAAAGTCTTGATGCTTTCTGCCACGCCGGTAAACAATCGGTTCAATGATCTCAAGAACCAATTGGAGCTTGCCTATGAAGGTGATGTGGAAGCTTTTGACCGACTGCTTAACACAGAGAGCTCTATTGATGATATTTTCCGTCAGGCACAGGTCGAATACAATCGTTGGAGCAAGTTGCCTGAGGCAGCCCGAACAACCGAAGCTTTGCTTGATGCACTTAGTTTCGATTTCTTTGAAGTGTTAGACAGCGTAACCATCGCTCGTTCTCGCAGACATATTGAGCAGTATTACGATACAGTAGAAATAGGTTCTTTCCCGGAACGTTTGCCTGTCTTGTCACGTCGTCCGCAACTCTCTCTTGATACTCAACTTATTTCCTACAATACGATTTATTCTCATCTGTCAGATTTGAATTTGGCCATATATACTCCTTCGGACTTCATTCTAAAAAGCAGAATGGATAAGTACCAGAGCATAGATGATGAAGGCAATATCAGTGGTTTGTCACGATCCGGACGAGAGTTAGGTATCCGTCGCCTGATGTGTATCAATATGCTGAAGCGTTTGGAAAGTTCTATCCACTCCTTTAGGCTTACTTTACAGCGTCTTGTTGCATTGCTTACGGCGACCTTAGAAAAGGTCGATCAAGTGGAGCGAGGCGAAGCTATTGCTGTCGGTGAACACAATTGGGACGAAGGCTTCGATATTGACGACCTCAATGATGAATTACTGATCGGAGGAGGCAAGACGACCATTGACCTGCGGGATATGGACTATCTGGGGTGGAAGAATTATCTTGCTACCAATTTGGCGACCTTGCAATTCTTACTGGATAAGACTGCTTGCATCACGCCACAGTATGACGCCAAATTACAGAGTTTACTCTCCGACATTGAGCACAAAGTGGCTACTCCTATCAACTCGGACAACAAAAAAGTAATCGTCTTCACAGCTTTCTCCGACACGGCAGAGTATTTGTATAACTCTTTGGCTGACGCAATACTTGAGCAGCATGGTTTACATAGTGTTTTGATTACAGGGGGTATTGATGCTCGAAGTACGCTTAAATTGCCGGGACGGCAGAATATGTCCTTCAATACAGCCCTGACATTATTCTCCCCTATCTCAAAGGATAAGTATGCCATTTTCCCGGAAGTACAGGGTGAGATAGATGTTCTCATTGCCACCGACTGCATCTCCGAAGGACAAAATTTGCAAGATTGCGATTATCTCATCAACTACGACATCCATTGGAATCCTGTACGCATCATACAACGTTTTGGACGTATAGACCGCATTGGATCACGCAACTCTTGTATTCAAATGGTCAATTATTGGCCGGACATACAACTGGATGAATACATCAATCTCAAAGCACGTGTTGAAAACCGAATGAAGGTATCGGTGATGACCTCAACTGGCGACGACAACCTGCTCTCCAACGAGGAGAAAGGCGACTTGGAATATCGCCGTAAACAGCTTGAACGTCTGCAAACGGAAGTTGTCGATCTCGAGGAGATGAACACAGGCATCTCTATCCTTGATCTTGGTCTTAACGAATTTCGCCTTGACTTGCTGGACTATGTCAAGAAGCATGGTAGTTTAGAAGAGGCTCGCTTCGGGTTGCATACGGTAGTTCGTAGTACAGAGTCTTTGCCTCCCGGGGTAATCTACATTCTCAAGAATCGAAACTCAGGCGTAAACATAGACCGCAAGAATCAATTACACCACTTCTATATGGTCTATATCTCTATGGATGGAGAAGTCGTGGTCAATCATTTGCAGCCCAAGAAAATGTTAGATCGGCTCAGACAAGCGTGTCGCGGACAATCTTCACCCTATGCAGACTTGTGCAAAGACTTTAATCGGGAAACAGGCGATGGACGTCGTATGGACACCTACTCACGACTATTGGGAGAGTCCATTCAAAGTATTATTACCGTCAAAGAGCAGAGCGATGTACTCAGTTTCTTGGAAGGGGCTTCTGGCGATTTGTTCTCTAAAGAGATTAAAGGATTGGATAACTTTGAACTCCTTTGCTTTTTTATTGTAAGATAAAACGGTCACTTATGTACGCACTACCCAACAACACCCTATTGAGCAAGCAGATGCCCAAGAAGGCGATCTTTGAGAAATTCGCGCTGACTGCGGCTCAGCGGCAGCGTATAGATGCGGATATAGCCCGTATAGACATCATCGCTCGCTTGGCACAAGATACGCTCCCAGCCATAGCCGTCGGCAAAGAAGTGAAAGAAGTCTATGTACTCTCTGTAAGCCTCAAAACAAAGGACTATCACCCGGATAGTATCAAACTCTTGGCTCGCCTCATTCCTCAACGCATGCTTTTTGTGTTGTGCTATGAGCATCAGGCTCAACTTGCCATCATTCACGAAGGTCTGCATACGGGTAGTTGGCGTGCGAAAGATGAGATTTTCATCCCCCTTAGTGGACTCAACTTCGATGCTGTATGGGAGCAGTTGGTGGCAACCATAGGAAACATTTCACTCAACAATGAGCAAACACTGGGTGAGCGGATTCAAAAGAAACAGGAGCAGGAACGACTACTCAAGGAAATTGAACTGTTGGAGCGAAAAATGGATAAGGAAAAGTCGCTGGGCAAGCAGATGCAGCTCCGAAGCCAAGTGAATGAGTTGAGGAAGAGGTTGAAATTAGACGTTAGAATTTAAATGTTAGAAATTAGAAATAAAGACAAGATGTGGATATAAAGAAACAAGGATTGACCTCGGCATCGCATAGCGAGTTTACGCTCGAGGCACTGAGACAAATAGCCCCCTCTGCCTTTACGGAAGTGCGTGGGGCGGATGGTGAGTTGACGCACAAAGTGGACTTTGATGTACTTCGCGAACTGCTGGGCGATGCCATCGCCGATGCCGACGAGGACCGCTTCGGCTTCCACTGGGTAGGCAAGCAGGCGGCCAAGCGTGCGGCAGCCGAGCCTACACGCCAAACCTTGCGCCCCATCGTGGAGGATAGTGTGGACTGGGATAATACGGAGAACCTCTATATCGAAGGTGATAATCTCGAAGTGCTCAAGCTCCTACAGCGTGCCTACCTTGGCAAGGTCAAGATGATTTATATCGACCCGCCCTACAACACGGGTAACGACTTCGTTTATGAAGACAACTTTGCCATGAGTGGCAAAGAAATGGACGAGGCGATGGGCAACCTCGACGAGGAGGGTAACCGCTTGCGCAAGAACTTAGAGAGTAACCCACGCTACCATTCCGACTGGTGTTCGATGATCTACAGCCGCCTCCTCGTGGCACGCACGCTTCTCTCTAACGATGGCGTTATCTTTATCTCGATTGACGATAACGAGGTGCATCACCTGAGGAAAATATGCGACGAGGTCTTTGGGGCAAATAATTTTGTGGCGGAAATTGTCCATCAGAGAGCCAAGGGAGGCGGTCAAGCCAAATACATTGTACGGGGTCACGATTATATCCTAGTATATGGTAAAACGATATCTGAAGTTTCTCTAAGCCGTAGAAAAGTTATACAACAGAAAACTATAGAAATAAACGGCGAACTCTATATTAAAAATGATGATGTGCTACGTAAGCAATTTGGAAAATATGACAACGCAAAGGGGGATAGACGTTGTTTTTATGAGCAAATCATAGAATATAAAGGGGAAGAGAAAAAGAAAGAGATCGATTCTATGATTAAACTCGGAGAGCTTTTCCTTGAACCTAACTCCGAGGGGATGAATACGATTTGTCGCTATGAAAAAGTTTCCGAAGCCAAATCTAAATTGTATTCTATAATAAAAGTGCTGTCTGAAGAAGGTAAAAAAGATCTCGATGAATTAGGTGTCACTTGCTTTAGCTATCCTAAACCTGTCAAACTGATTACTCAGATAACAGATGCTAGTACCTCATCCGACTCCCTCATCCTCGACTTTTTCTCTGGCTCCGCTACTACCGCCCACGCGGTAATGCAGTTGAATGCCGAAGATGGCGGAAAGCGTAAATATATTTGTGTACAAATTCCCGAGGAGACACCCGAGAATAGCGAAGCACGCAAGGCGGGCTACGACACGATTTGCGAGATTGGTAAGGAGCGCATTCGTAGGGCTGGTAAGAAGATAAAGGAGGCGGCTGGGCTTATGGGAAAGGATTTAGACACAGGCTTCCGTGTGCTTCGTGTAGACTCGTCGAACATGGAGGAGGTGTACTTCGAACCAGCCGCATTAAGTCAGGCGAATCTCTGCACGCAAGTAGATAGTGTAAAGCTTGACCGTACCGAACTGGATCTGCTCTTTGGTTGCATGGTAGACTGGGGCGTGGAATTGAGTTATCCGCTTCGCAAGGAGGAAGTGGCTGGCAAGCGTCTGCACATTGTGAACGAAGGGGCGCTGGTGGCTTGCTTCGACAAGGAGATGAACCACGAGATTATCAGTCGTATTGCAGAGATGAAGCCTTTGCGCGTCATTTTCAGAGAGTCGTGCTTCAAGAAAGATGCTGACAAACTCAACGTCTATGAGCAGTTCAAGCAACTCTGCGGCTGGAACGATGACGAAGTATTCAAACGCATTCATGTGATTTAATAGAAGGGGCGGTAAGGAATGAAACTACAATTCAAACATCAAGGTTTCCAACGCGATGCAGCACGAGCCGTTGTAAACGTCTTTCGCGGGCAGCCGCGACAAGATACCTTTCTTTACCGCAAGGACGTGGGCAAGGGGGTTCTGGAACTGGACACACAGGGTTTTCGCAACCACGACATTGTTCTCGATGATAAGGCTCTGACCCAAAATATCCGTGAAGTACAAATCGGACAAGACTTGCAACCGATTGACATAGTGCTTCGAGATGCCAGTGGTACGCTGGCTTTCAGTATCGAGATGGAAACGGGTACGGGAAAAACTTATACTTACATCAAGACGATGTACGAGCTCTACAAGCACTATGGCTGGACGAAGTTTATTATTGTGGTGCCCAGTGTGGCTATCCGCGAGGGGGTCGTCAAGAGCCTCGAAACGATGGCCGACCATTTTGTCGAAGAGTATGGCGAGCGTATGCAGCACTTCGTTTATAATAGTTCGCGGCTCTCTGCGATAGATCAGTTTGCCTCCGACCCGAAGATACATGTGATGGTCATCAATACGCAAGCCTTCAACGCTACGGGGGCAGATGCCCGACGTATCACTATGAAGTTGGAGGATTTTGCTTGGCGTCGCCCTATAGATGTGATTGGGGAGACACGCCCCATCCTTATCATTGACGAACCGCAAAGTGTACTTGGTGCGGATAAGAATAACAAGACCCGTCAGGGACTCCGACAATTCAATCCTCTGTTTTCGCTTCTTTATAGCGCTACGCACCGCAAGGACGATATCTACAATCAAGTCTATCGGCTTGATGCGATTGATGCCTTCAACAAACACCTTGTCAAAAAGATTGAGGTGATGGGTGTGGAGCAGGTGGGCACAACAGCCACCAATGGTTATCTCTACCTCGATGCAATTGTCCTATCGAAGAAGAAAGGTGAAGCGCCACGCGCCCGTATCAGCTTCGACGCCACTACTAAAGTAGGGCTACGCACTACCACACGTTTGGTAGATGAGGGCTTTGACCTCTACGCAGAGAGTGGAGAACTCGAAGCTTACCGCGATGGCTATATCGTAGAGCGCATTGATGGTGTCAAGGGCTGTATTCGCCTCAGCAGCGGACAAGAAATTTACGAGGGGCAAGCCGTGGGGGCTATTACGGAGGATGCCGTTCGTCGCATACAGATTCGCACCACGATACAGAAGCATTTCGAGCGTGAACGGCAACTCTACAAGCAAGGTATCAAGGTGCTGAGCCTGTTCTTCATTGATGCGGTAGAGAAGTATCGCATCTACGAAGCCGGTGGCGAAACGCGCAAGGGACGATGGGCAGAAATCTTTGAGGAGGAGTATCTCTCTGTCCTTAATGAGACGCAAGACCTCTTTATGGATGAAGAGTACAGACAATACCTCAACAGAATAAGCCCTGAAAGTACGCATGCTGGCTACTTCTCTCAGGATAAAAAGGGAAAGATGATAGACTCGAAAGTAAAGCGGGGCGAGACGACAGCCAACGATCCCGAAGCTTATCAACTGATTATGCGCGATAAGGAACGATTGCTTTCATTTGCCGAACCCACTCGCTTTATCTTCTCTCACTCCGCACTCAAGGAGGGTTGGGATAACCCCAATGTTTTCCAAATCTGTGCCCTCAAGCAGAGTGACAGTGAGGTAAAGAAGCGCCAAGAGGTGGGGCGCGGGATGCGCCTGTGCGTCAATCAACAAGGTGAGCGTCAAGATAGCGACCTCTTGGGTGATGGCGTGTATGACACGAATATCCTGACCGTTGTAGCCAGTGAGAGTTACAAGGATTTCTCCGAAGCACTACAAAAAGAACTTGCCGAGAGCATCACTTCTCGAGCTATACTGGTGACGGCAGAGTTGTTTACGGGTAAGACCATTGTCAAAGCCAATGGAGAGAAGCAAACCCTGAGTGCATCGCAGGCGGCAACCATCATGGAGGAACTCATCTCGGCAGGCTATGTCAAGAAACAGAAGCTCACGGAGAAATACTTTGAAGACAAAAAGGCGGGTACGCTAACGCTTGACGAATGGCAAGGAGAACAAGACGCCATCATCAAGGAACTGGATAAGGTATTCAATCCGGAGGTACTCAAAGTGGATAATGGACGTGGAAAAGAAACCGCTAAGTTTCAAGCCGAGCGCTTTGCCAAGAAGGAGTTTCAAGCCCTGTGGCAACGCATCAATAGCAAGACTTATTATGAGGTGGACTTTGAGACCGAGGGGTTAATTCAGAAAGCCATCGCCGGTCTGAATGAGTCGCTTCATGTTACAGAAATACACATTGCCATCACAGCCGGTACATTGGCAAGCATAAGCTCAAAGGAGGAACTTGAAGCAGGGCGTGCCATGCAAGTAGGCACTACACGAAATGTCAAGGTAAACGAAGCCGTGGCGAGTGGTGTACGATATGACCTCGTTGGAGAGCTTGTACAACGTACGGGACTCAAACGTAGTACCATTGCCTCCATATTGGCAGGTATCAAGGCAGAAACTTTCGGAATGTATCGCAAGAATCCCGAAGAGTTTATCATCCGTGCAGGCAATATCATCAATGAGCAAAAGGCTATTGCGGTGATAGAGCATATCACGTACCATAAGCTGGAGAAACGCCACGAAGCCAACATCTTCTCCGAACAAGAACTCCGTGGACGTATAGGCATCGACGCCATACAGAGTGAGAAGTCGCTCTATGACCTTGTTGTCGTGGACAGTCAAGGAATCGAGAAAAGCTTTGCAGAGCAGTTGGAGCAGCAAGAGGCTGTCGAGGTCTATACCAAACTTCCTCGTGGCTTCTACATCAATACACCCGTAGGCAAGTACAATCCGGACTGGGCTATCGTGTTTCGAGAAGGCGAAGTGAAGCACATTTACTTCGTGGCAGAGACGAAGGGTTCTGAAGACATCACTCAGCTCCGAGCTGTTGAGTATGCTAAGATAGAGTGCGCCAGTCGGCACTTTGCCTCTATATCTGATAGTCAAATCAAGTTTGGCGTGGTGAAGAATTACGGAACGCTCTACAACAAGGTGATGCAAGATTGATGAATATGATAGCACTACCTCCTGTTCAACAAAGAAGTTTGTTTCAAGCCCTAATAGACAAAGGTGGCTTTGATACTATCAAGCAAACATCCCGTATCTTGGACTTTATGGCCAAGATATGGGATATAGACTTGATGCCTTCCACAGATCCTCGATACCAAACAATGAGGGGAGATATTCAACAGCATTATATAAATAATACTGATTGGAACGAACATTATATGTTCTCGGAAGTCTTAGGCTTATATAATGATGCAGAGAAGTTTCAACGGCTGATAGAATGGATCCCATCCACTGAGTTTCAGGATAATGAGAGCCTAATATTAAGTCTCGTAGAACTCATTAACAGTTACTTGATTCCTCATAAACAAAGGCTTGTTGCTAAAAATCAACAAGGAGTTACTATATATGAGGTAAAAAGCAATGTAGAAGTTGATAGTAGTATTCCTGAAAATACCATCCCCTTTTTTGTTGATAGGAACTCCAATAAACAAGGTTCGCATGAGCCCCCAAGTCAATATCCAGCTTTCGTGCTAGCGGCAGATAATTGGGATGACTTTGGAGTAAAGTCTTTGTTTAGGTTATTTTTCTATCAAAGTTCTGAACAACAACGCCTCTTGATAGGAGCCGTTAAAATCATCGTGCGTTCGATAGATCAGGACTCTCCTAAGGTAACTACAACAGAACATTTAGAGGCTGAGTTTGTATCCTTATCTAACGAGTTTTGCTCCTTGGGACAAGACCAAAAATATTACGAGAATATTAAGCAGGCTTTCCCTGATCAATATCGGAGTATCCTCTGGGCTTTGAGAGATTGTGCTGTATTTCCGTTCATTGAAGATGATTTTGAAAAAGATTTTTCTTTTGGAAGAAGCTTACTTAGAGACAATGAGGCTGAACGTCTTTTGAGAGAAGCCAAGTATCTAATAGAAGGGATTAAGATAACAAACAAAGAAAGCTTTGTGTATCATTTTCAGCCTAGTTTTCGTAGTTTCTTTGAGAATCAGAATACTACTCCTTGATCAAATGACAAAGCTTAGGGTCTGCCTTAATCCGCTCAATTTCCGTATCTACAAGACTTAACACCTCTTGCTTGACCCGCTTATAGTTGGCTTCGATGGTCTCTTTGAGATTGTCGGAGCCATCTTCATTTGTAAAGTCCGCTATCAAGGGTATGGGTTGGTAGGCTTTCATCTCTGCTGATACTTTGGCACTGTCCACTACAATCTCTGCGTGGAAAATCTTCTGGTCGATGCGTTCGTCGAAATTGTCAGACACTGCCCCCACGAACATACCTTGCGTGAGGTTGGAAATCTTGCTTGCCGGGATAAGGCTATCCATCTGTATGGAAATGGAGGTGGACTTGTCGTTTCGGTTTATGGTCATCGACTGCCGTTGCTGAAGCACCTTGCCGAAACGTTCTGAGAGTGTCTTGGCTGTTTCGCCCACGACCTGCCCACTGAACACGTTTCCTACTGTGTTTTGAATTACCTTACTTTCCTTGTCTCCATAATCCCTTGTTAATTGGCTAAAATCCTGAAAACCCAAACAAACCGCCACCTTATTACTTCGTGCAGTAGCAATGAGGTTATCGAGACCACGAAAGTAGATGGTCGGCAACTCGTCGATAATCACCGAAGATTTGAGTTGCTTCTTCTTGTTGATAAGTTTTACGATACGGCTATTGTAGAGTCCGAGTGCCGCCGAGTAGATATTCTGACGGTCGGGGTTGTCCCCCACAACAAGGACTTTCGGCTCATTCGGGTTATTGATGTCGAGTGAAAAGTCATCACCCGTCATTACCCAATAAAGAGCAGGGCTTATCATACGCGAAAGCGGTATCTTGGCACTGGCTATCTGTCCATAGGCTAAGCACCCGGCGCCTTGCCATTTGTTACAATGGTAGGTTTCCAAGCACTCGCCTCCGAACCGTGCATACAGGTCTCCCCGTACACGGCTCTCCACCTTATCATTCAGTCTAACTTTCTCCCCGAATGTATTTTGTGATGACATGCAGAACATACTGCTAATGTTTTACGGTTACGAGAAATCATTTTGATTTCCCAATCACTTTTACCTTTCAAGTCTTTGAGGTTACGTACATGGTGCATTTCAAGATGATCTGTTGCTCCGCAGTTTTCACATACTCGTGCATTTAATCTTGCAATCAACCCATTTCTGCCACCCGTTATAGTGACTGTGTTAGGTAGTCTGTCATTCAAATAGCGGTTCGGTAGTTCCTTGCGTTTGAAACCTTTGTCGTAAAACTCACGCCTGACCTCATATCCCTTTTTATTTGTGTATGGTATGGAGAACACGCCGTTCTTCTTGTACTTCGCAATAATTTTCTTTTTTGAAGTAGTGTATTTGGCGGCGTATGTCTTGTACATACTATACTCCATAATATGATAGAACGAGTCAATAACCGGGCTGTTGTTCGCTATCGAGTAGTAGTTATAGAACCCCATAATTTCAGCGTTATATTGGCTTATAATCTCCAAATCATCAAGACATCTCATATATGAACGACCTTTTGGCTTCCAAACCTCTTTCCCATTTTGCCTGACAATCTTTACAGCATCATATTCAAGAAGTTTCCTTCTCATCGTCTCAGTTGTTACATATAAGACAATCTTGTGGTCTAATGACCTTGTCAAATGACCGTTCTTGTCTCTGCGTGCATCATTGGACTT
>ERZ772764.932-NODE-932-length-19170-cov-7.659587_pt1 | contig 19170 bp, 16 predicted proteins | sample MGYA00512163_ERZ772764 | MGnify/ENA primary metagenome ERZ772764 (study PRJEB29015, sample SAMEA2737903) | human oral metagenome | biome: human oral; feature: human-associated habitat; material: dental | place: China | collected 2094 ... | reverse complement strand
GTGCTCATGAGAAATCCCCTAAATGTCTTGATGGGAATTTAGGGGATTTTGGGGGGATTTTGCAAAGGTCTCCCTCTACCCAACCTCAAATTCTCTGCATTAGAATAGTATATTGATCAAAAGGAGAACACATGACTACCTACTTCGTCTCTCGTCATACAGGCGCGATTGAATGGATAAAACAGCAACCGCAATGGCAAATAGATGAATTTACCTCACACCTGGACGCAACAAGAATTCAAGCGGGTGATGTTGTTTTAGGAACGTTGCCCTTGGACTTGGCTGCAGAAGTGTGCCATCGCGGTGCCAAATTTTATTTTTTAATTTTGCCCCAGCAGTTTGCAGAACGAGGCAACGAGCATACTGTAGCAGCCATGTCTGCCGCAGGCGCAACCTTGCAACGGTTTGAAGTCAAAAAAATCACCGAATAATTTTTCAGGCTGTCTAAAAAATCTCAATCAAGGAGAGTGCAATGAAATACAAACGCAGAGTTTTAGTCGCTGTTACCGGTATGTCACCGCAAATTTTGACCGAAACCGTCTATGCCCTGTATACGCAGCAAAATTGGCTGCCTGATGAAATTTTTGTACTGACCACACAAACCGGCTACAACAATATCGTTCGTAATTTGCTTGGGGAAGACGGCTTTTTCACGCGCCTTTGCAAAGATTACAATCTGCCTGAAATTCAGTTCGGCGAACGGAACATCCATGTTATCCACGATGCCGGAGGAGAAAAACTGAGTGATATCCGCACACCTGAAGAAAACAATTTGGCAGCGGATATGATTGTGAATTTTATCCGCCAACAATGCGCCGATGATAAGACCGAGCTACACGTTTCCATCGCAGGCGGACGAAAATCCATGGGATTTTATATTGGTTATGCACTATCTTTGTTTGGTCGTCCGCAGGATAAGCTGTCGCACGTCCTGGTCACTGAAGGATTTGAAAACAACCCGCTTTTTTTCTATCCGACCCATTACGACAACTATATTTCCAAAAAGCCGTACGACCCTAATTGCACAGAAACCATTAACACGCGTGAAGCCAAAGTAATGCAGGCAGAAATTCCGTTTGTACGCATGAGTTACGGTTTGCCAAATTTGGCGCAAAATGATGTGAGCTACTCCGAAGCAGTACAGCTCTTACAAAACAATTTAAAAGCTGACCGCATCATTTTAAATATCAAAGATTGCACCATTCAACTTGGGCAGGACAAACCCATTAAAATAGCCGACAAACGTTACTTTTTTGCCTATGCCGCATTAGCGCGGTTTCATTTGCAAAATAAAAGCATCAAGCTGATAAACCAAGCAGCCTGCTATGACAACATTAAAAACAACAAATGGCAGCTTGGCGTATATCCCGAACTGGATGATTTTCAAACATGCTATTGGGACATCATGCAAATCAACGAACCATCTCTCAAAAATGCTCCGAATCGTCAAGAGCTGTTAGAGCAGGCGCGCAATAGCGCATTGCAAAGTTTGCGCGAACTACCTTCCAAACTCCGTCTCATCTTAATAGAGAACTTTTCAGAATACGTTGCAGAACAATACGGCGTATTTAGCACAGGTACGCGCAAAACAACGCCTACATATTATTTAAAAATGCCGGTCGAAAAAATTGAAATTGTAGGGTAACAAAAAATCATTTTTTTAAGCTGCCAGCCCTATTTCCACTTTTACATGGAGTCTTACATGTCCCAAACCATCATTGCCCTTTGCACTGCCGAGCAACTGGCCTCCGCCATTCCCGATTGGCAACGATACGGCATTCAATTTGCAAACACATCAGAGCGCCTAAACCGCTTCCAAGCAGCTGATTGCATTTTGTGCTTGCCAGAGACGCCCGTTCCATTATTAAGTGCGGCATGGCAGCGTTTTTCCCAAAGCCGCTTTTTCATCTCACAGGGCAGACAACAGTGGCTGGACGGACAAACACGGCAATCTGTAGATTTCAATCAGCTGTTATCTACCCGCGAACAGCCTAAAAAAGAACAACAGGCAGTAACAACTCCTCCCCAACAAATACAAATCAAACAGTCCAGTAATCCGCCTGGTAACATGACAGACAACACACTATTGTTTGAAATATTCAAATTCGCCGCCTGGGGCTTAGACAACAAAGACAATCAAGAAAAAGTAAACGAACTGCTTTACCTTGCGGCACAGCGTGGTACTGAATTGTCAAACTCCGCTCAAAAAAACAAGAAACAGGGCGAACACGCCTATCAGCTGACGCAAGAATTAGAAACCCTATTCAAAAAAGACAACCAGACAGCTCTAAACGCTTGGTTTAATGAGCAGCAAGCCCGCCCCGAACTAAGCCAACGCATCAAAAAACACTTAGCCATCAAACTGGGCAAGCTCAACAACAATAAAGACAAGAGAAAATCCTTCACGCCCACACAAGGCTGCCTGGTACGACCACCCCAATTTACCCAACATCATCCCAACAGCCTTCGCCACCTGCCAGCACATTCCAACTGGGAAATCGTCATTGACGAAACAGGCATGGAATTTGAGCAGGCGGAGGATTTATCCATCGACGACTACAGCTTAGGCCGCTATGTCGCGCTTGCCATTCCGCAAGGCAGAGCCAAATTGGACAAACTGCCCGAAACATTCCACGCCGCTGAAGAAAAGCCCGAGCTGCTGGACAAAGTCATCAACAACATCCTCTCGCAATCGGTAGGCGTATTGGGCATTACGGCCAAAGACCCGCTTTCATTCAACCGCCCGCGTTGGTTTAGCGGTGTGTACCGTTTACTGCAACTTGCCTTGCGCCTGCTGCCGCTACCCAACGAAGGCAGCAAGCAGGTACACGTATTTATCGAACAACGCGGCGGCTTTAATGCCGACACCGACTTGCAGGTTTTAAAACAACTGCTGTTAAGCGAATTGCAAAGCATAGACGAAGCCCGTTTCAGCCAGCTGCTCCTGTCGCTGGAAATCGCCCCCAAAGGCAAACACCCCTATCTCGCCCATGTTGATGCACTGGCGCACTGCTGGGGCGGTTCGTCCGCCAAACAACGTTTGATAAGAGCCAAATTCAAAGGACATTGTTTCCTTACCCCGGAAAGCGGCGATTTAGAACGCATTTATGCCGCACTCGATGGCAAAACTGCCCTGTCGTCGCACGACTGGTTTCAAGCAGTCTGCGCCCTGTCCGGTGAACCCGAACACAGCCTCTTACGCGAAGCCATGCAGCAATTGGGCGAACGCTGCCAAACACAGCCCGAAATCTGGCAAAACTACCTGCAAACAGTCCGCCAACGCCTAAACGAAAAAGACTACCACCCCCAAGCCCTAGATGAAATCTTAGGCTGGCTGCAAACCTACGCCCCGGCAGACAACAAACTGCCGCCACTATTACAACTGCGTTTTCAAGCAGCCCGGCTTGCCGCCGACAACCATCAGGGCAGAATGCGTCTGGAAGCCATACAAAACCTGCTTGATTTGGGCAACCAACTGAAATACGAAGCCGCACCCGAAGTCGCGCAGGTATACAACCGCCTGGCGGTAGCCACCACCAACATATACGAATTCGACTACGCCAAACAAATTCTGGAACACGCGCTCAAACTGCCTGAAATTGCCGTCGGTCGGCAGCAATACGGCAGGCTTCTATCAGGCATGGGACAGATACACGCCTTCTCGGGCGAACACCAAGCTGCCGCATCATTTTTTACCCAAGCACTTGAAACATTTGAAAAACTATCCGACCCTGACGCGGCACAAAAAGACATCCGTCAAACCCGCCTATACCGGCTGCACAACGCCCTGGACGCAGGCGAAACATGGGAAAACATACAGCCGCTCGCCACATCTGTTTTCGGCAGCGATTTAGACAAAGCCGCCAACAAATTTTCAATCAGCCCGGACGACCGCTTTACCCATCATGCCTTATTGCGCCTGCTTGCCGCCTATCCGCAGCAAACCACATCCGCGCAAAAAACCTATTTGTACAATCAAGCCCACTGGCAAAGCGAAGCAGGACACCCATGGCAGCTTATCCACCTGTGGCGCGGCTGGTTGGCGCATTTTGCAGGCAACGACATCATTGCCATCGAAGCCTTTAACCATGCCCTAGACGAAGAAGCAGACGGCCTGACCCTGCAATGGATTGCGCTGACGACTGCCGTATTGGCAGAACGGCTCGGACTGGGCAAATCCAGCCCCTACCCCATTGCCGCCGAAGCTGCTCGTCTGAAAACCGCGTTCCCCCAAGCGCCGCACGCAGCCTTACAGACCTTGCAGAAAAGCGAAGCACAACCCGAAAAACTGCTTGCCGCGCTGAAAGCCTGCCTGCCTTTTAACTTCAAATAAAAAAGCACATACCGACACAACACGCCCTTTTTCAAGCAAACCGAATCTCTCAAACAAAGCGAGACCGCCATGTCCCAAATTCCACACTACTTCATCATCCTTTCCGAACACAACATCGCCGAATACCGCGCCTGCCTCGATTTACGGCCCCAAAACGTCCATCTCATCGTCACCGGCTGGATAGCCGGTAAAAACGCACACACCCGTTTCAAAAACACGCTCGAGCAAAGCGAACAATTTAACGGCAAAATCCACGAAATCGGCTTTCAAAGCGACAGCCAACTCATCGGCGAACGAACCGAAGAAATCCAAATGTGGCTCGACACCGTCTTCAAAGCCTACTGCGCCGAACACCACATTGCAAACAACGCCATACTCAACATCACAGGCGGCACAAAAATCCTGTCCCAACTGCTCGCCGCCCAAACCGGCATATGGCAGGAGCTGCACTACCAAGCCTTCCAACGCGACAGCAACCAAATCCACATAGACCGCCTCAATCCCGACAACCTGGCATTTCTGGGCGAAATCGTCCTATCCGACCGATTCTCCCTGCGCGACAGCTTGAAACTCTACGCCGACGAAATCAAAAAACACAACCCCAACCCCATTGCCAAACATCCCGACAGCCTGCCCCTTGCCCAAATGCGTTTTGCCGCCCAAAGCATGCAGCAGCCAGAAAACGGCAACCTCTTCCCCGCCGTTATGCCCGTATTGGAAAACGCATGGACACAAAAATATTCCAAAGACCAAAAAGAAATCCTGCTCGAATGGCAAGAGTTCGGGCTTGCACAACCCGACGAACTCAAACCCTTCCTTCAAAGGCTGATCAACCTGCTTGACCCGCAAGACCGCATCCGCCTGGACGAAAAAGGACTGATCCTGCCCACCAAATACAACAAAAACAGCCAAATAGCCCGACAAATTCACGACTGGAGAAAATGGATAAGCGGCGACTGGTTTGAACAACTCATTTACACATGGTTTAAAGAAAACGGCGTAAAAGACGAAGAACTGGAGACAGGTTTGCAACTGATACAAGGAGAAAGTCAGGGCAACGAAACCGACATTTTGCTGTTCCGTAAAAACCAACTGATTTTTTGCGAACTCAAATCCGATTTAAGCTCCGAAAGCAAGCTGGCAGACCCGCTAAGGCAAGTGATCGACCAAAGCCTCAACATGGGCAAAGTACGCCGCGTCCTGATTTTGTCGCCCAAAATCCAAAATGATTACCAAAAAGAAGAACGTAAAAAACCACAATGGACGGAATTCGAGCGCAACTGCGCCGCCAAAAACATCCAAATCATCATCGCCCGCGACAAAGAAGCGCTGAAAGCCCTGACAAGCTGACATCGAAGTTTCTTGACCATGGAAACGTCGTCTGAAAACGTTAAAAAACATTGTGAAATGCAAAGCAGACGGCTATAATCCGCAACACAAGTTTTCCGACGGATAGCGAAAAGTCTGTCTTTCGGCTGCTCTTTTCAGTTAAGGTTTTATTAAATAATGTCTTTGTTGGTTAAGGAAAAGTGCTAACTTTTCTTAACTATATAGAAGATTGAAAATAATGAAATTTTTTGACCGAGTGCAGTCGGAAGACTTGCCCCACTAATCGGGGATTAAGACGTGTAACCATTTCAATTTCGTTATGTTCTTTGGTCGGAAGACTTGCCCCACTAATCGGGGATTAAGACTTAGGTTAACCATCTACCATACTAATTGTTAACGTCGGAAGACTTGCCCCACTAATCGGGGATTAAGACACACTACCTTTTTATGCAACGGATGGGCATTACACGTCGGAAGACTTGCCCCACTAATCGGGGATTAAGACATAAATAAATCAACTTCATCAGCAAAAAATGATAAGTCGGAAGACTTGCCCCACTAATCGGGGATTAAGACACCGTTCGGGTTGGAAAGACGCTTTGGGTTAATGTCGGAAGACTTGCCCACTAATCGGGGATTAAGACACGATTTCCTTGCCTTCTTCGGCAATGCTTTTTGGTCGGAAGACTTGCCCCACTAATCGGGGATTAAGACGAGATGATACGAGCTGGATTGATTTCGAAATTTGTCGGAAGACTTGCCCCACTTATCGGGGATTAAGACGAACTGGTGAGCTTTACCAACTCAGTTCCTTTGGTCGGAAGACTTACCCCACTCATCGGGGATTAAGACTCACACGCCAATCGTGTATCGCCCGTCAGTACAGTCGGAAGACTTGCTCCACTTATCAGTCTTTCAAGCTTTTCAGACGACCTCAAACCAAGGTCGTCTGAAAATATCGGAAAACCTGCCCCACTAATCGGGGATTAAGACCCAGCGTCTCCCGCCAGTTTGTTAATATAGTCGGCGTCGGAAAACCTGCCCCTCTCATCGGGGATAAAAATCAAACAGCCTTGATGGTTCGTTCCATCAAGGCTGTTTTTGCGTCGGGTGTATTGTCAAGCTGCTTGGATAATGCGGTATTGCCCGTTGCCGAATACGGTTTCTTTGCCCAAGTGCAGCCATTGTCCGATATACAGCATTTGCGAGAAGGCGGGCGGAAGGCCGGTCAGCTGCCATGTGCCGATTGCGCCGCTAAGGGGCGTAATCTGCTTTTGACGGTTGGAAAAACGGCGGTGTTCGTGCCATGAAAGTCGGGGCGGGACGCCTTGTCCGCCGATTTGGGCGGACAGCTCGGCAGCGTTTGCATTGTTGCCCCAGTGCAGATGGGCAAGCGTCAGATAGCGGCGCAGGAGCTGGCGCAGGAAAACCGCCTGCGTCAGTTCGGTTTCCCGCAAAATCTTGCCTTTTTGCTGGATACGCAGAGGCGTAAGCAGCTGGATATACGCATGGGCGGGATAGCGTTCGGGCAGCCTGATATGGTTGTCGTGTAGCGCGATGGGGCTGCCGCGTTCGCTAATCGTCAGGAAACTGCCGTCCGCCTGCTGTACCGCAATGCCGCCCAATTCGCCCTTACCCGCATTGTTTGCCCCCAACCCTTTGGCAAAAGCCTGGGCAAATACCGCGGCAATCAAAGGCAGGCTGTGCCGCGCCCTGCCGAACAGCACCAAATCAAACGCATACCCCGCGCCCGCCGGAAAATGCGTGGGCGCGACCAGCGGCGTCTCGATCAGATAAGGCGGCGGCGGACTTTGGCGCACGCTGCCGGGCAAGTCGGCACAAGGCGCCGGCTCGAAAATCTGCGCATAGGGGCAATCGGGAAGATGCGGCGTTTGGGGCGTGTCGCAGGTACACGCGGCAGCCAAAAGCGCATGCCCGAACACACCGCGCAAGGTCGAAGCCGCATAGGACGGCAGCTGCAAATCATGCCTCAGCGTGAAATGCAAACGATAACGGGCTATGGGCAATTCCGAAGGAAGATTAAGCGGATTCATGGCAGACAGACAAATAAAAAATGGCATGATACGGCGTTTCAGACGACCTGAAAATGCGAAATAGAGAGAATGAAAACAATCCTACCCTTCGGGACAAGGATGCAACCGCCAAAATAGCGAAACGAGCTGATACGGAAAAACAAATTTGTGTTCTTAGTATTTCACGCCGCATAAGCCTAAAATTCACTTCGTTGTTTTCGACAACGTTGCTTTTTCTTTATTAGTCCCAATGCGCCAACACTATCTTTTTGCTTACGACATCACTTGCCCCCGCCGTCAAGCACGCGTACGCCGCTTATTGCAAAGCTATGCGGTAGGTATGCAGAAATCCTTATTTGAATGCTGGCTGACCACAGACGAATTAATGCAACTTAACGGCAAATTGAGTGAATTATTGGATTCAAATGATACGCTGCATTATCTCGCCTTAAGTCAGTCAGACAATGAATGGCTATTTAGCACAACCAAACCGCTTCGCTACGATGTTTTTATGGTGGTTTAGTATTTGAAACCGCCTACAACATTACACAAACAACAACACGGAAAGGAAAAAAGATGCAAAACCTAGACACGATTTTTGTAACCGTCAAAGACATTGCGCAAAAAAATCCGAAACTTGCCGCAATAGTCTGCCTATTCGGCATCGCCATAAGCGCAGTCGTCACCGTCAACGAAACATCAACAAAATAAGGAGAAAACCATGTGGCTAGCAATTTTGAAATGGGCTATTAAATTTTGCATCGGCAAGATTGTCGACAGGATATTCGCCTCCCTCATGCCTATACCCGTATAGCTTCAATCCGAAAGGCAAATTCATGACCACGCTCTACCTGGACCGCAAAAACCTTACCTTGCGAGCAGACGGCGATGCTTTAGTGTGTTACGAGAACGATGGACGTATAGCAACCGTACCGCTCAAAGTCTTACAGCGAGTCTGCATACGCGGGGATATAACCCTATCGGCAAAGGTTTTAAGCAAACTGGGCGAAGCTGGCGTCGGCGTACTCATATTAAATGGGCGGCAAAACCGCCCTGCCCTCATGCTGCCCAACTGGAAACTGGATGGAAAAAGACGTGTCGCGCAATACGCCCTGTCGCAGGATAAGGCAGCAAGCCTTGCCGCCGCCCGAAACACTGTTGCCGCCAAGTTATCCGCACAACAGCAGCACTTGCAGCAAATGGCATGTTCGGACAATCGGAATGCAGCTTGCCTGAACAACCACAGCCAAGCCCTGGCAAACCTTGTCGATGCCATTTCAAGCAGCCCCGACATTGCCGCATTGCGGGGCATAGAAGGTGCTGCCGCCGCACGTTATTTCAGCGCATGGGCAAGTGTACTGCCCGAAAACTGGCACTTTACGGGACGCAACAAACGTCCGCCGCGCGACCCGCTCAACGCAACCCTGTCCCTCGCCTACACCCTGCTGCACTTCGACATCGTCAAACATCTCTACCTAAGCGGATTAGACCCCTTTATAGGCTACTACCACCAGCCCGAACACGGTCGCGAATCCCTTGCCTGCGATTTATTGGAACACCTGCGCAGCCTATGCGATGTCTGGGTGCTTTCCCTGTTTCATCAAGAAACCCTGACATCGGAGGATTTTTCAACCACCGCGCAAGGCTGCCTGATGAGCAAAAACGCACGCATCAAATTTTATCCAGCCTACGAAGCAACCGCCAAGCAATGGCGGATCCATATCCACCAGCTTTGCGCCGACTATCTGGCCATCCTCTCCCAATACATCGGGCAGCCTGAAATCCAATTAAGCGGACTGACCACCTTAGAATAAAAATGCGCCACCTCATCGCCTACGACATCGCCGACCCGCGCCGCCTGCGAAAAGCACACCGCTATTTAATACAGCACGCCATCCCCCTGCAAAACAGCGTTTTCCTGCACATCGGCAGCAGTGATCAAGCAAGGCAATGCTTTGAAACACTTTGCAAAATGCTCAACGCCAAGCAGGACAATTTACGCTGCTATCCCCTGCCCAACAGCAGCATAATCCATGCCCTGGGCAAACCCGCCTTGCCCGAAGGCATCATCTTGGGCGGTGTGGGCAAGCTGTAAGCGCAAAGCCGCCTTTCAGACGACCCCGAACTCACACAAACCCTCCGCCAACAAAAACAGCCTTGATGCAATATCAAGGCTGTTTTGCTATGTAGAAACGTCGGAATATTTGTCGGATTCAAGAATCCGACCTACGTTTTCAGACGACCCAGGCTTGAGGTCGTCTGAAAAGATTGAAGCTCGGATACGTGGGGCAAGTCTTCCGACGCAACAATTAGACACGCATGGGAACACGGTGATGTGTCTTAATCCCCGATTCGTGGGGCAAGTCTTCCGACAAATTGAAAGACTCAAAAAGCGTGTAGCATACTGTCTTAATCCCCGATTAGTGGGGCAAGTCTTCCGACTACACTTGTATACCCATAAGAATAAGAATCATGAGTCTTAAATCCCCGATTAGTGGGGCAAGTCTTCCGACACAGGTGAATTTGACCTATCCAATGTGGTTGTTTAGTCTTAATCCCCGATTCGTGGGGCAAGTCTTCCGACGTAGACCTGTACAAAGATGTAGAATTCCGTGCCGTCTTAATCCCCGATTCGTGGGGCAAGTCTTCCGACGAAGAGAACCGCTAAATCGGTACTCGATGTTGTGTCTTAATCCCCGATTCGTGGGGCAAGTCTTCCGACATTAAATGGTATTTAAATAATTCTAAATCAATGTCTTAATCCCCGATTCGTGGGGCAAGTCTTCCGACTGCAGCCGATGTCAGAGTACCGCTGATACCTCAGTCTTAATCCCCGATTCGTGGGGCAAGTCTTCCGACGGAAAAGAAATGCTTAGAGTTGGGAAGTTTGGAGTCTTAATCCCCGATTCGTGGGGCAAGTCTTCCGACGTGGAATCCACCCTCCAAGGAGAACCTTCCTTTCGTCTTAATCCCCGATTCGTGGGGCAAGTCTTCCGACAGAAGTAGAATTTAAACCCGAACAGAATCTATTAGTCTTAATCCCCGATTCGTGGGGCAAGTCTTCCGACCCTACAAAACCCGCCATTTTCATTCGTATCCGACTTGTCTTAATCCCCGATTCGTGGGGCAAGTCTTCCGACATATGGTTGCAAGAACAGTCTTACGAATTTCAAAGTCTTAATCCCCGATTCGTGGGGCAAGTCTTCCGACTTGCATCAGCAGTGGCTTTCGGCGTGCAGGCATGTCTTAATCCCCGATTCGTGGGGCAAGTCTTCCGACAGATATAAAATTATGGAAAATTTTAATCACTTAAGTCTTAATCCCCGATTCGTGGGGCAAGTCTTCCGACAGACCGCTGATGCTTACAAAGAGTATCAATCGGGTCTTAATCCCCGATTCGTGGGGCAAGTCTTCCGACTTAAATGAGATACACAACGTCATCCCCATCGAAGTCTTAATCCCCGATTCGTGGGGCAAGTCTTCCGACGGCTGCTTCCGGTTTAAATAACGTATCTGTTTCCGTCTTAATCCCCGATTCGTGGGGCAAGTCTTCCGACTGCACTCGGTCAAAAAATTTCATTATTTTCAATCTTCTATATAGTTAAGAAAAGTTAGCACTTTTCCTTAACCAACAAAGACATTATTTAATAAAACCTTAACTGAAAAGAGCAGCCGAAAGACAGACTTTTCGCTATCCGCCGGAAAACTTGTGTTTCGGATTATAGCCGCCTGCTTTGCATTGGACAACGATTTTTAACCGTTTTGCGGCTTTAGGTCGTCTGAAAAGCTTGGGCTTCGATAAAGCCGAAAATCTATTCGCCGCGCAGCTTCGCCAGGATGGGTTTCAGCTCTTTGCCGCGCTTGTCGGTCAGCCATTTCGCGTATTTTGCCATCATCTTTTTGACGGCAAACGCGTCAGCAATTTCTTTTTTCTCTGCCGCGTTGAAATCGGGGCTTTCTGCGGCGGTTTGCAGGGCTGCCTTCCATTCTTGATAGAGTTTGTCGTGTGCTTGGTTGCCTATGATCTTGTTTGGTTGCTCCTCCATTCGTTCTTGCCATGTTTGGATAAACTGTTGATGCGCTGGCATGGCGGCAAGCTCGGCGGCTTTTTGTTGCGCGGCCAGGGCTTGGTTTTGTGCATCTTGAATGTTGCGGATGCTTCGTTGTGCTTCTTCGGCTGCTTCTGTGAAATAGCCGTAGCCGGATGCGGTTTTGCTGCCTGCGCCTTGTGTCTGCAAGGCTTGAAACAGTAGGTTTTGGGCGTATGCCGCCCATGCCTGCGCGCCCGGTGCGCTTTCGATGACGAAATAGAAGCTGCCTTGTGTGGCAATTTGCTGATTGGGGATGGGCGATTCCATTTCGTCGGCTTCGGGTTGTTTGCCGTTGTAGTAATCCTGGTGGTGGGTGGTGATGATTTCTGCGGCAAAGGGCGGGGTATTGGCGGGGATGAACCATGCGTCGTGCCAAACGAGTGCGCCTGACTTCAGGCTGCCTGAGTCGCTGTCGTCGCCGAATAATACGGTCAGATGGGCTTTATCCAGTCCGAGGCTTTCGGCATGGCTGCGGGCGATGCCTTTGACGGATGAGCCTGCGATGAGGGGCATACCGTAGGTGTGGTGGGTGCTGATGCCTGTTTCCAGTGCGCCTGCGCTGTTTAGTCCCGTATAGAGCCTGCCCGAAATGTCGGCGGCAAGCGTGGCGAATCGGCCGGTGCCGGAGGTAGCCTGCACCCAACGTGTGAAGGCGAGCGCGTACAGGCTGCCTTCTTTGGGCGCGGGGATTTTGACGATTTTTTTAATCAGCTCTGCTTTGGCTTGTTTGTTGTCTTTGTCCCACTCGGTCAGGCCGCGCTGCATGAGCAAACCGGCATGCGCATCTTTCAGGTCGTCTGAAATGAGTTTTTTCAGGCTTTCCCGCATGAGTGATATGGTCATGATTGTCCCCCTTGTTCGTCTTTGGGTTTGGGCAGCAGGGCTTGGGTGTAGCGTTTGAGGCTGGAGGCGGCTTCTATGGCTTGGCGCGTGAGGAGTTGGTAATGCGGTAAGTCTGCTTCTAAGATTTTCTTGTGCAGGCTGTTTTCGTTTTCTTCCAACAATTCGGCAATGTGCGCCAGTAGGAGCAGGTGCTCTTCTTTGCCTTTGGCTTGTAAAAAGCCGATGGCTTGGGCAAGCCCGGATTGCAGGATCATGGTGGGGAAATTCAGCGCAAGCGTGCGGTATTCTTTGACTTTTTCGTTTTTCTCTTTGACTCTTTGAATCAAGCCTAATGCGCGTTGGGCGTATTTTTGCGAGCGGATGTGTGGCATGTTATTCCCCTTTTGTCAGGTCGTCTGAAAGGACGAGACGACAGAGGCCGCGTCCGACTGTATGCTTGCCGCCGATTTGGATTTGGGTTTCGCCTGCGGGAATCAATGCGGAGAGTTCGTCTGCGCTTTTGGCGTTGCGGCTGTGGCGCGATTTGTCGATGGCTAAAATGCCGTACAACACGCTTTCGGCGGGCAGGTTTTCTTCCGACCAGAGCGCGCCTTCTTTGACGATGCGCGTTTCGCGGTCGATTCTGATGCGCATGCGGATTTCGGTTGCGGTATCGGCTAAGAAGGAGAATGTGCTGTCGGGCAGGATAATGAAGCGTTGGCAGAGCTGTTCGCGCCATGCTTCGCTGTTTGCCGTGTTTTCGGGGTAAACGGCGGCGGCAATGTGTTCTGCCCATTGTTTGGCTTCGGTACTGGTTTCGCTGCCGATGTCCAAATCTTCCAGCGCGATTTGGCTGCCTGAAACGCGCAATACGGTGTTGTCCGGTACGGATGCGCTATCTTTTAAAGCGGGTACTTTGGGGCTTTCCGGCAGTATCCCGCGTACATCGCGTGCATAACGTTGCAGGATAAAGGGGCAAGTGGCAAAGGCGACTGTCCCGGCAAACGAGCGGATCGGAAGCAGCAATAGATGTGCATCGCCAAAGGCGGCGGCGCCGGCATGAATATTTTCTTTGCCGGCTTGGCTGCCAAACAGGGCTTGAATGTCGTCTTCGCTGACATGCCATTTTTCTTTGGCTTCATCACGCAATACGCCTTTGAGCGCGCTGCCGGGGACGAGCGGCAGATTGGTGGCGCGGCTGCGGGCGATGGGCAAGTCTACTGCGCCGATGCCTTGACCTGTGCCGACGTGGAGGGCGGATAAGGCATGTAGGTGAAAAATTCGGGTGTTCATTTTGGTTTCCTTGTTTTTTAAATGTGAAATAGGTTGTCAGGTCGTCTGAAAATTAAATGCTCTGCCACGGGCCGATCAATCCGATGCCGAAGCCGTCGCGTCGGTCTTGTTCGCTGTCGCTGAATGCCTGCCATTGGGCTTGGGCGAGTTCTGCCGGGTTGCCGCTTTGTATTTCAAACCAATACACTGCGCCTGCCGAAACGGCTTTTCGCATGGCTTTTGGTGCATTTTGCTGCAAATCCCAACCTGAAACGGGCAGCCAACGGTCTATGGCGGCGGCGCGGAGTTTGACTTGCAGGTTGGTATGCGGGAGTTTGCCTGTTAAGGTTTGGCTGTCCAACCAGCCGGGCAGCCAGCCTTTGTCAAACAAGGCAGGCGTCAGCAAGGTGAGTGTTAATCCGTTTGTATATGCGTATTCGGGCTGTTTGAATACGTCGTCTGAAATTTTATTCAGCCGCGACAGTCTTCCTTCGCCGCCAAAACGCACTACGCTGTTATCTTGCAAATCAGCTGCCGTGCGTATCACGAAACCATAGCGGTGGCTTTCCCAGCCCTGATGATGCTTCCGCGCAGATTCGGCAAAGTCATAAGCGGCAGTTTGGAACAAACGTCCGTCTTCGGCTGCAAGTGTTTTTCGGTCTATGCCGACATGGGTACGCGTTTCAATCGGCAGCGATTGTGCGCCGCGTTTGTTGATGTCTTCAAACACCGGTTTCCCGCCGTTTTGCCAAGCCAGCAGATCCGCCAAATCCCAATACTTTGCGCCGCTTTGAGGCTTGCCTTTGATGGGCGATTGGATTTGTACGGGCAATAAATCGGCTTGGGGAAAATCCGCTGCCGTATCGCTGCCAAAGGCTTGCGGCGCGAGACGGACGAGCTCGGTTTTGTCTGTCTCTTTGTTTTTTAAATACAGGGCGTTGGCAGGTTTAGGCAATAGGATTCTCAGGTCGTCTGAAATATCCTGTTTCGCTAAAAACGCGCCCTGTACGGCAATTTGGCGTAATTCATCAACTTGTGCGTCCGACAACTTGGCTCGATTGCCTTGGGTTTTACTGTCCCAATTACAGCCGCTCTGCCCCATGATTTGCGTGCGTACCAAACCTGCTGCCGCAGAGGGTAACGGAAATTGAATATCATCGGTATCCGACTGCGCCCCAAACGGTTTGCCACTGCGGAACACCAACGGCGCAAGTGCGTCTAAAAAATAGCTGTTCATGATTGCGCCTCCTGTCCTAAATCGTTTTGTGTTTTGGCTGCGAGCCAGCGGGCAATGATTAACTCGGTGGCAAAGATATTGAGTGCGCCGGTGTGTTCGCTGCCAAGCTGACGTTGCAAGGCATCCAGTCGGGCTTTCAGCTCTTTCTTCACATCGTCTTTCAATTCGCCGCCCGACATATTTCGCGCCCTATCCAGCATTCGAGTAAACTCGGCTTGGCGGATATTTTGGTGCAGATCGAAGGATAAATTGGCGGATTTCGGAAAATCCGTGCGCATAAAGATATCGCGGCTGTCGTAGGCAATACGGCTGCTGATTTCTTTCTTCTGATACCGGTTTTGCCATTTTTTAAATGCTGCCAAACCTGCTTCATCACTCCATTGCACACGCCAATCGCTGTCCGAGCCTGAACGCACGGACAAGGTAATCCCCAATCCATTGCGCTGTTGATCGGCAGGATAATTGTCGCCTTTTGCCACTTTCTCCGCGTGTTTTGCCAAACGGCGTACATTGCCGAGCGGCGTGCTGATGTGGCAAATCGCCAAACCGACGGACAATGTGGGCGTTTTTTCTGCTTTCAAAACATCTGACACTTTTTTCAAGCTGTCTGAAAATGCTTGCCGCAACGCGTCCGCGCAATCAACCGCCTTATCCAGCGCGACAAAGCCTAATACATCGTCGCCGCCTGCATACACACATTGCGCCCGGAAATCGCGCATTTTCGCAGGTACACTTTCGGCAAAGGTTGACAAAGCCTCGGTAATCGCTTGATGCTCTTCAATCGTTTTTGCCTTATCCAGCAACTCGCCCATGCGGTCGCCGTCTGCCAGCAACATCACCCAGTAGCTGCATGGTTCGCCGTATTTGTGCCAAATCGGGTTTAGGACATTTTCCAATTCCGATGCATCTACACCGTTTTCATTGTCTGACAAAGCAGCATCCAACCGATTGCGGTACAGCAACTGTCCATCAAACGGAAAATCTGCGTAAATGCCTTGATTGCCCTTTACACGAGTCGCTAAATTCAACGCAATTAAAGGTTCGTAAGCATTGCAAAGTTTGCTTAACTCATTTTCAGGCAAACCTTGCAGCCAAGCATCTGCGGCTACACGGGTAACGGGTGTAAACTGTTCGCTATTGCCGCCCAAACGCTTCACAATTCCTGCACAATCCAACTGCTCTGACTGGCTCAAGCCCAGCTTTCGCCTTGCTACATCGGACAAGTCGGCATCTCCGTTGGCTTTTCCCAGCAATACGGTTTCACGTGCGCCATCCAGTGAGGATTTAGGCAACATAAACCGCTTGTCCCAAGCATCAGCCGCATGTGCAGGCGTAAAATCGCGTGTTGCCTTACGTGCCGCCAAAGCCGATGCGGCACGTTGGCTTGCATCTGAATAACCTTTTTCGGTTATCCGCGCCCATGCCGCCTGGATTTCCAAATAATCCTTAACCTGCATCTGCCAAATTTCATTGCGCAAAGCTGCGTTCAAATCCTGCCGCTCCTGCAGCACCTGTCGTGCCTGCCGCGCTATGGTTTCAAACCGTGCCTGCGCCGCTGCTTTCGCCTGTTCGACCAAATCGCGCACGGCGGCATCATCAGCCGCCTCAACCTGTACTTGAATTTTGTTGCCGACTGAAAAATTATTATCCATCCGGTCACAAGGCTCTAAACGGTCTTTGGTCGCCTCGTCCACAAACGGAAACACCATCTGCGCTCCGGCTTCAAACAAACTCTTTGCAGCAGCCTTCGCCATTTCCGACAGCAGCCAAGAACCGCTCCATAAATCCCGACTCCGCCGTGCCGAAGCAATGAATCCCTGTACAGGACCGATGGATAGGGTTAAAACGTATTGAGTCATTTCAGCTTTCCTCTTTTTTATTTCGTAAAATAATTCAAAAACGCATCAATTGGATTACCGCCACCGTTTTCACTTAACGGCTTAACTTGCCGTGCCTTACTTTCCTCCCACAGCGTTACTGGATGTCCATTTCCCTTGTTTTGTTTTTTTTCTAATAACTCGACAGAAACATTTAAAACCTTATCCAAAGGAAGGCTCAATGCGGCAGCCTGAAAACCTCCCTTGCCATCCCAAACAGGGCGAATAATTAAAGGGCTGGCCATACGTTCCTTACATTTAGGCTGTAACGTTGTATCTGCTGGTTCATCACCACCAACAAAATGAAAAATAATCGGCATACCGAATACACCGCGCGCAAATAAATCTCCGGCAGGATGTTCCGGCTTGTGCCGATCAGAATGTGTTCGCGTTATACGTCGAATTTCATCAGGTTCAGACCAACGGCTGCGACCGGCAGGTTTTTTAATATCAGATGAAGGATTACGTCCAACCTCTTTGCCTTGCCGAAAATCACGCAATCGTTGCACCGCTTCTTTCCAAGCTTTCAAAGCACAATCAGTACTTGGACGCAAAACCAATTTGCAACCTGCCTTCATTACTTCATCAATACTCAAAGGCTGTTTGAAAACAGGATTAGAACTGTCCTTAACCACAAACGCACCACATCCGCGCCGGGTACGCGCACCAATCCCTCCAAAATTTACCCACCAGCGCAAGGTTTCCAAAACCTGCTGCTTATCCGTTTCGTTTGCCTTCTCATTCAAACGCCATTGCAAGGTCCAAGTCAAACCCTCTTTAATCAATAACGTTTTTTCACGTTTTTCCTCACTATCCATCGGAAAAAGAACATAAGCATAAGGTTTTAAATCATTACTCTTATTCTTCAAACGCACTTTTTTATCTGAAGGTAGAGACGAATCCAAGCTGCCTTGAAAATAAGAAATCTGTTTAACATTTAATACATCAAGCACACGCAAAAACACCAAACTCGCAGCAGCTTCTTCACCGATACCTCCCCACAAACGAAATTCCGCTTCACGCAAACTTTTTTCTTTCAAATTCCATTTTTGCTGAGCTAACAGCCGCCACCAAAAGCGTAACTGACCACGAATCGCTGTAGCACGAATGGGCATCAAGACATCAGGCATGGCTGCCTGAACACCACCGCCATAAATAGGCGTAACAAGCTCACAGTAAATTTCCTGCCAAGCCTCCTTGCTTCCAGGCAGTTTTTCCATCGGCTCAAAATCGGGTATTAGTAAAGCCATTTTCTTATCCTTTGTTATTTAACCAGCAAGTTACTTTATAACGAAACTAATCAAATTTTGCATTATACACAAATTTGTTTAGCATTCATAACTCATAAAAATGAGACTTGAGAACAAAATTACTATAACTGATAATAGACTTCTAATAGTAATAGGCGATATTAGTAAATCGCAGATTTAGTTAAGACTAAACGTTACGTTAATAGAATCCGATCAAAACCTGATTTTAAAGTGACACACAGCCACATCACGAAAACAACTGGATTATGCCATTAAAAATTAAGAACTTTTTATCTATTACTGATGCTGAGAGAATCGATTCAGCTTTAAATCAACTGCCTTGGGCTGGATCGAGCATAGATTGGGATAAGATTAAAGGCGAGAAGCTGCGTATTTCCTTATTTGGGGAAATAACGACAGCATCTATTCATTATGATACTTTTAAAAGATTTAAAGCTTGCCAAGGGAAGAACGTGGTAATTTACTACTCGCCATCACATCAACCTTGGATACTGAATACGGATGATTTTATCTATAATTGGTTAAGTATCTTTGAAGAATTACTTGAATTTCCTAAATTTATAGTATTTTGTTATGAAAAAATTTGGCAGCCTGGATATTTAGAAAATTCAATAGAATGCGAACCTATGGGAGAGTTAATTGGTTTAATCTGAAAAAGAACCCTAACACGCATAATATCTGAATTTGCGCACAAGGTATGGATTTGGGCTTAAGATTTTTTATGCCATTCATTGCAATCAGTTTTTCAAAAAAGCCGAAATTCTTTAATGGCTGCATGAAAACAGCCAGAGACCTTTGCAAAATTCCCCAAAATCCCCTAAATTCCCATCAAGACATTTATGGGATTTCTCATGAGCACCTTCTTCCAGCAAACCGCACAAGCCATGATCGCCAAACACATCGAC
>ERZ772764.930-NODE-930-length-19176-cov-5.693112_pt1 | contig 19176 bp, 22 predicted proteins | sample MGYA00512163_ERZ772764 | MGnify/ENA primary metagenome ERZ772764 (study PRJEB29015, sample SAMEA2737903) | human oral metagenome | biome: human oral; feature: human-associated habitat; material: dental | place: China | collected 2094 ... | reverse complement strand
GCTCGGCGAAATCGACGAGCTCACTGCTGCCGGCGTGAAAAACGTGGCCGGCCGGTTGCACATCGCCCCCACCTGCCCAATGATTCTGCCCTACCACATTGCGCTCGATCATGCCCGCGAAGCCTCTAAAGGCGCTGGCAAAATCGGCACCACCGGCCGCGGCATCGGCCCGGCTTATGAAGACAAAGTAGCCCGCCGTGCCATCCGCTTGGGCGATTTGGCCAATACCGAGCTCTTGTCCGACAAACTGCGCGCCAACCTTGAAGTGTATAACGTGCAGCTGCAACACCTGCATGGCGCAGAGCCCGTGCAGTTTGATGACGTGATGGCCAAAATCAACGCCTTCAAAGAGCGTATTCTGCCGATGCTCGCCGACGTGTCGCGCAGCCTGCATGACACCATCCAGCGCGGCGAACGCCTGCTGTTTGAAGGTGCTCAAGGCACGCTGCTGGATATCGACTACGGCACTTATCCCTTTGTTACCTCGTCCAACTGTTTGGCAGGCGCTGCCTCTGCCGGTGCAGGCGTGCCGCCGCAGGCATTGGATTATGTGCTCGGGATCGTGAAAGCCTACACCACCCGCGTCGGCTCCGGCCCCTTCCCCACCGAACTGTTCGACGACACCGGCAAAGGCCTGGCCGAACGCGGCAACGAATTCGGCTCGGTTACCGGTCGCGCCCGCCGCTGCGGCTGGTTTGATGCTGCCGCCCTCAAACGCGCCATCCAAATCAACGGCATCAGCGGCCTGTGCATCACTAAGCTCGATGTGATGGACGGCATCCCTGAAATCAAAATCTGCACCGGCTATACCCTGCCCGACGGCAGCACTACCGATATCCTGCCCTTCGGCAGCGATGCCGTGGCCGGCTGCACCCCGATCTACGAAACCTTACCCGGCTGGAAAGAATCCACCTTCGGCGTGCAAAGCTTTGATCAGCTGCCGGAAAACGCCAAAGGCTACCTGAAACGCATTGAAGAAGTGTGTGGGGCGCCCATCGCTATCGTCTCCACCGGCCCCGACCGTGTGGAAACCATCGTGCTGCAGCATCCGTTTACTAATTAAACCGCTGCAACTGGATAAGAAAAGGCTACCTGAAAGATTTCAGGTAGCCTTTTTATGTGGGTAGATGAAGAAGAGGAGTTGTGCTCTTATGGTCACTACTCCTACCAATTAGTAGGTTATCTCCAACCATGTGAGAGTGGATAAACAGTACACAAAGCTATAGAACAACAACGTTAGGTTTCAGGTAGCCTCTTCAGTGCACAAGGAAGATACAGAACAATTCCATGTGTATACGGCAAGAGCAATACTACAAGGGGAAACTTGAATATATGCGTAATACTCACTATGCATATAATTTGCTATGTTATAGTGAAGGCTACCTGAAAATACAAATGACTGGTTTAATTTCGGTGAAACCATATTTTCAGGTAGCCTTACTCTCCTGTGTGCCAAGCAAATAGAAGAGTATAGACAAACAAAAAGGCTTGCCGCAGCAAGCCTTTTTATTGGGTTACTAGACTAGGCTAGCCACAAATTAGAATTTGTGTACTACGCCAGTGCCCACGCCCCAGTTGCTTACGTTTTTAGCAGCGCTATCTTCTTTCTCACGCAACCAACCTACAGAAACCAGGCCAGTAGTGCGGCGGGAGAAGGCATAGTCAGCACCAACGATAGCTTGGGTGTAACGAGCACCAAGATTATCAGATTTACCGTATGCTACAGAGATTTTAGGAGTAACGGCACCGAAAGTGTAAGCTGCAGAAATCTGAGCCTCTTTGGTTTTGTCAGTACCAGCACCACCGTTGGCAGGAACAGCAGGAGTAGCAGGAGTGGCTGCAACAGCAGGAGTGTAATTGGCAATATCAAAGCTATCACGACCGGTGAAATCACCAGCTACACCTTTACCATATTGCAGACCAGCCGCAACATACAGGTTGTTAGCGTCGTAACCAAAGCTCAGGTTGTGAACATGGCTGTCTTTCAAACCAGCAGCAGTTGCTTCAGCGTGGGTCTTACGAGCATATTCAACAGCGTAACGACCGAAGAAACCGCTGTTTTTGTAGCCTAAGCCCAAACCGAATACCGGTTTGCCATCGTTAGTACGACCGCCGTGTACGTTAGTACCGGGAGCCATCTGGAATGAGAAGTCGAAACCAGCAAAGTCAGGAGACTGGTAGTTCAAGCTAGTACGACGAGCACCGAAACGGGTGTAACGGGACAGACCCAAAGCCTCATTGCTATATTCCCAGTTGTCTTGGGCATCCAAGGCTTGTTTCAGCGGGGTGCTTACACGACCAACTTTAACGGTACCGAAGCCACCTTCCAAACCAACGAAGCTGTCGCGGTTGTTTACAAAGCTGCCGCCGTCCAAGCTGGCGTTAGATTCAACTTGCCAAATGGCTTTCAGGTTGCCACCCAGGTCTTCAGAACCTTTGAAGCCAACGTAGCTACCATAGTCAACCACGCCCCAAGCGTTTCTTTCACTCTTCAGCTGGTCGGAGGTACCTTCACGAGTAAATTCAACACCGCCACGGATGTTACCGTACAGAATCACTTCTGCAGAAGCGGCAACCGGCAAGGAAACCAATGCTAATGCAATCAGGGTTTTTTTCATGCTGCATTCCTTTATCTATGTCTAAACTAAAAATACACACTTAAAAAAGAAACTTCGTCTTTCTTTATTTAAGCTCTCACGCAATCGCCGCATTAGCGATTTCATGACTGCAATATAATTGTTCGGCGGCAAAAAAACAAATCCAATCGTGGGCAAAACGGCAGATGTGGGCGAAATTGTATGCTTTATGCAACAATGTGCCGTCATATTGGGGATGGATTTTATGCCGCTTAAAAACTATTCAACAGGGAGTTTGCCCTAGCGGGCAATACGGCCTATCATCTTATAAATTATGTTTTTCTGGCGAGCCGAGAGAGGCAGAGCCGGAGGTTTGCAACGAATATTTGAGAGCTTATGAGCCACACTGTACACCTGAAATTTGAAGAGATAGACAACACCGTTTTGCAACGGCTGTGTGGGCCGCTGGAAGAGAATTTGGAAAAACTGGGTAAGGCGCTGGAAGTGGAAATCGGACGGCGGTTTGCCGAGTTTACCTTTATTGGCAGCCACTCCCATGCGGCACGGAAGGCGCTTTTGAAGCTGGCCGAATTGGCTGAACGAAGGGATTTGGACGATAACGATATTCAGCTCGCAGCGGTGGAAGCCAAAACGGCCGATGAAGCTTTTGTACCGAAAAACGAGGCCGGGCATCAGTATTTCCTGCAAACTCGGCGCGGCAAGCTGGGCGGGCGCACGCCGCGCCAAAATGGCTACATCCGCGCTCTGCTCAGCCACGATATTGTGTTCGGCCTAGGCCCGGCGGGCACGGGCAAAACTTATTTGGCAGTGGCGGCGGCGGTGGATGCCATGAGCAAGCACGAAGTGGAACGTATTGTGCTGGTGCGCCCTGCGGTGGAAGCGGGGGAAAAACTCGGCTTTCTACCGGGTGATTTGGCGCAGAAGGTAGACCCTTATCTGCGTCCGCTGTATGACGCGCTGTATGATTTGATGGGCTTCGACCGCGTTACCAAGCTGCTGGAACGCGGGCTGATTGAGATTGCCCCGCTGGCCTATATGCGCGGACGCACGCTGAACGGCTCGTATGTAATTTTAGATGAGGCACAGAATACCACGCCGGAACAGATGAAGATGTTCCTCACGCGTATCGGCTTTGGTGCCAAGGCAGCGATTACCGGCGACATTAGCCAAATCGACTTGCCGCGCAACATTAAATCCGGCCTGAAAGACGCGCGGGAAAAACTGCAAGGCATCGATGGCATTTATTTCCACACCTTTACCAGCGAAGACGTGGTGCGCCATCCCTTAGTGCAGAAAATCGTGGATGCCTACGACGCTGCAGATGCGGAACGGGAAGAGTAGCGTTTATCGCCTTGGTATCTTTAATATATATCCAGTTTCAGGTAGCCTGCAAGCACATGGTTTGAGGCTACCTGAAATTTATTACCACCCCAACTTCAGTTTTTATAAAGAAAGAACAGTTATGCAAAACATGCAACTGCCGCTGCATTTCCATTTCAAAATATTCACACCATCCAACGATTTCAGCGTGGTGGATGCCAGAGGCAGGGAAGTGGCCTACACGCGGCAGAAGATTTTTAAGCTGAAGGAAGCCGTGGAGATTTTTAGCGATGCCACCCGCCGCACACGACTATACCAAATACAGGCCGACCGCATCATCGATTTCAACGCCTGCTACCGGATTGTGAACGAAAACGGCGAGGAGCTCGGCTCAATACGGCGCAACGGTATGCGCTCGCTGTGGCGCATTTCCTACCAAATTTACGACGCTGGCAACCGGCTACTTTATGAAGTGCGCGAGAAAAACCCGTGGCTGGCATTTTGGGATGCGCTGGTGGGCGAGATTCCGGTTGTGGGCATGCTTAGCGGTTATTTTCTCAACCCAAGCTTTGGGGTAACCGATGCCGCCGGGCAGGAGGCGTATCTGCTAAAAAAAAGAGCCTTCACTGATGGAGCGACGCTTCAGCCTGCAAAAAACCGGCATGGCGGCGCATGATGAATTGGTTACGCTGTCGCTGATGATGTTGATGCTGTTGGAACGGGCGAAGGGGTAGAACTAGGAAGCAGACACCGCTTGGAAATCTGAAGGAAGACGAGTTTCTACAAAGCTAAAACGCAACTTCAACAAAATTAAAACGTAGCACCATAAAATTTTCATACAACAAAAGCGTCAGGCAGTTCCTTTACTGCTCGACGCTTTTGTTTTCAGGTAGCCTTTAATCTTTAATACGGATCAGCCTCGTTGCTACACCAGCCCCTGCTCTTCCAAAAATGCTTTTAGTAATTCGGCAAATTTGCGGTAGCCCTCGGCGTTGGCATGGATTTGGTCGGACTTCAAATCCTTATCGCCGAGAATTTCCGACCAAGCACCGCTCAGCAGGGGGATTCGGTATTGCTCGGCTATTTCTTGGTAAAGCGGGTGGTCGCTGAGTTTGCCGAATAGTGCGCCTACGGTGAAATGAGGGATGGCCACCAATACGGCAGGGATGTTGGCGGCCTGCACGGTTTGGATGATTTTACCTATATTGGCACGGGTGGTGCTTTCGGGCAGTTTGCGCAAGAAGTCGTTGCCGCCGATGCTGATGATGACGAGCTTAGGATGTTGCCGCATCAGCCCGGACAGGCGGGCGAGAGCATCGGCAGTGGTGTCGCCGGATACGCCGCCGTTGATGACTTTCCAGCCGGTAAGCGTAGCCAGCTGCACGGGATAAGCAGCGGTGGGAGCGGCACCGTAGCCATAGGTAAGTGAATCGCCTAAGGCGAGTACAGTGCTACCTTTAGGGAGGGCTTGGGAGCGGTTGCTGCGTTTACCACAAGCAGCCAGAGCGAGGATGGCGCTGCCGATGAAAAATTGTCGTCTGTTCATGGATGCGGGTTTCAGGTAGCCTTTGGGCAAACCTGCTGTGTGGGCGGAAATGGAAACAGCCTGAAAGCGTTGCGGCTTTCAGGCTGTTATTTAGCGGATTAAGCGATTTCAGCGGCGTATTGCTCGGCGTTCATCAGGCCGTCCAAGTCGGCAGGGTTGGCCGGCTTGATGCGGAAGATCCAGCCATCGCCGTAGGGATCGCTGTTTACAGTTTCGGGCGCATCGGGCAGGCCTTCGTTTACGGCCACAACTTCGCCGGCAATCGGGGAGTACACGTCGGAAGCGGCTTTCACCGATTCCACTACACCGGCTTGATCTTCAGCGGCGAGCGAGGCGCCAACTTCGGGCAGTTCAACGAATACGATATCGCCCAAAAGCTCTTGTGCGTGGTGGGTTACGCCCACGGTTACGCTACCGTCGGCTTCGGCGCGCAGCCATTCGTGGCTGGAAACATATTTGAGTTCGGCGGGAATGTTGTTGCTCATGGTTTTTCTCCGTAATTAGAAGGTGGGCTGACATAAGGTCATTCACATTATACAGGTTTTGCCTGTATCGGGTTTGCGCTGACGCAAGGCTACCTGAAAACTGGGTAGCTTGCGCAGAGCAAATTCGTGGTGCGTGCTAAATGGCTTGCTGTTTTTTCGGCTTCGTAGACACTCAACTTCCTGCGAAAACCTCGTTTTCAGGTAGCCTACATTATTGCTGGTCCGGGTTTAACGCCCTTTGCAATGCCTGCTGCCTTTCGGACGGCCAGCCGGCGGTATATTTCTCTACCAATGCTTTAATCTGCGGATATTGCTTCATGTTCGAGCCGAGCGACCAGCGGGCGGCACCATAGGTTAGGATTTTTTCAGCATCTTGCTGAGTGGGGTTGGCCGGCTTTTCATCAAGTAGCTCAGCATTATCGGCCACATAATCGACGATGCGGTACACGTATTCAGGCTGTCCAGTAGCGTAGAAGCTTGCCCAGTGGATATCGAGAGTTACCGGCGCGAGATTCAAGCGTAAGAAGCTTTCTGCGGTCAGCGTGGGGGCGGACAATACTTCTTGGTACTCAGGAGGCAGATCAAGCTGACCAAGGCACTTTCTGCTATCCGGCGTACCGGAGAGTTGGAATATCAGAATAAGTTGGTTATTCGGATGCTGCTGTCGCAATTCTTGGCACCAAGCCATGGTTTGATCCGGATGTGTTGCCAAGATTTGTGCCGCCCAAACAGATAGGTTATTGAATGGACCGGGCTTAGCTCCGGGCGTGGTCATCATCGGATCGTTCAAACCTTGATGGAGAATGGCCAGCGCGCGCTTTAAACCGGGGTCTGGAGTTTGATAATACACAGGAACGGCATCGCTCCACGACCCCTCAAGCACCACGGGCGCGGAAACGGTTTGCACTTGGGTAGGTGCTTCAGCAACAGAAGCAGCAGGAATAGAGACGGCTGTCGGAGTAGGATGGTTATCTTTCGGCGAACAGGCACTTAAACCGATAGCTGCCAACAGAAGGGGAATCAGCTGGAGTTTGTACATATTGAATTCTTTGATAAAAGGGCAAAATAGTTTTTTAGCTTTGTAGAAACTTCGCCCACACCTTATGCAGCCTTCTTTTGAACTACGTCAAAGCTTTGTTTTCAGGTAGCCTGCGTGCCCGATTGATGCAACAGGCTACCTGAAAAACCTAACCGCGTTTAATCAAACTGCTTCTGGCCGTTGCGCACGAAGGGCAGTTTCAATACGCGCACATCCACTTCTTTGCCGCGAATCAACACCTTGGCGGCATCGCCTTCAAAGTTTTTGGGCACGCGGGCGATGGCGATGGATTGCTTGAGGCTGGGCGAGAACACGCCGCTGGTGGTTTCCCCTTTGCCTTGCGGGGTGATCACTTCCATGTGCTCGCGCAGTATGCCGCCTTTGGCCAAGAGCAAGCCAACCTGTTTCACGCTCACGCCTTTTTCTTTCAGGGCCACCAGCGGGGCTTTGCCGACGAAATCGCGGGCTTCGTCTTTCAAATCCACCGTCCAGGCCATGCCGGCTTCGAGCGGGCTGGTGTTGTCGTCCATGTCGTTGCCATAAAGGTTCATACCGGCTTCCATGCGCAGGGTGTCGCGCGCGCCGAGGCCGCAGGGTTTCACACCAGCCTGTTGCAATGCTTTGAAGAAAGCCTCGGCTTCGCTGCCGGGCAGAATCACTTCCACGCCGTCTTCGCCGGTGTAACCGGTGCGGGCGACAAACCAATCATTGCCCAAATCGGCACCTTGGAAGGGCTTGAGACTGTTTACGATATCAGCCCATTCAGGCTTCACGGTGAGCAGCTTGGCCACGGCTTTGGGGCCTTGCACGGCGAGCATGGCCAAATCGTAGCGCGGGGTGAGCTTGATGCCGAATTCGGCACCGATTTTTTGGAACTGGGCGGAGTCTTTTTCGCGGGTGGCACCGTTAGATACGATGCGGTATTGCGTTTCGGCTTCGTTGCCGCGATAAACGATAAGGTCGTCGATGACGCCGCCTTGGTCGTTGAGCATGGCGGAATAGAGGGCCTTGCCCACAAAGCCGAGCTTGGCCACGTCGTTGGCCAAGAGCTTGCGGAAGAAGTCTTTGGCTTTTTCGCCGGTTACATCGGTAACGAGCATGTGCGACACGTCAAACATGCCGGCATCGGTGCGCACGGCTTCGTGTTCGGCAATCTGCGAGCCGTAGTGGATGGGCAGCTCCCAGCCGGCGAAATCAACCAGCTTGGCGCCTGCGTCTTTATGTGCTTGATGGAAAGGGGTAGTTTTGATGTCGGACATGAGGGTCTCCTGTGGGGCGAAAATGGGGGAAGCTTCCCTATCTATCCCGAGTACCTGCGCTTGGGCATAGGGGGCTCTATTAAATAACTCCCAGTTATCTAGTCTAGAGATGGCTTCTGGAATGAGAGCAGGTCGTAATATTAATTGCAGACAATCTTGATTGCCAAGCCGCCTCGTGAGGTTTCGCGGTATTTGGCATCCATATCTTTACCAGTTTCATACATGGTGTCAATCACTTCATCCAAATCGACACATGGTGTGCTAGCACGGCGCAGAGCCATACGTGCGGCATTAATGGCTTTTACCGAGCTGATGGCATTACGTTCAATACAAGGAACCTGCACTTGGCCGCCTACTGGGTCGCAAGTAAGGCCAAGGCTATGCTCCATGGCGACTTCTGCTGCACTGCAAACGCGCTCCGGGGTACCGCCTAAAATTTCCGCCAGCCCTGCCGCTGCCATTGAACAGGCGACACCAACTTCACCTTGGCAGCCTACTTCCGCTCCCGAAATAGAGGCATTCATTTTATAAAGCGAGCCAATAATGCCTGCAGTGAGCAAATATCGGTTGATGATTTCGGGAGTGAGCGGTTCGACAAATTTGTCGTAATACATCAAGACAGCAGGCACGACACCGCACGCACCGTTGGTCGGGGCAGTTACTACGCGCCCACCGGCGGCATTTTCTTCGCTTACCGCGAGAGCATACATATTTACCCAATCTATAATCTGCATCGGATCATTGCTAAGGCTTTTATTAGCAGAAAGCCAGCGGTGAAGCCCCGCAGTACGACGGACAACTTTTAGCGGGCCTGGCAACACGCCTTCAGTTATTAAGCCATGCTGCATACTATCAGACATGGTTTGCCAGATATATTGCAGGTACTCTTCAACTGCTTCTTTACCATGCAATGCCACTTCATTTTGATACATCAGCTTGGAAATGGACAGACCATTATCGTTACAGTATTTGATAATGTCTTTGGCGTTTTTATAAGGGAAGGGGACTTCAATGGTTTGTTTTTCTTCAACACCAAAATGTGCTTCATCAACAATAAAACCGCCGCCGATGGAATAATAAGTTTGGCGGTAGCTTTCTTTTCCTTCTTTATCAAAGGCTGTGATGATCATGCCGTTTTCATGCAGAGGCAAAAAATCGTTATGAAACACCATATCTTCAGAATATTGGAAGCGTACTTCATGTTTGTTTAATGCCACAACTAATTTGCCGCTTGCTTTAACCGTCTCAACAAAAGTCGGAATCGAATCGATATCGACATTATGCGGCAAATAACCGGCCAACCCCATAATGATAGCGGTATCTGTCCCATGACCCAAACCCGTCATGGATAATGAACCATATACATCGATGCGGATATGCTCTATCTGCTCTAATTTGCCTTGAGCACACAAATCGTCAATAAATTGTTTACCTGCTTTCATCGGGCCAACAGTATGCGAGCTTGAAGGACCAATACGCCCGCGCCCACGGCAGTACCGAACAGATTTAGTACCCAAGCTAAGTCAAATTTATTCAACTTTGAGGAAACCGCTTGCTGGTGGTTTGTATGTTGTGACTGCATTGTGAAACTCTCCAGATTATTTACCAGAATTTTATGAGCTCCAGGGTCTGTTTTATCAGTAATGCCTGAAGCCCGTCATTAAAGGTTGATAATTGATCCTCCAAGTCAATTAATAAGCTTAATGGTTAGAAGGCAGACTGACATAAAATCATTCATATTGTACAGGTTTGGCCTGTCCTGGGTTTGCGCTAGCGCAAGGTTACTTGAAAAACAGCAGCTTTTTACAGGGTAAACTCGATATGCGAAACGGGCTTGATTCTTTTGTTTTGGCCTCCTTTTCACAATAAACGATGAGATCGCCTCAGAAACCATTCTAGTAGTTAATAATAATGAAACAGACCCAAAATCCTTCCATGTTAGTAATTTTAGGAAATTCTCATCTTCACGATGTTGTTGTATTAATGGTCTCTCTTACAAAAGCCTTAACTAGAGCCTGAAAGCAAGCACTCCAACAGGATTTCTTGGCATTTTCAATCACTTTTCTATGATTGGAATAGCAATTCTAGCTAAATTGTGCTTACACTATAGTCGGATAGAAACACGAATGTTTTTGAAGTTTGGCTTGACAACCTTTTCATGGCTAGGCTTGAAAGTGTCCGGCAAAGCTGGCGGACAGGCGGTATATTCCGCTATTGGTGAAAAATATGGCGGACTATTTCAAGGTGTTTCACATATAATACCGCCCGGAGATATACAGTGTAGTTAATGGTTGGCCACAAGCCTCCCTGAAACACCGTTTTGGCTGCCAGCTCACCGGCGTGCAGCACAATCTCTAACCCAGTAGTATGATTGGATACCGAATCATGACAACCACTGTTTCGCTTGACAAAATCGACCTGAAAATCCTTCAGGCCCTGCAACACAACGGACGACTGAGCAACGTTGAGCTGTCCGAACGTGTTGCCCTTTCCCCTTCCCCCTGCCTGCGACGGCTCAAGCAGTTGGAGTCCACCGGCATTATCCGTGGCTATGCCGCCTTGGTACACCCTTCCACTGTGGCACTTGGCTTACAGGTGTTTATCCGCGTATCCGTAGATAAGAGCACTCACCTGCGCGATGGCTTTGCCGACTCCGTACGCGATTGGCCGCAGGTGCTGCGCTGCTTCGCGCTCACCGGCGAAACCGACTATATGCTGCACGCTTTTTTCGCAGATATGGAAAGCTTCTCCCAATTCATCCTAGACACCCTCTTAGCACATCCGGGCGTGGTGGACGCGCGTTCCAGCTTTGTGCTGCAGGAAGTGAAAAACTCTACTGTACTACCTCTGGATCATTTGCAAGCAGAGTAGGATTTTATTGTTAGTTTATTGAGTAATTAGGAAAAGTAAAATTTCAGGTAGCCTTTTGCATGTGGGCACCTGATTTTTTTACGTGTGCAGTTTTGTTTCAGGTAGCCTGGTTATTGCAGGCTACCTGAAACTTTGTAGAGCGGGCTTTATCCCTGCCCGTTGCGTCAGCAAATAACCCAAGCCCTTCACACCGCTATTTTGCCTTGCATCAAAAAACCAAGTCCTAAGCACACTAGCTGTGAATAAGTCGCATTCCCTTCTCCAAATGATACAATCACGTCAAATCGTGCGAGAGACTTAGAAATAATGGGCAAAACGGAATGGATAATTGTGGTGTTAGTGGTCGGGCTGGTGGCGGGGGTGGTATGGATACGGCATCGCCGGCAAACCGGCCGCGACTCTTACTTGCCGCTGTGGCGGCCTTTTGTGTGGCTGGCAGGTTGGCTGGCTCTGCTCTTAGGCATTATCGGCATTTTCTTGCCGGGCTTGCCGACTGTGCCGTTTGTGCTGTTGGCGGCAGGGTGTTGGTCACGCACATCGCCGCGTTTCCACCGTTGGCTCAGCGAGCACCGCTATTTCGGTCCGATGGTGCGCAACTGGGAGCGCAAACGGGCCATTCCGCTTAAAGGCAAGATCTTGTCGGCACTGATGATGTCCTGCTCATGCGTGTGGATGCTGTATCGCTTTCCCGAACGCTGGTGGGCAGGCGCGGGGATGGTGATCGTGTGCTTGGCAGTAACAGTATGGATGTGGCGGCTGCCAAGTGAGTGAATGTTATCGGGCCATAAAAAATCACAAGCTTGTCCAACACTCACATGAAAAGGCTACCTGAAACCTTTCAGGTAGCCTTTAATCATACTTACTACAGCAGCCTACTGATGCCGGCGCAGCTCTTGGCGCAGCGACTGCAAGCCGGAGCGGCGGTCGGCGATTTGCAATTGCAGGTTGCCGGCGCGATCAGACTGGTTGTTGCGGCGGGCGGTGGCCAGCTCACGTTCGGCCTGCGCTAAGGCGCGCTCTTCACGGCGGATGTCGCGGGTGATGATTTCCTTGGGCGTGAGCGGCTTGGCGGCAGCAATCACCGGTGCAGGGCGCACAATGGGGGTGCTGCGGCGTTCCGGCTCGGGCTGGTGGCGCAGGGTAACGCGCATGGGCACGGGTTTGCTGATTTCCACATCGCTGGCAGCAGCCACAGCTTCTTGCCACACATCAGGCAATTCGCTGCTGCCGTTATCGGCTTTATCGGCAGTCTGTTTAACTGGCTCGGAGGCAGCAGCCACAGGAGAGGAAGCGGCATCGGCCTGTTTAGGCAAATCAGCTTCTTCCTCGGCCAAAGATTTGGCCACGGGGCGGCAACGGCCTTGCGGCAAGGCAGTACGCACGCTACGCCCGTCGGCGAGCTGGCAGAGATAGGAAATTTCGGCCGGAGCGGTTTCGCTGCGGGCGGCGGGAGTTTCGGTAGCGGCACTGATGCCGAAAGCCAGCAGCAAAAAGCCGGGCAGAACAATATGAGCTAATTTTTCAAACATGATTTGGTGTGTATTGCTAAAGCGTTTAATTCCCCATATGGCATTGGCTTGCTATGGCGAATTAATCTGCTGTGTTATGAATAGATACAGCATTATATCAAGCAGCAGGCACACAGGCTGTTGGCTTAGGTTTAAACAGGTAAACAGGCTACCTGAAAAACGCAATGGGCTTTAAGCGGCGTGAATTCAATTTAATTCAGGACAAGGCACGGCATAAAGGCTTAAAATATTCATTTTTTTCCAGCAGGAGAGAGCCATGGCACAATTCTTCGCCATCCACCCCGAAAATCCACAAGAGCGGCTGGTGAAACAAGCCGCCGAAATCGTGCGCCAGGGCGGCGTGATCGTGTATCCCACCGACTCCTGCTACGCCCTCGGCTGCCAGATGGGCAACAAGGAGGCCATGGAACGCATCCTCGCCATCCGCCAAATCGATTTGAAACACCACCTCACCCTGATGTGCGCCGATTTGAGCGAGTTGGGCACTTATGCCAAGGTGGATAACAGCCAATTCCGCCAGATTAAGGCTGCCACCCCCGGTGCCTACACCTTTATCCTGCCTGCTACCAAAGAAGTGCCCAACCGCACGCTGCATCCCAAACGCAAAACCATCGGCCTGCGCGTACCCGACAATAAAATCGCCCTCGCCCTTTTGGCCGAGCTGGGCGAACCCATGCTCTCCTGCACCCTGATGCTGCCCGAAGAAACTGAGCCGCAAACCGACCCCTACGAAATCCGCAACCTGCTCGAACACGCCGTGGATTTAATCATCGACGGCGGCTGGTGCGGCACCGAGCCGACTACGGTAATCGATATGACCAACGGCACCGAGCTTATCCGCCAAGGTGCGGGCGATACATCGGTATTCGGGTTGTAGCCGTCAGACTGTTTGTAAGCTGATTGTCCTAAAAGGCTACCTGAAAGTTTCAGGTAGCCTTTTAATCTGGCAGCAGATTAGCTTAAAAACTGCCGCTGTAAGCTTTCAGTTAGCCCCTACCCTACCCAAAACAAAACCGCCTGCATCCGTTGTGTGCAGGCGGTTTCGCTTTGGCTTGGCTAAGCCGGGTTACAGCACGGCCAGGGCAGCTTCGTAGTTGGGCTCTTGGCCGATTTCGGGCACGAGTTCGGCGTGCAGAACTTTGTTGTTTTCATCCAGCACCACCACGGCACGGGCGGTGAGGCCGCGCAGCGGGGTGTCGGCCAGGGTGATGCCGTAGTCGGCGCCGAAGCTGCTGCGGAAGCTGGAGAGCGTTACCACGTTTTCAATGCCTTCCGCGCCGCAGAAGCGGGAAAGGGCGAAGGGCAGGTCGGCAGAAACGCACAGCACCACGGCGTTTTGCAGCGCGGCGGCGCGTTGGTTGAAGGTGCGCACGGATTGGGCACACACGCCGGTGTCGATGCTGGGGAAAATGTTGAGCACTTTGCGTTTGCCGGCGAAGTCGGCCAAGGTTTTGTCGGACAAATCGGCGGCGGTGAGGGTGAAGGCGGGAGCGGCGGCGCCAACGGCGGGCAGGTAGCCTACGGTGTTGGCGGGCGTGCCGCGGAAGGTGATGTTTGCCATTTTACTATCCTTTTCTTGATGTTGATGAAGATTGCTGTTACGCGGCGGCAAGGATAGAGGTTTTTCTACGGATTGCCAAGCAATGGCTACCTGAAAGCGCAGCTTCAACGAGGTTAAAACGCAGCGAAGCAAAGTTTCTGCAAAGCTAAAGCCCAGCTTCAACGGAGTTAAAACGACGCGCAGCAGCGTTTTGCAAGGCAATACAAAGCGGCGAGCAGCAGGCAATACAAAAATACAGCCAAGCAACCCAACACCATATCGGCCATTCAGCCGGCTCACTATCCAACTTTTCAGGTAGCCTCACCCATCCAAGGCATCTAATAAAGCAATCCGCGCGCGCAAACCCCAATAGCTGGCTAGGCCGGTGGTACTGTGGCGCACGCGGCCGTTTTTCACCAGCACGATGGTGGGCGTTACCTGCACCTGCCATTGTTGCGCCCAGCCGCCGCTTGCATCGTTTACCGTGTCGAACTGCCAGCCGTGCGTTTTCAGGTAGCCCCTCACTTCCTCATCGCTGCCCGACTGCAAAGCCACGCCCACCACGGGCACGCCGTTGCGCGCGAGTTTGTCCACCGCCGGAGACGTATGCCGGCAGATGCCGCACCACGAGCCCCAAAAATACAGCACGGTGGTGCGCCCGCCGCCCAGTTCAGACAAGGAGGTTTGCCGCCCTTGCAGGGTGTGCAGCGGCAGTGCGGCGGCTTGCGGCGGCACGGCGGGGGCTCGATACCAGTCGAGCAGCAGGCTGATTACGACAAAAGCGGCAACCATAGCGGCGGCTTGGCGCAGGAAGGAGAAAAGGCGTTGGCGGATAGGTGGCATAGCTTGGTTTGGATGGTGTGTGGAAGGATTAGGTTTTAACTTTATTGCAGCTCGGCTTTGGCTTCGCAGAACTTCGCTTCGCTGCTCTTTCAGGTAGCCTGTTTGATAAAAGGCTACCTGAAAAACAATGCAGAGCAGATTCTCGGCAACTGATACCGGGTCTTATTTCTCGTGCAGCCTGCGGATTTCATTTTGCAGCCATTCGTCAAAATCGGGGCGCTGGCGGCAGAGGGCTTCGTTCCAATACAGGCAGCAGCGGGCGGTGTAGCGGGCGTTTTCGGTGTTTCGGGCAATCATGCGGGCGACAAAGGGTTCGAGCGTTTCCGCGCTGTGCCGCATCCCGCCGTGCTCGCCATATTCGCCGCAGGTTTCGGGGTGGAGCACGTCCAGCAGGGTTTCGATTTCGGGTTGCAGGGCAAGCCAAGCGCCGTTGTCCTCGTCCGAATAAAGCACTTCTTTCAGCCACCATTTGATGTTTTCCAGCCCTTGAAAACGCGGGTCGTGCCAAAGCAGGCGCAGGGTAGCGAGCTGGACTTCGCTTTCCGGAACACCTTGCGGATTATCGTGGTCGAATTGCTAGACGAGCTCATAAAGGGCGCGGTTGCGCTTGGTTTCGGGCAGCTCGAGCAGGATGTCGCGGACTTGCTCGGGGGTGTGCCAGTGGGGGAGGCTGAGTTTGGGCATGATGTGTTGGGTGTGGGCGGTAAGTTTCAGGTAGCCTTCATTGACAAAATAGGCTACCTGAAAGCTTATTCAACGTTTCGCGCGGCATTCTACCGTATCTTCGCTCGTTTGCACTGCGTTGCAACCGGCGCTTTAGCTGCGCAGAAACTTCGCTTCGCTCCGTTTTCAGGTAGCCTTTTCTTCGGCTTCTCCCACAAAAGCGGCTGCTTGCGGTACACTTGCGCCCGTTTTATCTATAGGTAATAAAAGCATGAACCTTCTTAGCGCGTTGGCGAAAATCGGCAGCATGACCATGCTGTCGCGGGTGCTCGGTTTTGTGCGCGATGCGGTGCTGGCGCGGATTTTTGGCGCGGGCATTGCCATGGACGCATTCGTGGTGGCCTTCCGCCTGCCCAACCTGCTGCGCCGTATTTTTGCCGAAGGAGCGTTTTCGCAGGCTTTTGTGCCGATTTTGGCGGAATACCGGCAAAAGAAATCGCCGGCAGAAACGCAGGAATTTGTGCAGCATGTGGCGGGGATGCTGATGTTTGCGCTGCTCATCGTTACCGCCATCGGCGTGCTGGCGGCACCAGCGGTGATTTGGGCCACGGCCAGCGGCTGGGGCGGCAAGCCGGAGAAGTTTGTGCTGGCTTCGCAGCTCTTGCGGATTATTTTCCCTTATATCCTGCTGATTTCGCTATCGTCTTTAGTGGGCAGCATTCTCAACACTTATGGCAAGTTTTCCGTGCCGGCCTTCACGCCGGTGTTGCTGAATGTGTCGCTCATTGGCTTTGCGCTGTTAGGAGCGAAGCATTTCGAGCAACCGGTGATGGCTTTGGGCTGGGGCGTGTTCTGCGGCGGGGTGCTGCAACTGAGTTTCCAGCTACCTTGGCTGTTTAAGCTGGGCTTTTTGAAAATACCGAAGCTGCGTTTTGGCGATCCGGCGGTAAACCGCGTAATCAAACAAATGGCACCGGCCATTTTGGGCACGTCGGTGGCGCAGGTGTCGTTGGTGATCAACACGAATATCGCGTCGTACTTGCAAAGCGGCAGCGTATCGTGGATGTATTTTGCCGACCGGCTGATGGAGCTGCCCACCGGCGTGTTGGGCGTGGCGCTGGGCACGATTCTGCTGCCGGGGCTGTCTAAACACGCCGCCACGGGCGACAAACGGGAATTTTCCGCGCTGTTGGATTGGGGCTTGCGCCTGTGCCTGCTGCTCACGGCGCCGGCGGCGGTGGGCATGGCGGTGCTGGCCTTCCCGCTGGTGGCCACGCTGTTTATGTATAACAAAATCGGCGTGCACGACGCGCTGATGACGCAACAGGCGCTGATTGCCTATGCGGTGGGGCTCTTGGGGCTGATTCTGATTAAGGTGCTGGCGCCAGGGTTTTACGCGCAGAAAAACATCAAAACGCCGGTGAAGGTGGCGATTGTAACGCTGGTGTGCACGCAGCTGATGAACCTGATATTTGTGTGGAAGCTGCAACATGCGGGGCTGGCGCTTTCCATCAGCTTGGGCGCGTGTATCAATGCGGCGTTCCTGTTTCTATTGTTGCGGATTAAAGAGATGTATCAGCCCAAAGCGGGCTGGCGCGCGTTTTTGCTGAAGCTGGCGATTGCGCTGGTCGTGATGGCCGGCGGGCTTTGGGCGGTGCAGCATTATGTGGCGCTGGAGTGGGTGCACGTGGGCGGCTTGCGGCGCACGGGACAGTTGTTTGCGCTAATCGGTTTCGGCATGGTGCTGTATTTTTCCACGCTGGGGCTGCTGGGCTTCCGGCCGCGCCACTTCAAGCGGCGGGAAATGTAGCTCTGGAGATTTCAGGTAGCCTCTTAATCAAACAGGCTACCTGAAAGCGAAGCTTCAATGTAGTTCAAACGCCCAATCCAAACAAAACAAATCCGCTGGCAAACCATCGTGTTTGCCGGCGGATTTTATCGTTGTGAAAGGGACGTGCTTATTCGTCGTCTTCCTCTGCCAAGGCAGGATGCGCCGCTTCCTGATTGCGGCCGATCAGCCACAACGCGCCGCCCACCACAACAAGTGCAATCTTAATGCCCCAGGCCACACCGTCGCCCCAGTTGTAAATCCAAGCCAATACTTTCGGCACACGGTTGAAGAAATCTAGAAAAATCGCCAGGATGCCCAAAATGGCCAAAGTGCTACCTATGTTTTGCATGATTGTCCCCTTGTTGGTGGTTAAGAAAGAGGCGAAATTCTACACAAAGCATACATTTTTTCAAGCCACAAGCGAAAATGGTATGATACCACCTTCGCCATTCCAACACACAAAAGGAACCGCCATGCCCCTGCTCGACAGCTTCACCGTAGACCACACCCGCATGCACGCCCCCGCCGTGCGCGTGGCCAAAAATATGCGCACCCCCAAAGGCGACGACATCACCGTGTTCGACCTGCGCTTCTGCGTGCCCAACCAAGAAATCCTGCCCGAAAAAGGCATCCACACGCTGGAACACCTGTTTGCCGGCTTCATGCGCGAACATCTCAACGGCGCCAACGTGGAAATCATCGACATCTCCCCCATGGGCTGCCGCACCGGCTTCTACATGAGCCTCATCGGCACCCCAAGCGAAGAAGCCGTAGCCGCCGCCTGGCAAGCCGCCATGCAGGATATTTTAAACGTGCAAGACCAAAGCCAAATCCCCGAGCTGAACGAATACCAATGCGGCACCTACCGCATGCACTCCCTCGAAGAAGCGAAAGAAATCGCCCGCAACATCCTTGCCCGCCAGATCGGCATTAATAAAAATGCCGACCTCGCCCTGAGCGAAGACATTCTTGGCAAGCTATAAATAGCCAAATAAAGAGGCTACCTGAAACCTATTTTTCAGGTAGCCTCTATCGCCCGTCAAACCAAATATTCGAAACGAAAGCCATGCAAACCTTCTCCCTCAACGGCCACGAACACATCACCCTGTGCGACCTGCTCAAACTCACCGGCCTGGCCGACAGCGGCGGCCAAGCCAAAACCTGGATCGCCGAAGGCCGCATACGCCGCAACGGCGCAACCGAAACCCGCAAAACCGCCAAAATCCTCGCCGGCGAAATCATCGAGCTGGATAACGGCAGCGCGATTAAAGTGCAGGAATAACCCTGCCCAAGTTGGCGTAACCGCAAATAAAAAGGCTACCTGAAAGCGCAATGCAGCAAAGTTTCTGCGTTGTGCTTTCAGGTAGCCTTTATCACAATTTGTGGATATGTGGATTACCGAGAAAGACTGTCTGCGCCAGATTCACGAAACGCAAGACGAAAGCATCGAACAGATGATGCCCATTTTGACCGGTTGATTGACGAATTGTATAAAAATCAACGATTAACCACACACGCATTTTGACAGCAAGAGGTTAATAGCGTTTTTACACTTATTACACTTTCGGCGGTTGTTTGAAAAACAATTAATCAAACAGGAAAGTTGCTCACAGCGGGAACGGCGTAAACAACACGACGATTTCCAACAAATAG